>Ga0209121_10003787_pt1 | contig 14421 bp, 7 predicted proteins | sample Cruoilmetagenom3_FD_187292 | JGI IMG/M metagenome (GOLD analysis project Ga0209121, IMG submission 187292) | Oil polluted marine microbial communities from Coal Oil Point, Santa Barbara, California, USA - Sample 3 (SPAdes) (version 2) | ecosystem: Environmental > Aquatic > Marine > Oil seeps ...
ACGCGGAGAGGTCAACGTAAATTCCGCCTCCGAATACTTGGCGAAGCCCTGCTTATTGTTGTCGTAGGATATCGGCATCGCCTGGCCGCCGCCATGAACGATAGTCTGTTCGGTGTACGAACTGGTGTTTTCGTCACCCACGGCGGCACCTGTGCCGTTACCGGCAAAGTAAGGCGGAACACCCGGGGCGCCATAGCCAAGGCCATCATGCCAGGAGAACCATATCTGGTTTTCTTCGGCATCGTAGCTCTCGAAGTCATCCACGATAAGATGGTCGGCTACCGTAAAGCTCCAGACACTGCCCATGGTGATCGTACCATCAGGGTTGATCTCATCGATACGCCAGTAGTAAGGTCCGGTTCCCCATTCGAGACTTTCGGTTGTATAGCTGGTTCCGGCCTGACTGCCTCGATAGACGCCCGATGTATCGGAATTATCGGCGTTCTCCACAGCGGCCAGATCCGCGCCGAAGTATACATCATGCTCAGTCGCCTGATCTCCGGGCGACCAGGTCAGCGGTGACTTGGCACCTTCGACATCCACTGTTGTGTTGTTACCCGGATTCGGGTTCCACGCAGCAAGTGGGTCGCCCCTCATGAGTTCGGCAACTTCCACCTGCGTCAGAGCCTTATTGTAGATACGGGCATCGTCGACCATGCCGACATAGAAGTCGGATGGGGTTGAACCGTCCCATTCCTGTCCTATCGACCACCGCGCTTCGTCGGACACATCGATAGAGGTTGAAATCGAGGCGACCTCAACTCCATCGGTGTACAACTTTATCGTTGTTCCGCTCTGGACCAACGTTATCATATGCCACTGATCGTCATTGACAGTAGGGGGCCAGTCCGTTGATGGACCGTCATCCACATATATGTTCCCATTGTCGATGCCAAACAGAAGGACGTGAGAGCCACCGGTATTAGATGCAAACACGTTGCCCTCTCCCGGTTGCGTGGTTTTGATCCAGGCGCTAAGTGTGAAATCTCTGCTTGTTAAATCATCCGCAGCAGCGTCAAGTATGACATAATCGCCGCCCTTCAAATTCAGTCCGCCGTCCATAACACCTTCTATCCACTCCGGATTGCCGCCAAGCTGGCCGTGATTCTCATGACCGGACCAGTCAATGGCTTCATCCCCGAAACCTACATCGAATTTCCACCAGCCGATTAGATCGGGATCCGTGATTGTAATCGGGGCCCTTGTCTTGAAACTCCAGACATTGCCCTTATGAATGCCTGTACCGTCGAACTCGTCGATTCGCCAATAGTAAGTCGTATTTTCCGCCAGAGGGCCGGGATCATAGGTTTTTGACGCCTGGGGGATAGCCCCTGTAGCGTCGTTGACCTCATCGAAACTCGTGCCGAAGTACACGTAGTGCACCTTCGAACGAAAGCCCGCATCCCAGCTAAGAACCGAGTCCGAGGCCTGGAATTTCGCGCCATCAAATGGTAAGGGATTATAGGCCGTCTTTGTGGGAACGGTAAAGCTCCAGACATTGCCCTTGTGTTTCGTTGTACCGTCGGCCTCAACCTCATCGATTCTCCAGTAGTAGGTAGTGCCCGGCACAAGACCGTCAGGATATGGCATTCCCGGGAAGCCGATAATGTAAAAATCTGTTGCCTGATTGCCCTTGAAGGTATCGCCGGTGCCATCGTTCACTTCATCAAAATTCTCACCTACATAGACATCGTGCGAGGCCGCAGTATCTCCCGGCTCCCAGGCGATGCTCGCCCACGTATCGGGATAAATGGAACCATCGGCCGGATCGGGATTCACAGCATTGACGAATACCGGTTCGATACCGTTAAACAGTCCCAGTACGTGCTCTGCCGACAGGGCGCCGACATAGAAGCGGGCTTCGTCCACCGCGCCATCGTATTCGTCACTCGGGCTGCTCGAATCGCTGCTGTCCCATTCCTGTCCGATCGACCATCGAGTTTCATTCAGCACGGTAGCGGTGCTTGACATCGTGCCTACCTCGACACCGTCAGTGTATAAACGTCCGACTCCATTTTCTCTGGTGAATGTTATCATATGCCACTGGTTGTCGTTGATGGCAGGGTCAAAATCGTAGGATGGGCCGTCGTCCAGCCATATATTTCCGCCATATTTGACGCCGAACTGCATAACGTGACTGCCTCCGCTATTAGATGCGAACACGTTGCCCTCGTCCGTCTGGGTGGTTTTAATCCACACACTAATCGTAATATCGTCGCTTGTCAGGTCATCGACTATGCCGTCAAGAGCGACATAATCACCGGTCCCGTCCAAATCCAGCGCACCGCCGATGTGTCCGGCGATCCACGTCGGGTTGCCGCCAAGTGTGCCATCATTCCCCAGGCCGGACGAGTCAGCGGCAATGGTACCTGTGCCTTCGTCAAACGTCCACCAGCCGATAAGCTCGGCCTTTCCGGCATGGGCTACGTTTGTCGATACCATGCCCAACATAAAAGCCAGGATAGTTAAAAAGAACAATTTTCTATACATAGTAGTAATCCTCCTACAAATTAGGATAAAAAAAAACGACCTCTCATAATTTTTACCTTCATCGCACATAGGGATACCATCTGTACGGGATATTCTTTTAGATTTGATAATACCTCCTTCCGTAAAAAGCCAAGTACGAGCAATAAAGGTAAAAATTTCTACTCCGGAGCACACTACTCCGGTGGTCTTATTTGTTATTTAATACGGTTTTTTAAAAAAAATACATATTTACAACCTAAAATCAACCAGCCGGAAGGATAAAAAATCCACAGGCTTCACTTATTCTACTTATACCAAATTGCCCACCTTTACGTCAAGAAAAATTACTAAATGATATTAGATTATTTATAACATTTGACCGGATTGGCTGATGGTATGTTAGACATGGAAAAGCGGGCGATGGGATTCGAACCCACGACATTCAGCTTGGGAAGCTGACATTCTACCACTGAATTACGCCCGCGGGCTTTCTGCCGGCGATTTTATTTCATATCCCGACCCTGCCGAATATACAGTGATTCGAGATAATTTGCCAGTTATTTTTGACAAATAAGCTAAATTGATATCAAGTGATAACGGTACTTGAATAAGCCCAAATTCATAACAAGTAATGGCACGTCCGATAACTCTCGCCGGTGTATTTTCTCACAAACTCTGCCGATAGCAGGTTTACGGAGCCCAAAGTGGTGCCGTAACGCAAAGATAAATGGCCGGAGTGCAGCTAAAGTTACGTTTCAAATTGTACGAATATACATATTACGAGATTTATTAACACCTCAAGCATTATTAGATGGAGAGTTTCAAAATGGCGAGATTTGGAGCGCCGTCCCGGAGCCGGCGGAAGCTAAACAGTATTTTTCTGCTCATATTTTTTGGTTCACTTGTACTTTCTACGGGCGTAGCCGGTGCGTGGGCGGCGCCGGCAAAGATATCCCATTCATGCAGTTCGCTGAGATCGATGGCAAGAGTTTACATGGCATCCGGCGGCTATGAAAAGGCCCGGCCTTTTTTGGAGAGGGCGCTTAATCTGGCAAAAAAGACAAACGCTTCCGATTCCGAAGTGTGCGCCTGTATGCTGGACCTTGCGTATCTGTACAAGAACCAGGGAAAGCTCGCCGAGGCCGAGACAACGTGCCGGTCGGGTTTGGAGCTGCAGGAAAAACTCTATAGTCAAAGTCACCCCTATGTGGCGTACACATTGAGGATTCTGAGCGAGATATACCAGAAGCAGAGCCGATACCAGGAGGCCGTGGAAACTCTCGACAGGGCGATAACTGTTATGCGGGAATATAATCTCGAAGATGATCCTGATCTGGCACCGTTCAAGGTGGATATGGCCCGCCTGCTCGCGGCACAGGGTGACTATGTAAATGCCGAGTCTTATTTCAAAAAGGCGATAGCTACTATCGAAAATAACTATGGGCCAGACCACCTTTATACGACAAGGGTGCTTTGCAGTATAGCGGCATTATATGTTCCGCAGGAGCGTTATGCCGAGGCCGAAGAGTTGATTTCCCGGGCGCTGCCGATACAGCAGCAAATCTATGGCCCGGATCATCGTTTTCTCGTACCTCTCTGGCTGGTAATGTCGAGTATATACGAGGCCAGGGGGGATATGGTCAACGCAAAAAAGCTGCTCGAAAAATCTCTGGCCGCGGTTGGAAATCCGGCCGATTCCGGGCACATGGTCGAATGCGATGTCTTGAGCCGGCTGGGACAATTCTATATCTCAAGCAAAAAATACAACAGGGCCGAGGATGTTCTTCAAAGAGCGCTGGAAGTCCTGGAAAACTCGAATGGCGCTGACAGCGAACGCGAAGCGGTCGCTCTTAACAGCCTGGCAAAGGTGTATATAAATCAGGGTAAATACTCCGAAGCGCAAAGCCTGTGCCTCAGGGCATTGGATATACTCGAGAATATTTTTGACGAGTACCACCCGAACGTGGCCGATGTGCTCGAGACGCAGGTTCAGCTTAACCGCGAGACCGGAAACATGGCGGAGGCGGCAAGACTTCAGCAGCGAGCCGAAGAAATCCGCGTCCGTAAACGAGTGGCTTACGCCCCGATTGCACAAGCCGTCGAATGATAATATCATTCGATGCCGAATAAAAAGTTGCCGTCAGGGACGGTTGAATAGTCCCTGACGGCAAACTTAAGTTTCGCAAATAAGATGTTAACCTTCTTTTTATCCTGCCAGAGCAGATGCACTTGCCGCAAGGAAAGCAGCTACGCCGACATTCTCATCCCCGGTCAACCGGTTAATATATTTATCCGTGACAAATTGTACCGATTCCATCGGCGAAAAACCCATCTCATAATTCAGGATGCCGATATAGTCAGCCAGTGCTCTAAGGTATTTTCCGGCTAAGGCATAATGGCTGTCGTCGTCACCGTTGCGTGTTATTGCCTCGGCGATTGATGCCATCTGCTCCTCGGTCGGCGGTGTAAAGCTCGAAGCAAACTCATTTACAACCTGTGTCAGAGCGCCGATATAAACGCCATCGGAATCCTGCAGGACTATCGCGGCCGCCTTTAACCTTGTGTAAGTATCGACCGGATTTATGTTCCTGGAAGAGGCCAGAGTGTTGACAATCCAAATATCGATCATTCTTTCGTCGACTCCGAGCTCCTCTGCCACCCATTTTGCCAGCGCCGGGCAGCCCGAAATCTCGAATTCGATTTTCTCGGGAAGCGGTGCCGGAGGTATAAATATCGGCATTTCATCGACTGTAATTATCACTGTGCCGATGATAGGTTCGGCATCAATTGCGCCGTCCGTAAGTATATACGTGAATTTGTCTTCTCCGACAAAGTCATCATCCGACGTGTAGGTGAAAGAACCATCCGCATTCAGCTTCAACGTTCCGTGCTCCGGCTCGGTGCCGTTTAATACCACTTTCAGAGAATCGTTGTCCGGATCGGTATCATTTTTCAGCACGTTGCCGCTGACGGGTACAGATGTTCTGGTCGTCGCCGTATCATCCTTCGGGGTCGGCAGGTTATTGCTTATGGTGATTGTGGCAGTACCTACAACAACAACGGGGTTTCCAAGTTCATCAAGTTGGCCGTCTGCAACTTCATATTTGAAGCTGTCCTCTCCTACATAGCCATCATCCGGCTTGTAAGTGTAAGTGCCGTTAGCGTTCAGCGTCACCGTGCCGTGCTCCGGTGCGGTGCCGTCCAGTACAACTTTGAGCTGGTCTTCATTTATGTCGGTATCATTGGTCAGCACATTGCTGCTAAGCAGATCGCCCATATGGATTACCTCAGCCTCGTCAGTCACAACAGGAAGGTCATTGGTCATAGTGATTGTAACTAAAACCGGACCAGTCGGTTCCTCCACCTCGCTTGTGACTCTGTACGTGAAGGTGTCGTCACCCACATAGCCTGCTTTAGGAGTATAGCTGAAGGTACCGTCTTCGTTCAATGTAAACGACTCCGCATGACTCGGATCGGTGACTAATTCTGCTTTGTCCGTCGGACCGAGGTCATTAGTCAGCACGTTGCCTTCGACAAGGCTCCCCATGTGATTATCCAGGAAAAAGTCCGGTAGTCCGGTCAGCGTTTTATTCTCCGCTTTGATTATAATTTGAGCGTGATCTCCGCTTTCATACGGATCCGGGTCTTCGTCATCCTCATAGTTCGTCGCCTCGGTCGCCTTGGCTGCTTCATCATCGGCTGTAGCGTGAACCTCGACTCCATCTGCAAACAGAACTTTGCTCCATGCCTCTATCTTTACAATAGCCTCGGCCGTTCCTTCACTTGCCTTCGCATCAGCCAACACGTTGCCGTTTATAAATGCGTCACCCTCTACCATATCATTTGTACCTGCACTAATCTCAATATAAGCAGTGGAATCGCCGGGGTTTGTAGCATCGGCAAAGGCACTGACTTCTTGGTTGATATTCGCATGGTCGCCGGCCTTCAGGTAAATCATGGCTTCGGCGTCCGAGCCTTCCATATTATCTATTGCCGAAGTTCCTACAATAACATCGCCGTTGACAGTAAGCTCACCGGCAGAATCTACATTGATTTCAGCGTGGCCCGAGCCGCCCTCGATGATTAGATCTCCGGTGGTTATATCTCCGGGATCTAAATCACCTGCCTGGGTCGTGCCAAGGATAATCCGGCCCGGCGTTGCTCCCAGCTCCGCATCGCCGGTTATCAGGTTGCCGATATTAATGCCTTCCGATCCGGCCCCGATAGCGATATCGCCGAGAGTTGTCCTTATCGTGTTCGTATTGTCGTCGAACGTAACGGAACTGAAGGGACCTGTGGCGTAAAGCTCAATATTACCAAAGCCCCCTTTGATCGTACCATCTGCTATATCTTTCACGGTAATCTTGTCATCCGCGTTAACAACAACACTCGTTCCTTTGTCCGAGAGATTTTCGATATCCACCTCGTAAAGAGTGTTTTCGGCCGGAGTGGCCGGTATATCACCGTCGTCGGCGGGATTCAAGCCGTTTGCGATAGTAACGCTCGAAGAATCAATCATCAGGGTGCCCGGTTCGAAATCCGTACTCGCAGGCGAAGCGTCGATATCACCGGCAATTACAAAGGTCTCGCTGGTAATTTTCACATGCCCGCCGTTACCTGATACACTGCCGCCTCTTGCGGTAATCAATGAATCTGCACCCATCTCAAACAAATCATCGGTTTCTATGGTTACGCTTCCACCGTTACCTTCGGTTCCGGCATTTGCCTCGATGCTGCCGGCTACTTCCGAACCATCAAGACCAATAGACACACTTTCGGACCCGGCCAGGTTAACGGTGCCGCCATTCTCGCTGCCACTAACAATGATTTTACCGTTGTTATTAACTTGTCCGGCCCGGGCCGTTACTGTACCGCCGGAAGCTTCAATGATACCAACGTTTAGAATAGCCCTGGAAATAGCCCCGGAAAAGGTATCGCCGGCGGCGAGAACTATCGTTCCATTATGAGCCTGGAGGTTACTTGCGTTCCGAACATCAGGATCAACATCCGCCGGTTCTACCAAGAGTTCGACTCTGACATTGCTTCCATCCTGAGCAATATACACCTTTTCACCGGCAGCCATCACGATCAATTTCGACCCTTCATTAGCTCTGATAGTGCCGGTATTCCAGGCCTTTCTACCGATAAGATGGACGCTATCAGTTGCTTCGATTAAGCCATAGTTTTTCACTTCCCCGTAACCGCCTTCGAATACCATCTCGTTGCTCACGTCGTCCAGGACAGCGTGGAACGCATCATTTGACATATTCAGACCTGAAGCTACTAACTGCGAGACATTTACACGTGCTCCAGTTGGTCCGCCGCCGAATATGATACCTGCGGGATTAACCATAAAGATACGCATGCCCGGGGCGGTCAGGTCTCCGTTAAAATACGTCATGCCTCCGGAAACTCTGTTCAGCACAGCAGAATCGGCCAAAGTTTGTGTGAAAGCAAGGGTCTCTCGAACACCAGGATCGCCACCCGCCGTATCCAAACCTGCCCAGTTAATAATTGTCCGTTGGGTTGCAACGTCTACAAGAGTAGTAAGCTCATCAAAACCGGCGTTCTCGAAGATAGTGGCATTGCCATTCCTCGGATCGGTTAGGTCGACAACACCACCGGTAGGTGCGGCCATCACGACCTGTAGCGACGTGCTCAAAATCAACCAACACGTCAGGAAGTATCTTATCAACCTCCCCCAATAATACCTTTTCACACTATTTCTTAATCTTTCCATCATCCGTCCCCTTCATAAAAGTAACAATTGTTATTTTCGTCCGTGCACTATATATTCATCCCCCAGCATACTTGTCAGGTTAAACACTTACCACCGTAGCATTACGCTTGCGTTAAGCCGGCCGTTGCCTTTATTGGTATCGAGGGTATCCTTGAGCGGATGGCCGTAATATAATGCTCCGCTGAAATTATTCCCAATCTCGAACACCGCACCGATGCCTATCGAGTAGATCGTCTGATTTCCCTGCTCACCTTCCACCTGGTCTTGTACCTTGGTCCGGCCGAAATCAAAAAAGGCCAGCGGTGCCAGTTTCTTTAGCTCTTCGCTTATTATGGTTTCGGACTCTATCGCCTGGCTGTTTCTGACCAGATCGTACTCGTATTGAATTGAACCCAATACTCCGCCGTCGGCGATGATTTCATATTCGTCGTATCCTCTTACCGAGTACATGCCTCCGAAGGAGGTCATTTTTGCCGGTACTAATCTTTCGGACGGCTCTACCCATCTGATATTACCTCTGATCTGCTGAACCTTATTTTCATCTATGTACTGGCTGTGGTTGGCCGCCGTCGTAAAAATCGAAAAGTCTCGCTCCGCGTTCCACCGGGCACCGGTAAGCGTCGCAGGATCCCAAAACGCATCCTGGTCGGAGCCGCCGATGTTCTGGGCCCAGTTGAATGCTATAGAAGTATTCGACATGTCATCCCGGTGATGAATATTTGCCCCGATTCCCCATAATTGCATTTCAATGTCACTTGCGAAAACATCAGTTCCGAACAACTCATACGCTGAAGAGTCGATCTCACTTTCCTCGTTGCTTAGAAACCCGGTAATGTCGAAGAACCAATTTTGTTCCTGGTAGATGTTGTAACGCAGTATAGCTCCGTAAAACGAACCGCTGCCGAGGAAGTTAAACGGCCCGGACTCCGGGTCTATGTCGAACTCGCTGTATCCACCGTAAAGGTTAAGACGAAGCCGGGGACCCATTACCGGAAAGTCGTAGCTGCCGAACACTGAATAGTTCTCATCGAGAGAATCCAAAGCAGCCTGAACGATGGCGGTTAATCTGTCATCTATGCCCAAAAGGTTCGTATTAATCACGCCGACTTTCGGAGCCCATTGCCTTTCGTCTGTACCGGAGTTATCCGCCTGGGCGAAGAAATGCCACGGATTTATTTCGTAAACGTCATACTGGATCGCCAGTGTGTTCGGCTCGGCGCCCCTGGAGACAACCGCAGATATATGCCTGTCAGGATTTAGATTGAGAAGATTGACCAGGTAATCAAGATCTTTCTGACTTGCCACTTTATCGCGTTCTATAGGTGACCAGTTCTCAAGAGCGGATTGCCGAAGACGACCTTTCTCAACCTCATTTCGTTCGGCGTCGTAATATTTTATTTTGACTTCGCTGACAGGAGCCTCAAGAACATTGATTGGTAAAATCCCGCCCACCAGCTCAACGCCATCTCTGATCGCACCTTCCGGCACGTACACATATATGCCGGAGTAATTATTTTTTTGGTACACGGAAAGTATGTATTGGGTCAGGCCCTGAATAGCCCTTAGCGACACTTCCTGGGAACGGCCCGGAGCTGATATTACTTTTTGGATAGAACGTAGATCATAAAGATACTGGCTATCAGCCTCGGAATCCCGTTGATCGGAAGCATTATAAATAGCAGGCATGAACTCAAGCAGCTCTTCGGTCGACACCAATGTGTTACCGCTGATACGTAGCTGCCTTACTACCAAACGCGTTGTCGTATCTTCGGGCAAATTCAGTGACTCTGTTGCCTGGGAAGCCGCGGCGGTCTGAACAACACAGACTACCAATCCCACATAGAGAAGAACAATCCACATTTTCCTTAATGTACCCATCTTGCAACCTTTCGAAACTAAGTAAGTATCCCATCTTAACTGATTAAACACAACTTCCTTCTTTGCCTGAGTTATCATCATACCAAAATTCGACATGAAATTCAAGGAAATAATCTATCAAATCCGGCTTTTTAGTATTATTAGCCACTTTCCGGGACATGTCAGCATTTTTTTTAGGGCGTTATCAATACTGATAAACGCATTTCTTGAGTTCTCATTTGTTCGAAAACACTTGATATTAAACATGAACAAGAGACATAGAAACTTTTAGAAAACTCCATTTCGATTGAAATGACTCCAATATGTTAGGTTGGCCTGAAGCTGCTTAGCTTCTATCGATGTCACATTCTGATTTCGCAATCGGAAGCTCCTTATTATGCCAGCTTGTCAACGTTCTTGGCGACTTTTACAAAAGCTTCCGTTATATCGTCTATATCCTTTTTCGGCCCGAGAAGAGCTATTTTGCCTTCCATGAAAAGCATCTCTTTTCCACTGGGTCTGGTATTATCTATTATCGGCATGTGTAAAGATTCTCTGTATTTTTTGAGTCGGGCTCTCGAAAATGATACACGAAATGCATGAGATTCCAGATGTTCCTCCAGCATCCCCTCTTTGTGGCAGCCGTTCGAGTATCTTCTCGCCCGGCCGGAGACCGGAATTCCTTCCGCCCGAAGTGCCTCGGCAAACCTCGATGCAGGGACATTATTAAAGTGCTTTTTGTTATAATCCAGCTCAAAAGTCACATACGTGAATCGCGTTTTTTCACAGTAAGCTTTTCTCGGTTTGATGCCGGGAATTTTAGCTAATTCCCGCTCCAGGTATTTCCCATTTTTTTGTCTGGTTTCGTCCTGCTGCTTAAAACGTTTGAACTGCTCTGTAAGTACGGCGGCCTGGAACTCGGTCATTCTATGATTAGAACCGGGGAACGGATAGCCCCTTCTCGCTCTTTTCGGGTCCCTTCCATTGTTTACAAATGCAGCGCACCTTCGCATCAGCTCATCATCATTTCCCAGCAGTGCCCCGCCTTCGCCGCAAACAAGAGATTTCCACTCCTGAAAGCTGATGCAGCCGGTAGTGCCGAACGTACCGACTTTTCTGCCGTTTACTTCTGCGAACACGGACTGGCACGCATCCTCGACAACCGGGATGTTATGCTTGCCAGCGACAGACATGATTTTCTCGATATCCGCCGGGAAGCCGGCAAGATGAACCGGGAGAATTACTTTCGTATCCTCAGTTATCGCCGCCTCAATCAGGTCGGCATCGATCAGGCCTGTGTCCGGATCGATATCGACAAAAACGGGCAGCGCGTGAGCGTTACAAATAACATTAATAGTAGCAATAAACGTGTTCGGCGTAGTAATGACCTCGTCGCCCGGCCCGACACCGAGGCAGTGCAGAGAAGCGCTCAGCGCCGTCGTGCCGCCGTTCGTCAGAACGCAGTGCCGCACACCCATCGCCCGGGCAAACTCTTTTTGAAAATCGTAAACCGCATTGCCCCGCAGGCAGCACCAGTTTCGGCTGCGTAGTGCTTTTAGCAAAGACTTCTCTTCATTGTCGTCGAAAATGGGCCAGGGCTGGTTAAACGACCTTCTGCGCACCGGGCTGCCGCCGAGAAGCGCAAGCTTGCTCGACTTGTTGCCGGCATTTGCATAAAGAGAGCTTGTTCCCGTGACTGCCAGCGCCGCCCCGGTTAATCCTGCGGAAGTCTTCTTCATGAAAGACCGCCGTGTCAATAAAGACCTCATGATAAAACACCTCCAATCAATAAATTCCGTTTATAAGTCAGGCCACATCATAGCCAACAACATCTCATCGTTCAAGCCCAAACCGGACTTGTGAGAATTCCAGGCCTCCGAGGGCTGGCAGATGCCGGAAATGCCATGGTGCGCAACTCAAGCTTCGACAGCCCGGCTCAATACAAAGCCCGCTTTAAAACACCATGAAATCAAGCCAAAATAAAACCTTCCAATCAAACAAAAAAATAAATATGCAGAAACAACCGGCCATGAGGCTATCCATAATTTTTGCGGTAAATCACAAAATACTTATAAAAAAAGCAAAATAATACGAAATTATCCGGCACGGCTCCCGACTAACAAAATAGGTTTAATAATTACTGTTTAGGAGCATTTATTATGAGCGATTATCCAAAGTTGATTTATAAGAGACACACGTTCTTCTCAGCCTTGGCTATGGGACTAAGCGCCGTAATCATTGCGTTTATCGTTAGTTGCACGGTTGTGATAGTCTACGGAATGAACTTCGCCGGCGACAAATCCGAAGAGCTCGTTTCACTGGCCGAGCATGCCATCCGGGGATTACCCGAACTGCAGAAGTCGTTACCGCCGGCCCTAGCCGACATGCTCAATGACCGCCGCCAGCCGGATTACAGCGGCCAGCTCGATATTACGGCTAATACGACTCCGATACCGAACCAGAACGGAAGGCTAAGAACAAAGGTCGAGATTGTCAACAACGGCGACGAGGTTGTTTCGCTCCTTTCGCTGCGAATCGTCGTTCTCAATGATCACAATGAAATCCTGACCGAGTCGAACGAATGGGCCGCGACACCCATTGCCGCCGATCATGACTGGCGGGGACCGCTCATGCCCGGCTCGCGCAGGTATTTTGCCACATATCGCGGCAGCTCCCCCGTCTTCTATGCGGATGACTTAAAGACAGAGGTGGAAATCACGGATATCCGGGTCTGGAACGGCGACAGAGAAACCAAGCAAATTGAGGGCCAGGTATCTGCCAAAATTCCGTAACAAGCTCCGGCGACGAATCCACAGCCTCTGCTTTTACACCAAATACCACATCGGCAAGGCCGGAGAGTTCACAGGTAGTGCAAAGAAATAGTCAATCAAAATGGCCGCAAACGCCGTCCTGAGTTCCTTTGTCATGTCGGGTTATATAGGTACGTTTACGATCCCGTGTATTGAAGTTCTTTTTCTTCTCTTTCTATCCGTCTTTGGCATCCCTTTTCTCCGAAATCAAAAGTGGGAAGATAATAATCACTAAGAGCGTGTGCGAGAACTTGACGTTATTGTTATACTATCCCGGGGACTCTTTACGGAGAGTGAAGCGAAGCATCTGGGATTTTCGGGTAAGAAAGAGATTCTTCACTGCACTACGCTCTGTTCAGAATGACATTTCGAGCCTATCACACATTCCCTAAGTAGCCGAACCAAATCTCTAAAACCTGCCTGCACAACTCCGGTATTCTCTTTTGCCGGTGTTTGTGTATAAAAAACTTGCCAGTCAAATACGTACCGATAAAATCTACATTCCAGTAAAATTAACTGTATTAACCGAGGATAAAGGATGCAAACTAAGATTGACCTGAAATCGAATTCATCAATTGTATTTATCGGAGACAGCATCACGGACGCCGATAGATTTGATCCGGCTTACAGGCCATTCGGATATGGCTATGTGCATTTTGTTGCATACAGGCTGTTGGCGAAATATCCCGAATACAATATCAGCGTTATCAATACTGGTATCAGCGGTGATACGATTCGTGATTTGGATTATCGATGGGAAAAAGACTGCCTCAGTCACAAGCCGGATATTGTAAGCGTACTTATCGGCATTAACGATGTCTTTCGTCAATATAGCGGCGCGCTTGATACGGCCGTGCTGCTCGATGAATATCAACTAACATACAAACGGTTACTTTCGCTCGTTAAAGAAAAATATAATTGCCGGTTGATACTAATGGAACCTTTTATGTTCTGCGACGATAAAACAAATCCGGCGTATAAGTCTTTACAACAGTATATTCACGCCGTTCGTGCATTAGCAGAAGAATTTGATGCCGTCTTGGTTCCATTGCAGGAGTTGATCGATAAGAAAATCAAGCAAGTGTCGCCGGAAAAATTCTCCGATGACATGGTTCATCCTTACATGTGGGCGCACGCGTGGATCGCAGAGCGCTGGCTCGAAGCAACAAAATTATAAATTTCATTTTGTGCCTTGTCATTTTGTGAAGATGAAAAAAATTTTTTCTTCGTAGATTCAGTAACCGCAAGGACTAAGAACGAAGCGAAAGAAATTGCGCCAAAAAATTCAAATTTTGGTCTTTACACATTATCAAATTGTCATTAATCTGCCGATACTTGTTTAACGGGTTTTACCACTACATCTGGCGTAGCTCCCGGTTATTATTCTATATGTTGTAGTTCTGATTTTTCGCACGGAGGCGTATAAATGTCGTATATATTTGATCCTGAAAATCCATTCAGAAATAAGCAGTCAAAGCCGAAAACGACCATAGGAGCCTCCGAATCTATGGGATTAACGGTAGAACACTATTTCTCGACACCGGA
>Ga0209121_10003788_pt1 | contig 14418 bp, 14 predicted proteins | sample Cruoilmetagenom3_FD_187292 | JGI IMG/M metagenome (GOLD analysis project Ga0209121, IMG submission 187292) | Oil polluted marine microbial communities from Coal Oil Point, Santa Barbara, California, USA - Sample 3 (SPAdes) (version 2) | ecosystem: Environmental > Aquatic > Marine > Oil seeps ...
CCAGGTCGCCCTGTTGGGCCAGCGCGAAGGCTGGGGGCGGGCCTATACGATTGAAACCTACCGATTGTGGTTTGTCGATGGGCAACCTGCGGGAAGCGAACCCAATGTTTCAGAAAGCCTGAAACGCGCAGGTCAGGATCCCGAGCGCGTACTTCAGCTGGCGGATTCCCCTGAAATCACGGACGCGCTTGCATCAGAAACCGCTTATTGCCGCGATGCGGGTGTTTTTGGCGCGCCGTCATTCGTCGTTGATGGCGAGGTTTTTTGGGGCGATGACCGGTTGGAAGACGCCGTGTCATGGCGGAAATCCGGGCGGGTTGTGTGACTAAACACTGGCGGCGCAGCCGATGGCGGACGATCCGCCGCTTGCACCGATAGTTGAAGGTTTTACAATGGCGAACCGGGGCGTGCAGTTGATGCGGGCCTGTCCGGCACTGGTGTACGGGTGGCCGCGCCTGTCAGAACTTCCGGCCACTAATGCGACCGATCCGGCCCTTGCAACGTTGGCCGCTGAGGGGTAGCAAAAGACAAACAGGCCAAGGGGGAATGATGGTGCAGGACGATCCAAAAACACTGGTTTCAACAGACTGGCTGGCCGCGCATCTGAAAAACCCCGATCTGCGGGTGCTGGATGCCTCGATGTACCTGCCGCAGGCAGAGCGCGACGCCAGGGGCGAATATGACGCCGCCCATATCCCCGGCGCGCGGTTCTTTGACATCGACGATGTGTCTGATCATCGGTCGGAATTGCCGCATATGGTGCCCCCGGTGGAAAAATTCATGTCCCGCCTGCGCGCCATGGGGGTCGGCGATGGCCATCAGGTGGTGGTTTATGACGGCGCTGGCCTGATGTCGGCGGCGCGGGTCTGGTGGCTGTTTCGGCTGATGGGCCAGACCAATATCGCCGTGCTGGACGGCGGTTTCCCCAAATGGGTCGCCGAGGGGCGCGAAACCGAAGACATGCCGCCAATGGTCCGTGACCGGCACATGACGGTGCGGGTGCAGAACAGCCTGCTGCGGGATGTCACGCAGGTGTCTTCCGCCGCCAAGCTGGGCGATCATGAAATCATCGACGCCCGCTCTGCCGGACGGTTTCGGGGCACCGAACCCGAGCCGCGCGATGGCTTGCGGCCGGGGCATATTCCGGGGTCGCATAATGTTCCGTTTACCGATCTGCTGCATGATGATGCCACGATGAAATCCCCCGAAGACTGCCGTGCGGTATTTCAGGCTGCAGGCGTGGATCTGACCAAGCCGGCGATCACCACCTGTGGATCCGGCGTTACCGCCGCCGTTCTGTCCCTGGCGCTGGAACGCATGGGCAAGACTGATCACGCCCTTTATGACGGGTCATGGGCTGAATGGGGTGCCTTCCCCACCCTGCCTGTCGCAACCGGAGACGACTAGATGTTCGAAAATCTAAAAGCCCAGCCCGCCGATAAAATCCTGGCCCTGATGCAGGCATTCCGCGAGGATCCGCGCGACGACAAAATCGACCTGGGTGTTGGTGTTTACAAAACCGCCCTGGGCGTCACCCCGGTGATGCGTGCCATCAAAACGGCAGAACATCAGCTGTGGGAACAGCAGACCACCAAGGCCTATGTCGGTCTGGTCGGTGATCCGGCGTTTTCGGATGCGATGATCAACCTGATCCTGTCCGATGCGGTGCCGCGTGAAACCGTGGGCGCGGCGGCCACCCCCGGCGGCACCGGCGCGGTGCGCCAGGCGTTTGAACTGATCCGCATGGCCAATCCGGACGCGCGGGTGTTTGTGTCTGACCCGACCTGGCCAAACCATATCTCGATCCTGAACTATCTGGGCATGGAAACCGTCACCTATCGCTATTTTGACAGCGAAACCCGTGGCGTTGATTTCAACGGCATGATTGAGGATCTGAAAGGCGCGCGGGCGGGCGATGTCGTGTTGCTGCACGGCTGTTGCCACAATCCGACCGGGGCCAACCTGAACCTTGTGGAATGGCAGGCGGTCATCGACCTGATGAACGAACGCGGCCTGATACCGATGATCGACATCGCCTATCAGGGCTTTGGTGACGGTCTTGAGGCCGACGCCGCCGCCACGCGGCTGGTGGCGTCATCAGTGCCGGAATGCCTGATTGCGGCCAGTTGTTCCAAGAATTTCGGGGTTTACCGCGAACGCACCGGGTTGCTGATGGCAGTGTCGCAGGATGCGTCGCAGCGGGCGTTGAACCAGGGAACGCTGGCGTTTCTGAACCGTCAGAACTTTTCCTTTCCGCCCGATCACGGCGCGCGGCTGGTGACGATGATCCTGAACGACGACGCTTTGCGCGCCGACTGGGCCGCCGAACTGGAAGAGGTGCGCCTGTCCATGCTTGGTCTGCGCCAGTCGCTGGCCGACGAATTGCAGCGCCTGACCGGATCAGACCGCTTTGGGTTCCTGGCACAGCATCGCGGCATGTTCTCGCGTCTGGGCACCACGCCCGAGATGGTCGAGAAATTGCGGGCGGAACATGGGATTTACATGGTCGGCGACAGCCGGATGAACATCGCCGGATTGAATGCGCAAACCGTGCCGATTTTGGCCAAGGCGATTGTTGACGCTGGTATCTGACACCCGCAAACCCAAAGTATCACGGATCAGCCTGTCCCCCATTGGGGGGCATCTGCGCAGCATCCATGCCTGACCGCGTTAAACCTGGCATCACTGACCCACAAAAAAACCCGGGCGCAAAAGGCCCGGGTTAATCTTGCTAGACTATCAGGAACGGCGGTTAGCCTTTCGAGAATTCCGGATAGGCTTCCATGCCCAGTTCGGACATGTCCAGACCGTTGATCTCGTCTTCTTCGCTGACGCGGATACCGGTGGTGAGCTTCAGGATGTACCAGACAACAGCCGAGGACACGCTGACAAACACGCCGACCACAACGATCGAATACAGCTGTGTTCCAAGGCTTGCCGCATCATTGGTGAAGACAACCGCAATGGTGCCCCAGATACCGGCAAACAGGTGTACGGGAACCGCGCCGACTACATCGTCGATCTTCAGCTTGTCCAGGAACGGAACCGCAAACACCACGATCACACCACCCACAGCCCCGATCAGGGTCGAAGAGATCAGCGTCGGCGTCAGAGGTTCAGCCGTGATCGACACCAGACCGGCGAGCGAGCCGTTCAGGATCATCGTCAGGTCAGGCTTTTTGTACAAAAGCTGTGTCAGGATCAGCGCCGCCACACCGCCCGCAGCCGCAGCTGTGTTGGTGTTTGCAAAGATCCGGCTGATGTCAGACACGTTGCCCGCGGTATCCATATAAAGCTGCGAACCGCCGTTAAAGCCAAACCAACCCATCCACAGGATGAACGCGCCCAATGTGGCCAGCGCCAGGTTTGAACCAGGCATCGGAACGGTCCGGCCATCTTTGTACTTGCCGATCCGCGGTCCAAGGATGATCGCGCCCATCAGGGCCGCCCAGCCACCAACCGAATGCACAACGGTCGAGCCTGCAAAGTCCTGAAAGCCCATGGCGTCAAGGAAACCACCGCCCCATTTCCAGCTGGCCTGAATCGGATAGATCACAGCGGTCAGCACGATGACAAAGGCCAGGAAGGGCCACAGTTTGATCCGTTCGGCCAACGCGCCCGATACAATTGACGCGGTCGCGGCACAGAACATCAGTTGAAAGAAGAAATCCGATCCAACCGACGCGTATGTCAGATCAGGCTCGGCGCCTTCCAGGCCAACGGGTTCAAGGCTGGTGATCGAAAACGCCCCCAGTATGCCGTCAATCGACCAGCCATCGCCCGGGTACATCAGGTTATAGCCAAGGATATAGTAAAACAGCGACGCCAGTGAAAACAGCGCCATGTTCTTGGTCAGCTGCATGGTCACGTTCTTGGATCGGACAAGGCCTGCCTCTAGCATGGCAAAACCGGCCGCCATGAAGAACACCAGGAACCCGGTGACCAGGAACATGAACGTGGTGAAAATAAAGCCGATATCGGCGTTGACCGGCGTTGTATCCGCCTCTTGCGCCAAGCCAAGCGTCGGCAGGGCGATCAGCCCGGCGGTGGCGGCAAGTAGTTTAAGTGGTTTTTGCATCTTCATTTTTTCCTTGAACTGGCGCGGCTTACAGCGCGTCTTCATTGGTTTCGCCTGTACGCACGCGAACGGCCTGGGTAACGTCCAGCACAAATACCTTGCCGTCACCGATCTTGCCGGTCTGGGCTGTATTGACGATGGTCGCGACCACCTCGTCGGCCATCGAGGCCGATACGACGACTTCCAGTTTGATTTTGGGTACGAAATTTACGGCATATTCAGCGCCGCGATAAATCTCTGTGTGGCCGGATTGTGATCCGAACCCTTTGATTTCCGTCACCATCATGCCGCGTACCCCGGCAGTGGTCAGTGCCTCGCGTACCTCTTCAAGTTTGAACGGCTTGATTGTCGCAATAATCAGTTTCACCTTTGTCCCCTTCTTGTGTCTGAATGCCCTACGGATTTGCACCCAAAGAAAAACCGCGCCGCTGTGGTGATTGGAATGATTCACCGGTTGGATGGTGTGAATATCAGCGCAAGTGCTGAAAAATTAGGCTAAATGACGAATATGAGTAAATTTTAGGCAAATAGATAAAGGAACATCCCGATTACTCCCCCTCTACAAACCGGTCCCTGCGCGGTATTGTGGGGCAAAAGGCAAAGACCGGGCAGGGTTAAGAATGACGGATTCTAGACGGCGCAAACCGCCTCTGGTGGCAGATAAGCGCCATGCAGGCGGTGCCGGGCGTAAGGCCACCAAGGCCAAAGCAGCCCCACGGAAAAAGGCGGCTGGCAAACCTGCCCCCAGAAAACGTGCGCCCGCCAAGCGCAAAAAGCGCAGTGCCGGTGGCGGCAAAGGCGGCGGTTTTTTTGCCCGTATCCGGCAGGCGATCCGCGCTGCCATCCGCTGGGTTCTGGGGCTGATCTGGTCGGTGGTCTGGCGGGTTGGCATGGTGGTCAGCCTGATGATTGCGCTGGCGGTCGGCTATGTCTATTCCACCTTGCCCGAGCTGAACGCATTGCTGGATGCGCGCGCGCGCGGATCGGTGACCATGCTGGATCGCGACGGCCAGGTGTTTGCCTGGCGCGGCGATCAGTTTGGCGGGGTTGTGACCGTGCAAACTGTGTCGCCTCATCTCAAGAACGCGATTATCGCGACCGAGGACAAACGGTTCTACCGCCATTTCGGCCTTAGCCCGCGCGGTGTTGCCAGCGCAGTCCGCATCAACCTTAGCGAAGGGCGCGGGCCGCTGTCGGGGCATGGCGGATCAACCATCACCCAACAAACCGCCAAACTGTTATGCTTGGGCGACCCGTTTGACCCTGCCGATGGGCTGACCGAGAAACAATACGAAGCCGCCTGCCGACGTGGAACGCTGTCGCGGAAGGTCAAAGAGGCGCTCTATTCCATCGCGATGGAGGTGAAATACTCCAAGGACGATATTCTGGCGATCTATATGAACCGGGCATTTCTGGGTGCGGGCGCGCGTGGGTTCGAAGCGGCCAGCCAGCGCTATTTTGGCAAATCTGCGGGCGAAGTCACCCCGGCCGAGGCCGCGATGCTGGCAGGGTTGTTGAAAGCGCCGACCCGGTTTGCCCCTACCAACAACCTGAGCCGGTCGCAGGACCGCGCCGCAGTGATTGTTGGTCTGATGGAGGATCAGGACTATCTGACCGCCGAACAGGCGCAAGCCGCACGGGACAATCCGGCCCGTCTGTCGGCAGCCGCCTCAGAACGGGCAGGTGGGTATTTCGCTGATTGGGTGATGTCCAGCGGGCCAGAGTATTTTACCCGCAATACAACCGAAGACGTGATCATCCGCACCACGCTGGACCGGCGGGTTCAGGCCTCGGCCGAAGAGGCGATGCAGTTCATCTTTCAGGAAAAGGTACGCGACGGGTCCAAGGCGCAGGCAGCGATCATCGTGATGTCCGCCGATGGCGCTGTGCGCGCGATGGTTGGTGGGCGTGAAGCCCGGGTCAGTGGCGGGTTCAACCGGGCCACGCAGGCGCTGCGCCAGACCGGGTCGGCGTTCAAACCGTTTGTCTATGCCACCGCGCTGGATCTGGGGTGGTCCCCCAATGATGTTGTGCTGGATGCACCCTATTGCATGAATATCCCCGGTTCGGGGCAATGGTGCCCGCAGAACTATACTCACAAACATTATGGCGAGGTGACGCTGACCCGGGCACTGAAGGATTCATTGAACGTGGCGGCAGTTAAGGTCTCGGAACGTGTGGGGCGCGACCTGGTGCGCAAGGTGGCCGCGCAGTTTGGTATCGAAGGCGACTTGGCGCTGGGGCCGGCGCTGGCGCTGGGGGCCTCGGAAAGTACGCTGATTGATATGACCGGCGCTTATGCGGGCATCCTGAACGGCGGTTCGTCAGTTACGCCCTATGGGCTGCTGGAATTGCACCTGCTGGGTGACAACACCCCGCTGATGGGCACCGGGGGCGGTATTGGCGAGCGGGTGATCCGCACCGAAGCTGCAGAGCAACTGATTTGGATGATGGAAAAAGTGGTCACCGAAGGGTCGGGGCGCCGCGCCGCGCTGCCGGGATGGCAGGCGGCGGGCAAGACCGGCACAACCCAGGCGGCGCGCGATGCCTGGTTTGTCGGGTTTACGGCGGATTATGTCGTCGGTGTCTGGATGGGTTATGACGACAACACCCCGCTAAAGGGGGTGACCGGTGGCGGCTTGCCCGCTGAGATTTGGCACGAAACGATGATCCGGGTGACCGAGGGCATGGCGCCCAAACCGTTGCCGATGCGCACGCCTATCCCCAGCACCCAGGCCCGCAAACCTGAACGCAAGCGCAAGGGCGACGGATCGCTGGGATCGGTTGTTGATCAGATGCTGAAAGATATTTTTGGCGGTGGGGGGGGCGGAGACACACCCAAGCCAACCAACCGCTAAGCGGTTTTGCGCGGGACGCTCTTCAAGCCCTTGCGGGCTTTCCTCGCAATTTCCAGGTCAGCTTAGCTTAGCCAAGTCGGCGATCATCTGGTCGATATTGCCTTTGCGCTTATCCAGCATCGCGCCGATTTCGGTGCGTTCGGTCAGCAGCAGGTTGACCCCTTCGATATACATATTGAAGAATTTGTCCTTGCCGGATTTATCTGACACCAGAAACGTCACATCAAACGGCGCTTGCCCGGACAGATAGGCGATACTGCGAATTTCATACCCGGCCTTGATTTTGCGCGAGGTTTTCACCTCAATCCGACCCCCGACAAATTCGCGAAACCGCTTGCCGTATTTGCGCGAGATATAGCCCTGAAAGGCCTTGGTAAACGACCGCATCTGCGATTTGCTGGCCCGGCGCGCATCGACGCCCATTGCGTAGCGCGCCATAATTGCCACATCGGCGTAGCGCACGAATATCTTCTCAAACGCGCGGATCTTCGAATTATCTGAGCCCGTCGACACAATCACCTTGTTGATCTCGCCCACCAGGTGCTCCACTAACCCACGCGCCCCGTTTTCGGTCAGCGCAAGGGCAGACAGTGGCAGTGCTGTCAGAAAAGGAGCAACCAGTGCGGTGGTCAAAAACATGCGGCGGAACTGAAAATCACTCGGCATAAGGGTCCTCGTAAGGGTCGTCATAAGGATCGTCGTACAAGCCAAGATAGGCTTCCTCATCGTCGCCTGCCAGTTCAAAGCGACGATTTTGCAGGTAAATCACCCGTGCCTGCGCGTAACTGTCTGCGCTTTCGTACAGAATTGAATCGATTGTGTCCGAATAATTGCCCCTGTCGCCCATGCGCTCCAGAAGTTCGGCCCAGACGCCGATATTTTTAACCGGTCGGACCGGCGAAAACGTCAGCGGGCTGGTGAACAGATCGGCAATCACCCCCACCGCATCGCGCTGTGTCGAAGGCCCCAGAAACGGCAGTTCGACATAGGGCCCCTCGGCAAAGCCCCAGACATGCAGGACTTCGCCAAAATCCGTATCCACCTGCGGAATTTCAAACGTCGTGGCCGGATCGGCCAACCCGGCAAAGCCAACCGTGGTGTTGATTGTAAACCGCACCAGCGCGTGAAACGCGGTTTTTGCATCCCCTTGCAACAGGGCATCCACCATATTTCTGGGCATCGATAGGTTTTTCGAGAAACTGGTAAAGCTGTTGACTATCGGTTCAGGGATGACGCTGACATATCCCTTGGACGCAGGCCGGAACAACAGCCGGTCCACCTCGATGTTCAGAGCGTGCACCTTGCGGTTTGTACTCTCGTAAGGGTCATATACTTCGCCCGTGGTGCCTGAGTCAGGGTTGGGGGCGGCACAGGCCGACAGCATTCCTGACAGGATCAAGGCACAAGCATTGAAGTAACATCGCGGCGTCAATCGCATTAGGGTCGAATCCAATAACACATCCGGGTTTGATCTTTCTGGGGGCACACTTAAACAATTTCTGTGTGTTTCACAGATGAATGGTCTTCCCTTAATTCAATTGTGGCGGTTATGAAACAGACCACCCTTTAACTGGGCACATTTATGCCATAAGGCAGGTTTGGACGCATCCGGATTTTGAAGAAGTTGATCATGACACCAGGACATCCAAAACCCGGCCGCGAAGAATTGGTCAGTGCAAGGCAGCAAAGCCGCAGCTTGTACTGGATTGTTGGCATCTTCAGCTTTTTCGCCAACATGCTGATGCTGACCGGCCCGCTTTACATGCTTCAGGTCTATGATCGGGTGCTGGGCAGCCGGTCCGAGGCGACGCTGGTGGCGTTGTCGTTGCTGGTGGCGTTCCTTTACGGTGTTATGGGCATTCTGGATTATTCACGCGGGCGTATCATGGCGCGGGTCGGTGCGCGGTTTCAGGCAGCCCTGGATCAGCGGGTGTTCGATGCGATGATACGCCGGTCGGCAGTGGCACCTGATCCGGTGGCGCAAACCGGGTTGTCGGATCTGGAATCGGTGCAGCGCCTGATTGCGTCGCCGGTGCTGATGTCTGTCTTCGATCTGCCGTGGACGCCAATCTTTCTGGCCGGGATCATGCTGTTTCATCCCTGGCTGGGGTTTCTGGCGATGGCGGGCGGGGCCGTGTTGATCCTGATCACCCTGTTCAACCAGCTGTTTTCGCGCGGCCCGGTGATGCAGGCCAATATCGCGTCACACCGTGCCGGCCTGATGTCCGAAGAAATCCGAACCGAGGCCGAGATGATCCAGTCGATGGGCATGCGCGGCGCGGCTTTTCAACGTTGGAAAGGCGCGCGCGATACCTCGCTGGTGCAAAGCGTTGGCGCCAGCGATGTCAGCGGCACCTTTTCCGCGATGACCAAGACGCTGCGCCTGTTCCTGCAGTCGGCGATGCTGGGCCTGGGGGCCTATCTGGTGCTGCAGGGCGAGGTGACGGCAGGCGCAATGATCGCCGCGTCAATCCTGCTGGGGCGCGCCCTGGCCCCGATTGAGATGATTATCGGTCAGTGGCCGCTGGTGCAGCGCGCCTCGAAGGGCTGGAACAGCCTTGGCGACCTGCTGGAAAAAACCCAGCCCGAGGCAGGCCGTACCGAATTGCCGAAGCCGCGCGCCAAACTGGATGTGCAATCGCTGACCGTGGTGCCGCCGGGCGATACCCGTGCCCAGCTGCGCACCATCACCTTTCGGGTTGAGCCGGGGCAGGCGGTTGGGGTGATTGGCCCGTCCGGGTCGGGCAAGTCCACGCTGGCCCGCGCCCTGACCGGGGTGTGGCGGCCTGCGGGGGGCACCGTGCGGCTGGATGGTGCCGCACTTGATCAGTATTCCGCAGACGTGCTGGGCCAGCATATCGGCTATCTGCCGCAGCGGGTGCAATTGTTTGACGGCACCATCGCCCAGAACATTGCCCGGCTCAGCCCGCAGCCCGACGGCGACAAAGTGGTCGCCGCCGCCAAGATGGCCGCCGCCCATGACATGATTGTCGAACTGCCCGACGGCTATGACACCCGCGTCACCGCCGGGGGCGGGCGCCTGTCCGGTGGCCAGATGCAGCGCATCGCGCTGGCGCGTGCGATGTATGACGACCCGGTGATTGTCATTCTGGATGAACCAAACTCGAACCTCGACAACGAAGGGTCAATGGCGCTGAACCAGGCGATTCGATTGCTGAAAGAGCACGGGAAATCGGTGCTGATCATGGCACACCGCCCGGCGGCCATTCAGGAATGCGACACGCTGCTGGTGCTTGATCACGGCAGCCGTGCCGCCTTTGGCCCCAAGGACAAGGTGCTGCGCGAAATGGTGTCAAATCATGAACAATTGCAAAGCACCTCGGCAATGGGAGGGGTCCAGTGAAAGATCGCACATGGTCAGCCCGCGGCCCGGTTCTGTTCGGGGTTCTTGGATTGCTGGTACTGGTCGGGGGCTTTGGCACCTGGGCTGTTGTGTCGAACATTGCCGGGGCCATCGTGGCCAGTGGCAAGCTAGAGGTCGACCAGAATCGCCAGATCGTCCAGCATCTTGATGGCGGCGTTGTGTCGGAAATCCTGGTGCAGGAAGGTGATACTGTCAAAGTGGGCCAGCCGCTGATCCGGCTGGATTCTACACTGCTGCGGTCGCAACAGGTGATTGTCGAAGGCCAGCTGTTTGAACTGATGGCCCGCCGTGGTCGGCTGGAGGCCGAGCGTGACAGCGCCGAAACCATCACCTTTGACCCCGAGCTGCTGGACATCGCGGCACAACAGGCCGAAGTGGCCGATTTGCTGGATGGCCAGCAACGGCTGTTTCTGGCGCGCAGCGAATCCGTGGCGCGTGAGACCGAGCAGCTGGAAAAGCGTCGTGGCCAGATCCGCAGCCAGATCGGCGGGATCAAGGCACAGCAAGGCTCGCTGGCCCGCCAGCTGGAGCTGATTAACCAAGAACTGGAAAGCCAGCAAACCCTGCTGGATCGGGGCTTGGCACAGGCGTCGCGGGTGCTGAACCTGCAACGCAACGTTGCCAACCTAGAGGGATCAATCGGCGAGCTGGCCGCAAACGAGGCCCAGGCCGAAGGCCGCATCACCGAAATCGATATCGAAGTGCTGAAACTGGGCAGTCGGCGGCGCGAAGACGCAATTACCCGCCTGCGCGATCTGCAATACCGCGAGCTGGAACTGGCCGAACAGCGCCGGTCGCTGCAGCAGCGACTGGAGCGGCTGGATATCACCGCGCCGGTGTCTGGCATCGTCTATGGGATGCAGGTGCACACGCCGCGATCAGTGATTCGCCCGGCAGACCCGGTGCTGTATCTGGTGCCGCAGGACCGTCCGCTGGTGATCGCGGCGCGGATCGAAACCATCCATATCGACAAGATTTTCCTTGGTCAGAATGTCACGATGCGGTTCTCGGCGCTGGATCAGCGCCAGACCCCGGAATTGTTTGGCACAGTGACCCAGATTTCGGCCGACGCCTTTGAGGATCAGTCCGGCCAGATATCTTTCTACCGGGCAGAAATCATTCTGGACGAAGGCGAAATGGCCAAATTGCCGGACGGCACCGTGCTGATCCCGGGCATGCCGGTTGAAACCTATATCCGCACGCGCGACCGGTCTCCGATGGCCTATCTGATCAAGCCTTTGGCCGATTATTTCAACAAGGCGTTTCGTGAAACCTGAAAATGGGCTTTTCGCGGCGCGCCATCCCGGCTAGCGTCCGGCCAGACCCCGCTTTTGGAAGGACGCGCATATGAGCATCGAAAACAAGCTGGCCGAAATGGGGGTTACCCTGCCCGACGCCCCGGCCCCTGCGGCCAATTACGTGCCTTTTGTGCAAGTGGGCGACATTGTCTATGTCTCGGGCCAGATTTCGGCGGATGAAAACGGCCTGATCCTTGGCAAGCTGGGCGATACTATTGATGTCGAGGCCGGGGCCGCTGCGGCGCGGCGCTGCGCGATCAGCCTGTTGGCGCAGGCACGGGCCGCCTGTGGCGGCGATCTGGACCGGCTGGTGCGGGTGGTCAAGCTGACGGGCTTTGTCAATTCTACCGTTGATTTCACCAATCAGCCACAAGTGATCAATGGCGCGTCGGATTTTCTGGTCGAAGCGCTGGGCGAAGCCGGGCGCCATGCCCGCTCGGCCGTGTCGGCAGCGGCGCTGCCGCTGGGCGTCGCGGTCGAGATCGAGGGCATCTTTCAAATCCGATGATTCCTGCGTTGCCCAAGGCTTTTTGCCGGATACCCATCGCCCACCGGGCGCTGCACGACGCGGGGCAGGGACGCCCGGAAAACAGCCGGGCGGCGATGCGCGCGGCGATTGCCGCAGGCTATGGGATTGAGGTTGATCTGCAACTGTCCAGCGATGGGCAGGCCTTGGTGTTCCATGATTACGATATGGCCCGTCTAACAGGCCAACCCGGCGCCATTCGGCAACGTACCGCTGCCGAGGCGACGCAGATCGCGCTGTTGCACGGCGACGGCGAAACCATCCCGACATTGCCCGAGGTGCTGGAACTGGTGGCGGGACGCGTGCCGCTGTTGGTTGAGCTGAAGGATCAGGATGGCGGCATGGGGCCGGATATTGGCGCGCTGGATGCGGCGGCGGCGGTGGCGCTGGCCGGGTACTCTGGCCCGGTGGCGGTAATGTCGTTCAACCCGCACAGCGTGGCTGAACTGGCCCGGCTGGCACCAGACCTGCCCCGCGGGCTGGTCACCGAAAGCTATGTTGCGTCCAACGTGCCGCTGTCTGCCGCCACCTGCGACCGCCTGCGCGAGATCCCCGATTTCGACCGTGTCCGCGCCGGGTTCATCAGCCACGAGGCCCACGACCTGGCCCGCCCGCGCGTTCAGGCGCTGCGGGCCGCAGGCGTGCCGGTTCTGTGCTGGACGGTGCGGTCGCCCGAGGCCGAGGCCGAGGCGCGTAAATACGCCGACAATATTACCTTCGAGGGCTACCTGCCCGCAGTTCCCGCTTGATCCGGGGCGGATTGCCCACAGATACTGAACAGGCACGGGGGATGGCATGGATCAAGCACAGATCGAAATTCAGGTTCTGAGCACATTGGCGCAAATAGCGGGTGCCGATTGGGATAGCTGCGCCTGCCCCGAGGCCGCAGATGGTGGCCCGCCAAACGATCCGTTCACCACCTATCGCTTTCTGAAAGCGCTGGAAGATAGTGGATCAGTCGGGCAAGGCACCGGCTGGCAACCGCAATATCTGACCGCCTATCTGGATGGTCAGTTGATCGCCTGTGCGCCGCTTTACGTGAAATCGCACAGCCAGGGTGAATATATCTTTGACCATAACTGGGCGCATGCGCTGGAGCGCGCCGGGCGGGATTATTACCCAAAGCTGCAGATCGCCGTGCCCTTTACCCCCGCCACCGGGCGGCGGTTTCTGGTGCGTCCGGGGTACGAGGAAACCGGCCAGTCGGCGCTGGTGCAGGGGGCGGTACAACTGGCATCCGACAATGACCTGTCATCGCTGCATATCACCTTTTGCACCGAGGCTGAGGCCGAGGCCGGGCAACAGATGGGCCTGATGGGGCGCAGCACGCAACAGTTTCACTGGCTGAACAACGGCTATGCCGATTTTGACGGGTTTCTGGCCAGCCTTTCATCGCGCAAACGCAAGAACATCCGCAAGGAACGCGCAAAGGCCAATGATTTTGGCGGCACCATCCATACCTTTACCGGCGATGATCTGAAGCCGGAACACTGGGATGCGTTCTGGGTGTTCTATCAGGACACCGGTGCGCGCAAATGGGGATCTCCCTATCTGACGCGGGCGTTTTTTGACCACGCGCAAGCGGAATTGCGGGGCGATATTGCGCTGGTTTTGGCAGAACGGGACGGGCAATGGGTGGCCGGCGCGCTGAATTTCATTGGGCGCGACGTGCTTTATGGCCGCTATTGGGGCTGTGTCGAAGATCACCCCTGCCTGCATTTCGAATTGTGCTACTATAGGGCGATTGGTCTGGCTATCGAACGCGGGTTGTCCCGGGTCGAGGCCGGGGCGCAGGGGGAACACAAGCTGGCGCGCGGTTATTTGCCCACGCAAATTCACAGCTTGCACTGGGTTGGCGATCCGGGCTTTGCCAAGGCCATCGCCCAATACCTAAAGGCCGAAGCCGCCGCCGTGGCGGAAGAGATCGAAGTGTTGACCGAATACGGCCCTTTCAAAAACACCCAAGCGGAGGAACAAGAATGACCGAATTGCTATCGGAAGAGGCCCGCACCCTGCTGCTGGACCCGCTGCGCAAAACCGGCTGGGAGCAGGTGGACGGGCGCGACGCCATCGCCAAGACTTTTGTGTTTGACAGTTTCATCGAGGCGTTTGGCTGGATGACCCGCGCGGCGATCTGGGCGGAAAAATGGGATCACCATCCGGAATGGTGCAATGTCTACAAGACGGTAGACGTCGTGCTGATCACCCATGATGTGGGCGGTCTGAGCGCGCTGGACGCCAAGCTGGCGCGCAAGCTGGACAGTCTGGTCTGA
>Ga0209121_10003789_pt1 | contig 14413 bp, 16 predicted proteins | sample Cruoilmetagenom3_FD_187292 | JGI IMG/M metagenome (GOLD analysis project Ga0209121, IMG submission 187292) | Oil polluted marine microbial communities from Coal Oil Point, Santa Barbara, California, USA - Sample 3 (SPAdes) (version 2) | ecosystem: Environmental > Aquatic > Marine > Oil seeps ...
AACAGTAGATAAATGCGTATATATTCCTTGTAAAGCAATATTAGGGAGAACGGATAGTGCATCGATAATTTCAGGCACTTCCGCAGGAGCCACTCCTATCCTTCCCATTCCGGTATCTACATTTATATGAACATTCAGCAAAAGATTTCCCCGGTATTCCCTTAATCTTTTAATGAAGTGTTTATCAAAAAGCGTCACTGGAATATTAAATTGTGCTGCAACAGGTAAAGCAGACGGAACCACGTAGCCAAGAACAAGAATTGACGCTTTAATTCCATTTTCCCTGAGCTTTAATGCTTCTTCAAGAGAAGCAACAGATAGTGCATAAATTCCTTCTTTCTCAAGTATTTTGGAAACTTCTACAGCACCATGTCCATACGCATCTGCTTTTACGGTTCCAATTATTTTTCGCTTGCCAACAATTCGTTCTATTCTATGAAAATTTCCTTTTAATTTATTTAAATCAATTTCCACCCAAGTTGGTCGAGCAAATCTTCCCATATATCCTCCTTGAAAAAAGTTAGTTAAAGTATATCATTAGATAAATAAATATAAAGGGGGGGCAGATGAAAATAGTTATAACAAATGATGATGGTATTAACGCAAAAGGTATCAAATGCCTTACAAAAGCAATCTCAAAATTGGGAGAGGTCTACGTAGTAGCCCCAAAAACTCCTCAAAGTGCAGGAAGTCATTCAACAACCCTGCATAAACCAGTACGAGTAGAAGAATATTCGCTTAACCTTGGCGAAAAGAAAGCAATGAGCGTATCAGGCTCCCCTGCCGATTGTGTGCTGCTTGCAGTGGACACATTAGTAAAAGGAAGGGTAGATCTTATTGTATCCGGCATAAATGAAGGACCAAACATTGGAAGTGATGTAATTTATTCTGGCACCGTAGCAGGCGCAAGAGAAGGTTTCCTAAATGGAATACCTTCAATTGCCATATCTCTCGCTGCTTACAAAAACTTAAATTTTGATGTTGCAAGCAAGTTTTCTTATCTCTTTGCAAAAACGGTGTTGGAGAAAAAAATTGAGAATATTTATTTCAACATTAACGTCCCAAATCTTCCCGCACAAGAAATAAAAGGAGTCAAATTTGCAAAACAAGGAAACAGAAGCTATAAAGATCGCGTATTTAGGGGAAAAGATCCATTCGGAAAAACATACTACTGGATCGGCGGAACAGTAGTTAAGGATAATGAAAAAAATACTGACAATGAAGCAATAAAAAATGGATTTATTTCGATAACTCCGATGTCAGCAGACATGACAGATTATCTAGCACTTAAAGAAATAAAAAAATGGAAAATACGTTTTCCATAGGAGGAAGAAATATGAAAAGTGTAAAAGAGGTTTTATACACACTTAAAACATTTTCTGAGCTCGTTGTCACGCTCGGATATGCTGCAATTTTGCAAAACGATGTTGAACTTGCCATGGAAGCGACATACATCAAGGATAAAATCCGCACGTTAAGTTATGATCTACGGATTTCAACGATATATGCCGCAAAAACAGCAAGAGACAGCAGGGTAGAAATTCCCCAACTCGCTTCACTCCTGCAAGTTGGCGTTGCCGCCAAAGAAATAAGCGATGGTATAGATGATCTTGTAGACATTGTAATACGAGGCGGAGGAGCCCACCCAGTTCTGCGCTCCATATATGGAATGGAAGGTTTTGTTGTAAGGATAAAAATCGAAAAAGGGAGTAAGGCAATTGGGAAAAACTTAAAACAACTCAATATTGAAAAATTTGAATTCGCCCCTCTCTTTATAAAAAAAGATACCGAATATTTGCTGGACCAATTAGATGAAATTAAACTAGAAGAAGAAGATGTTGTCCTGTTAAAAGGTATTGAAAACAAAAACGAACAAACAAAGACACTCTTCAAGTAAGCGAATTTCTTTTCCACAAAATTCTCTTAGAAGTATACTCACACAATCGCTTTTAGTATTACTCCTTTCTGTAATTGGAGAAAGTGTTACTGGTTTTATACTTACTGGAATGGAAAACAAACTCGCGGCACTACCTGGACTTATTATCCTGGTGCCAGCAATAACAGATCTCAAAGGAAATGTAGGAGCAGCATTTGGCGAACGGCTCAGTACAATGCTACATTTAGGTTTTGTAAAACCAATTACAAAAGTGAGCAATGCCATAAAAAACAATATCCTTGCATCTTTTACCTTGACTGTGTCTGGAGCATTTTTGATAGGTATTTCTGCGGCAGCCATTTCTAACCTACTACAAATAAAAACTATAGGAGTTATAAGGCTTAGTATGATCTCTACCACAGCAGGAATTATTTCTTCCGTATTACTCCTGCCACTTGTTTTTGTATTTGTTTTTACATCCTTTCGGCATCACATAGACCCTGATAATATTATTGCCCCCATGCTTCCTGTGGCAGGAGATATCATCGCCATATCCGCAGTTTTTATAGGTGCCACTCTAACAATGAAACTTTTACCCATAAAACCTGTTATCCTCGTTCTGTTTGCAGCTTTTCCTTTTGTAGTCGGATTTGCAAAAAAGAGCAAAAGAAGAAATAATAAACTACCAAAAAGATATCATTATTTTCCAATCATAAAACAAAGTTTGCCCATATTAATATTCTGTTTTGCAATAGGTATCACATCAGGTATATTTCTGCAGAATGCAAGAAAAATTTTTTTAATATACCCGGCATTACTTGCTCTGATCCCTCAAGTAGTTGCACAGGGAGGATCAATTGGAGGCATAGTAGGATCAAGAGTTTCAACTACTTTATATTTAGGAAGCGCACAACCATTTAAGTTCAGTAAAGAAATAAGAAAAAATTTTACTGCAGGCATAATAATGGGATTAGTTGTCGCTCTTCTTGTAGGAATTGCTTCACTTATAATCATTTATATTACTAAAGCTAATGCCCCTCCACTTACTCAAATATTTCTTGTAGCTTTCCTATCTTTATTTATTCTTTCCACTCTTATGTCGGTAATTGCAATATTTATTTCCTTTTTTTCATTCAAGATTGGCATAGATCCAAGCAATGTTGTAATACCCGTAATAACAAGCATAGGGGACATAACAGGAATAATTGTATTACTTGCCATGATGAAAGTATTTATTTTTTGATACACTACATCTTTGATTAAAAATATTATGCAATTAAAAAATAACCAATATGATATTCAAGACAGTGCTGACAGAAATTTTTAAACCGTTTTTACCTTAATTTATAGCAAATAAAAGTTAAACTATATATATCTCGCGAGGAAGCTCTGTTAAAATTACGCTACTTTCGCTACCGACAAGCATGGTGTCTTCCACCCGTATGCCAAACTTTCCAGGCAAATATATACCAGGCTCAATGGTTATTACCATATTCTCATCGAGAATAGTTTTTGAATCAGTATTCAAGCGCGGAGATTCATGAATTTCAAGCCCTACTCCATGCCCTAATCCATGGATAAAATAATCCCCGTACCCTTCATCCTGAATAAATTTTCTTACCTTTATATCGACTTCCGATGCGCTTATTCCTTTACATACGAAATTCCTGCCGATCTCTTGAGCTTTTCTTACTATTTCAAACACCTTTTTCTCTTCCCCTGTCGGCTCTCCAACACAAACCATTCTTGTAGTATCAGAAGCATATCCATCAAAAAATACCCCGAAATCCATCACAATAAGCTCATGTGGAAGTATCTTTTTGTCAGAGGCAAGACCATGAGGAAGAGCGCCTCTCTTACCTGACGCAACAATAGTATCAAAAGACGGTTTTAGCCCACCATTTCTTTTAAATCTATATTCCAGTTCGCTTGCAATATCTCTTTCGGTAATTCCTTCCTTTATAACGGCAAGCGTTTCGCTAAAAGATTTTGAAGAAATCGCACAAGCTTTCTTTATTTTTTCTACTTCTCGGAAATCTTTTATAATTCGCAAATCTTCAACCACATTGTCTAAAAATACGATCTTTAAAAATGAAAAAGAAGAAAGTGGGAGATATAGATCGAGCATTATCCGATTTTTCTCGACTCCAAGCCAATGCACTTTCTCTTTAAGAAGGATGTCTTTAAAATAATTGATAAATGGCGCCTTATACTCCAGTACTTCTACTCCTTCAAAAACTTCTCCTTCTGCCTGAACGGTAAATCGGGAGTCTACAATCAAAAATAATTTATTATTTGCTACAAGTAAAAAAGCATCTTCCCCTGTAAAGTTTGTCAAATAACGAATATTTGGAGTTGCAGTAATTAAAAAAGCATCGATATTATTTCCATTAAACTGCTCTAATAAATTATCCAGTCTTTTTAGCATTTTCCTTCTCTTTCTACTCGAATGGATTTTGTTTTCCTATCTCTTTTTCTGGAGCCTTGAGAGGAGGTATTACAATGGCTCTATCCTGCAACTGTTTATCCACGAACTCTATATCTCCTCGCGTTATCTTTGGTATCTCTACAGCAGGTAAAGCTTCTTTCGGAGCAAATAACTTAGGCATAAGATAAAAATTCAAGGCAAGAAACACTGCAATTAGAATAAAAATAGTAACCCAGGTCCCTTTTGAAACAACAGATTTTCTTCTTCTTTTTTTCTTTTTCGTGACTACATTTTTATTAACGATTTTCTCGTCCATATGCAGCTCCTCACTTTCTCTCAGAGAGATAAATCTCTCCACTAATACTCACATTATATTCCACAGCATAAGAATCAGCACCTGCCATTGTCGTTCGCGGTTTTACTTTGTTAATAGAAAGAGAATTCACTCGAACAATCTGTGGAAATCGGTATATATGCGTGAGAAAATATCGCACATTATCTAACTTTTTAGCAGTAAAATTCAGTGTAAACGATGTCGTGGTTGCAGAAACTTGTTGGCCCTTACTCGCTTTTGGGAAATTAAGTGAAGTATAATTTATGCTGCATATCGTTCCTGTCACAAGGAATTCTTCCCCAAATACAAAATCATTTCTTTCGATAGGCAATACTTCTTGTAGCTTCAAAATACGCTCTTTCATAAAATCATTATCATTTACAAGAAGATTCATTTTTCTGTTCGCAAGATTGAGCAAAGAAAGTTTCTGTTCCCGTTCCACTATTTCAGCATTCAAATCGTTTATTTCTTGAAATTGGGGTTTTAATAAGAACCAGTAAAACGCGAATGCAATAATTAAATATATTATTATCATCAAAACAAACTTAGTTTTAGGATTACTTAAACTGAAATTAACGTCTCTCATTTCATCATCCCTTTCCATTGGAAGGAAATAGTAAATGTCGAGTATCCTTTTTCCTTATCTTTAGCAAGTTCCGATTCTTTAGGAAACGGTATAGAGTAATCTTCTAATGTTAACTGCATAAAATTCTCATTCTGTGAAAGAGCATTGAATGTCCACGCAAGTTTTTGGAAATCTGCTGCATGTCCTGTTATCTTGACTAAATCTGTTTTTCGGTCAACTTCTATTGAATCTAACGCAGCATCTTTTGGCATAAACAAAGCAAGCTCATCAATTAAATCATTCCATACGGTTTGCTGGTTAGTAAGAGAAGGAATTGTCGTTTCATAATAAAGAAGATTACTGCTTAAAACAGCTCGTTCATCAAGAATTTTTTGTACGTTCTTCAAGGCATCAATTTGAGCATTGACACTGCCAAGATAATTTGTTCTCTGAATCTTTGTATATACATTACTCGCATATATCCCAGCTAGAAGAAGGACAACTGTAATCCCTATAAAAAGAATTTGCTTCCCTTCCCTTGAAAGCCGTTTCCTCCTTGCCTTACTTGGCAATAAATTGATATCTACGATTTCATCCATATCTCATCCCTTTTTATACTTAAAAACTGGCCTTTTTTGTTGTTTCTTGGCTTCCCTGGACTTTTTTGCTTTTATAGCAGGTTTTGCGTGATGTTCTCGCAAAGCAAGCCCGGTAGCAACAGAAAAAAATGGAGCCATTTCAAATAAATACTCCTTTGTAAATAATTCAGGACTCACTTCTGCTATATCAGCAAGCAATCGATCCGTACTGGCAGGAAAAGAAGTACTCTCTTCAATGTACTCATTTATCCCTTTCAAGCTTGCACTGCCGCCCTCCACAAGAATCACCGTGTTCATCGACTTTCCATCATTAAATTTCTTAAAATAGTAATTTATCGACCTTCTAACCTCAAGCAGCAAGTTATCCAGAAGAGGCAATACAGCCTTGGTTGCCGGATCTTTTCTTTTATTAAGATCAAGCTGCTGTTCCTTGATTTCCTGGGCCTCTTTAAAGCTTTTGCCAAGAGATTGAGCTATCGCATCAGTAAACTTTTTCCCGCCAATGGGAAGAGTTCTAAAAAAATTTACCATCCCTTTGTCAATCATACTCACAGAAGTATAAGTATGCCCAATATTTAACATAATAAAAAGAATCTCGGATTTAAAATCAAAATCAGGTATAAACTGAAGTAGTCTTAATTTCGAAAATGGCTCTACTTCAATAGCAATAGGGTCAAGCCCCGCCTCTTTCGTCACATCAACAATCGATTGAACTGCATCTAACGGTGCAGCTACAACCACTACATTTAATTTATCCGAAGATTCATCTTCTGGAATAACTCTGTTTAAAATCTTGTAGTCAAATGTAGTTTTTTCGATCGGAAAAGGAAAAAATTTTTCCATCTCCCATTTAATTGCTTCTCTCAGCTCATCCTCAGGAAGTTCTTCAATTAAAATTTCCTTTACTATAACTAACTGACCAGGAACTGAAGCAACAATCCTGTGCCCAACAAAAGAATGAAATTTAAGAAGTTCTTTTAATGTTTCGACAATTATCTTTGAATTAACAATTTTTCCCTCTCGCATTGCGTCTTCCGGAGTAGGAAGTATGCCAAAATTAACGAGGGAAAGACCTTTAGGTGTCTGCTTGAATTGAGCCATCTTTATATTGCCTGAACCTAAATCAATACCAATGGGTGAAGTTCTATTCGTCCGTCTCAAAAATGCACTCACCTCTGCCTCCCCTCAAAAAATATTTTAAAGCTACATTCACTCAAGACTTAAACTCTTTATTTTTCACTCAATGTACAAACTCAGTCAAGTAAAATTACAACTCTATTATTTTCATTATATTATTCAATTTTTCCATGTCAAGTTTTAAATCCTCTAAAAATTAAAAAAAGATAAATAAAAAGATAAAAATTCAAAACCATACAACAGCATAATATATGCAGCAATTGCAAGAAATGGGCCAAATGACATTGTATCGCTTCGTTTTTTCTTCATAAAAAGTATTGCAATTATTCCTCCTATCCCTCCAATTATAACCGAAATAAACAATGCGGCAATAGAAAATTTCAATCCAAGAAACGCACCAATCATAATCCCCAATGTTGCATCACCCTGTCCCATTCCCCTTCCACGCGTGATCAGTATGATCAAGGCAAAAAATCCGCCCAAAACAAGTAATCCGTACAAGGAATCTAAAAACATTGTTTTACCCTGAATAATGGCAAAAACCAACCCTATAGCTGCACCGGGTATCACAACGATATCCGGAACAACCCCGTCAAATATATCAATAAAGCTAACGGTAATGAGTAAACCTGAAAATATGACATATTTTAAAAGATTAAAAGACCATCCATATTTCAAAGCAACGCCCATAAAGGCAAGTCCTGTAACCAGCTCTATAACAGGATACCTTACAGGAATTTTATGGCCACAATAACGGCATTTACCGTGAAGCATAATGTAACTCAATAAAGGTATTAAATCATACCACTTTAAAGAGTGTTTGCATTCAGGACAATGCGAAGCAGGATAAACAATGGATTCACCTTTTGGCACACGATATACCAAAACATTAATAAAGCTTCCTATTATTAGCCCCAACACGAAGTTAAAAAAAGACAAAAAAATTCCATTTCTCAACAATATCATATATTCAGTATAAACAATTATTTTATAGTTACAAAATTTATTTGCTATAAGTTAAATTAAAAAAGTAGAACTTTATAAAAATCTCTTTAAATTCTTTCCAAAAATTTTATCTCTCAGTGTTGCCTCATATAGTTTTCTATACAAAACTCATTTGGTTACCTCGTTTAAATTATATGCAAGACTAGCAAAGATGCCATTGTTTTTATTTTGTTATTGCATCTTTTTCTTTTTTGTGGTCGTTGCATCGTCTTTTCCTTGCCATTGCATCGCGAAAAGCAGCTTTTTTGCCATGCGCAATCCCTGTTTTAACAATCAAGAATTAGATTATTATACTTTCTATTTGAAGAATGAAAAAATTTTGCTATAATAAAAATAATAAAAGTTAGGTAAACCTAATATTATTGAAAGGAGTATAGTATATGTGGATATCTGTTGCAAGTGGAAAAGGTGGCACCGGCAAGACAACGGTTGCCGTAAGTCTTGCTTTATCTAATAAAAATACGATATATGTTGATGCAGATGTAGAAGAACCTAATGGTTTTTTGTTTATTAAACCTGTAATTAAAGAGGAATTTTCTTATACGGAACTTATTCCATTAATTCATCAAAATAAGTGTACCTTTTGTGGAAAATGTGCTGATGCGTGCGTCTATAAGGCAATTGCCATATTAAAACCCGTTAAAAAAGCAATATTTTTCCCTGAGCTTTGTCATAGTTGTGGATTATGTTCCTTTGTATGTCCTGTAGAAGATGCCATAGAGGAAGTTCCAAAAGAAAAAGGCAGGATAAGAAAGGGAGAAAAAAACGGGCAGTTATTTATTGAGGGAATTTTGAATGTTGGTGAAGCATCTGGCACACCGCTTATCAGGGGTATGAAAAAGTATATACCTCATGATAAAGATGTAATTATCGATTCTTCGCCAGGTACAAGCTGTCCTGTGGTAGAATCTGTTGGAGATACTGATTTTGTACTCCTGGTAACAGAACCAACGCCATTTGGATTAAACGATTTAAAGCTCGCCATAGAGATGGTAAGAGAAATGAAACTTTCATTTGGTATCATAGTAAATAAACATGAAGAAGGAAATAATTTAATAAGAGATTATGCAAGAGAAGAGAAAATCACTGTCCTCGGAGAAATTCCATTTAGTAGAGAAATAGCAGAGGCTTATTCTAAGGGAATACCTGTTGTTGACGTTTTGCCTGATGGAAAAAAATTCTTTGTTAACCTTATGGAAAAGATCCGGAAGGGAGTTAATGCAAGTGGATAGAGCAAAAGAAATAGTGATTTTAAGTGGAAAAGGAGGAACAGGTAAAACAACTTTAGCTGCAAGCCTCTCAAAACTTATTCCTGATAAGATAATTGTTGATGCAGATGTAGATGCTTCAGACCTTTTTATTCTCCTTAAACCTGATCCTTTAAGGCAAGATAAATTTAAAGGTGGATCTATTGCAAGTATTGACACAAAGAAATGTATTCAATGCGGTGAATGTGAAAAGAAGTGTCGTTTTAACGCAATTAGTAGAAACACGGAAGGGAACTTTATAGTTGATCCTTATAAGTGCGAAGGCTGTGAATTTTGTACATATGTATGCCCTGTTAATGCAATTAAGATGAATCCACAAATTGTAGGTAATTGGTATGTATCGGAAACGTCTTTCGGTACGATGGTACATGCGCGACTTATACCAGGTGCAGAGAATTCAGGGAATCTTGTAGCATTAGTAAAACGCGAAGCTCAACTTATTGCAAAGAAAAAAGGACTGAAGAGTATTATTGTTGATGGTCCCCCGGGCATTGGTTGTCCTGTTATTTCTTCGTTATCCGGTGCTGCCCTCGCCTTAATCGTCACAGAGCCTACTTTATCAGGGATCCACGACCTCGACAGAATTTTGGCTACGTGTAAACAATTTAATGTGAATGCAAAAATTATAATTAATAAGGCAGATATAAATCAAAATAACACAAAAAAGATTCAACAGTTTGCCAATAAAAATGGTTTAGAAATAATGGGTAAGATTCCTTTTGATCGTTGTGTTGTAAAAAATCTCTCTAAGAACCTTACACCTATCGATTCTGATAATTGTGGAGTCGTTAAAGAGGAGATAAAAAAGATATCTAATGATATTTTGAGGTATCTATCTGAATAAATTGAGCTTCAAACAAGGAATTATTTAAAAAGAGCTTTGTTTCTTGTTCCTTGGTTTATATCATTTTTTAATTTTTTATTACACATATGAAATAATTGTTACTACTGGCCGATATTTCTGCTTCTATGCAATTAAGAATCCACCTATTTATAGCAATTGGATCAGCATTATTTGTGATACCATAAATAACATTCTTTTTTAATCTCCCTTTATTCTAATTAAAAAGAATTAAGGGTGTAATATCTCTTGACAGGATAAAATATTTGATTATAATTTAATTGATAATGAAAATCATTCTCAAAAAGGAATAAAAATGGAAAAGGAAAGAAAATTTAGAAGCACGCAGCCGAGAGAAGTTGTACTATCTGTTTTAGAAAACAGCAACGATCATCTTACTGCTGAACAAATATTCGATACTGCACGAAAAATCTATCCCGGGATTGGTTTTGCTTCTGTCTATAGAATTTTAAAGTTTTTTGAAGAACAAGGTATTGTTGAAATGCTTAACGTAGGCTGGGGGAAAAGATGTTTCCAATTAAAAAGGCAAATGCATCCTGCAAGAATTCATTTAATCCATACTGATTGCAATGAAATAGTAGATTTTTCAGACCAAGATAGAGAGTTTAACAAAGCTATAGAAAAGTTTAAAGAAATTCTTAAAGAAAAGTATGCTTTTGATATTTCTGTTCTTGATATAAGAGTATTTGGAAAGTATGATAAACAACAAAAAGGAGGTGAGAGTATGCCATTTGGAGACGGAACAGGACCTTTGGGTAAAGGACCAATGACAGGAAGAAGAAGAGGTGGTGGAGCAGGAAGAGGCCGTGGTAGAGGTGCAGGACAAGGACGCGCTGGTGGAATAGGAAGAAGTATTTATCCTGTTACTCCACCAGTTCAAAATAATACTGGTAGTTCTTTGAATATAGAGAATAAGGAAGTGGTAAATGCCATTTATGAAATTTTACCAAAGACAAATTGTGGAGCATGTGGTTATCCTACATGCCAGGACTGTGCTCGTGCTATTGCAATGTGGGAAGCACCTTATAATGTATGTACAATGCTAAAACCCGAACAACAAGAAAGAATTAAAGAAATTTCACAAAAAAGGAGGTGAGAAATATGCCAGGTGGAGACGGAACAGGGCCATTAGGCCAAGGATCTATGACTGGAAGAGGATTAGGATATTGCGTAGGTTATGCTGCTCCAGGTTTTACATGGGGTAGAGGTTATGGCAGAGGTCAAGGTTTTGGTAGAGGTCTTGGTTATGGTAGAGGTCTTGGGTTTCGGAGATGGAGACGTAATCCTTACACTAATCCCGTAAACCCTTACTATGCTACAGGTTATAGTTATCCTGATTACAGAGAAGGTTATTTTCCTTCTTATGGATATGGTGGCACGCCATCTAAAGAAGATGAGACTGCAGCAATGCAGAGTGCATTAGGAGAAATTTCAGATGCTCTCTCAGAAATTGAAAGAAGAATAACAGAATTAGAAAAGAAATAAGGAGGCCTTTTATGATTATTTGCATAGCATCAAGCGAAACTACAGTAGACGGAGTAATAAGTCCAATTTTTGGAAGATGTCCTTATTATATATTTTATGATACAGAGAAAGACAGCTATGAAGCATTACCTAATCCTTCGGTAACAATGGGAGGAGGCGCAGGTATTCAAGCAGCACAATTTGTTGTAAATAAAGGCGTTAAGACTGTTATATCAGGAAATATTGGTCCTAATTCTGCTGGAGTTTTACAAAGTGCAGGCGTTGAAATGATTACTGGAATTGCAGGTCCCATAAAAGATGCAATAGCGAAATTCAAAAGAAATGAGTTACACAGTACCGGTCACGTAACACAAGCAGGGTACGGAATGAGAAAAGGATTCCAACAAGAAGCCCCATCCCAGAAAGCAACAACTTCAGGAGAGAACTTAGAGGTAATAAAGAATGATCTAAAGGAATTAGTTGAAAAGGTAAAAGAATTAATAGAGAGGATGAATAAACTGGAAGAAAAATGATACTTACTACTCTTTATGATAATGTTTCTTCGAACCCCCAATCTTCTTTAAAAGAAGACTGGGGGTTCTCTTTATTTATTCAAGAAGATGGCTATTCGATTCTTTTTGATACGGGAGCCAGCGGAGATATCCTTCTACATAATGCAAAAACCCTTTCTATCTCTTTTCCTAACAAAATTTTCATTTCGCATTTCCACTTAGATCATACAGGAGGATTAGCCACTGTATTAAAAAAAGATAGCGTAGTGTACTATCCATATTCCTCTTTTGATTTAAGCGAAACCTTACAGAAGGCGGGAGTAAATTCTGTAAAGATAAATGACACCCTTGAAATTTATCCTAATGTTTATTCTACAGGAGTGCTGCCTTTCCGTTCTGCTGTTAATGAGCAAGCACTTGTATTTCAAAAATCGAATGGCTTGATTCTTATTGTGGGATGCTCCCACCCGGGCATACAAAATATTGCAGATTTTGTTACTGATAAATTTGGAAAATCCATTTTTCTTCTTATAGGAGGCTTTCATTTAATCGGAAGAAATAGGTGGAGAATACGAGGAATTGCAGAAAATCTTTTGGAAAAAGTGAATTATATCGCACCCTCCCATTGTACGGGAGAAGCTGCAAAAAAGATTTTTAAAGATGTGTTCAAAGAGCGATTTATACAAAATGGTGTTGGTCGAACAATTAAAATAGAAGATGAGAGGTTAAGTATAGGATAATGAAATATAAATATATTTATGGCCCTGTACCCTCGCGAAGATTAGGTATTTCTTTAGGTATCGACCCTATTCCATTAAAAGTTTGCAGTTTTGATTGTATTTATTGTGAAGTAGCAAGAACAACTCTCCTTACCACAGAGAGGAAGGAGTATATTTCTTCTGAGAAAATTCTTTTAGAATTGAAAAATTTTTTAAAGGAATCCAATCAACATATTGATTATATTACTTTTTCAGGCTCCGGCGAACCTACCTTGAACTCAAAAATCGGCTATATGATAAAGAAAATAAAAAAGTTTACCAATATACCTGTGGCAGTTTTGACCAATGCATCCTTTCTTTATCGGGAAGATGTAAAGGACGAACTTCTTAACGCAGATCTTGTAAAGTGCACACTTGATGCCGCAGAAGAAAAGTACTTTAAAAGAATCAACCAACCCGAGCAATCTCTAACAATTCAGCGTATTATTAACGGAATTATCAAATTCAGTGAAACGTATAAAGGAAAGCTTTTAATTGAAGTAATGCTGGTAAGGGATGTAAATGATACAGAGGAAAATTACCGTGCACTACATAAAGTACTTAAAAGAATTAAAGCTGACAAGGTACAAATAAACACTGTAGTTCGCCCATCTGCCGTTGGTTTTGCCAGGCCGTTGACAGATCAAGAATTAAAATTTGCAAGAAAGATTATCGAGAGTAATGCTGAGATTATAAAACCACTTGATAGAAAAACGAATAAGGCATACAGAGCAGATTTAGAAGAAGCAATTATTGACAGTATAGCAATTCGCCCGCAGACAATTGATGACCTTGCAAAAGGACTCGGTGCTCACAGAGATGAAATTTTAAAATATATTGAACTTCTTTTGGATGAAGAGAAAATTATAGAAATAGACCTAAAGAGAGAAAAATTTTACAAGGCAACATCAAAACTATCAAAGTAATAAATTCTATTCTCACTCCGTTTCTAATCTGATTTATGCTTAAAAAGTCAATTTTTTAATCAATAACTTATACTCTATTTTATTTCTTAAATGGTTTAGCCGTTCATTAAGAAAGCTTCTTACTATCAGCCCGACACAATAATAAAAAAAGGCAAAAAAATCCGTTTCTTAATAATATCGTACATCATTTTGCTACAAATCTCTAAATCGTATTTTGTATGATTTAGAAGCAGTTTCCGTAATAAACCGTTCTGCCAAATCTTCATCTATACTGATATGCATCTCTGTTTCTTCGCCGAATTTTCTTTTAAGCACCTCTGCCCCAAATTTATCCAGCATATACATTACCAATCGGGATTCATTATACGGAAAGCTTAAGGAAATTTTTTTAAAAACCTTCTTTTCCACAATACCTGCAGTTTGAATCGCCATTTTTGCAGTATCACTATAAGCGCGGATCAATCCGCCTACTCCTAATTTTATGCCTCCAAAGTATCTTGTCACCACAACTACTATATTTGTAACTCCCAGACCCTTTATTGTGCGGTATACGGGATACCCGGCGCTCTTTGGCGGCTCGCCATCATCACTAAATGCAAAAAGTTCTTTTTTTATGCCAACCGAATAAGCAAATACATTATGGTTCGCATCTTTAAAGTTTTTAGATACCTCTTTTACA
>Ga0209121_10003790_pt1 | contig 14411 bp, 18 predicted proteins | sample Cruoilmetagenom3_FD_187292 | JGI IMG/M metagenome (GOLD analysis project Ga0209121, IMG submission 187292) | Oil polluted marine microbial communities from Coal Oil Point, Santa Barbara, California, USA - Sample 3 (SPAdes) (version 2) | ecosystem: Environmental > Aquatic > Marine > Oil seeps ...
CACCACTATCGAATAAACCGCGACGTATGTCATCCAGCCAGAGGCTCTGATCCAGCGTCTGCAATTGTTTGAGCAAATTCATAAGCACACCCTAAATAAATACACATACGCAACTAGCACCCCAGCTTGGCGGCTAAGACTACGCCTGCTGGTGATCGATGACTGCATAACCTGGCGTGCCATTTAACAGCTAACAGCGAATGCCATTAGCGCCCTTTTGAGCAAACGATTAATGAGCGAGCCCTGCGAATTTGTAACGAACAGTCTAGGGGAATTGTGCAAATCATCAACATCAGCGATCTTGTTTATTAGCGTTTCCCGGAAGTTACGTATAAGATAATTTGCAGTATTCACAATGAAATCGCCTTTAAATCAAGTTTATGGATACCTGAAATTGGTAAAACCATGCATTACAAAAAGCAACTTTATTGAGATTCGCGACCTTTGTTTCCGCTATGGTGATCGCATCATTCTCAACGATGTGAATATCGACATACCCCGTGGCCAGGTAACGTCTATTATGGGGCCCAGCGGTAGTGGTAAAACGACCCTGCTGCGCCTGATTGCCGGGCAAATCAAACCACAACAGGGCAGCATATCTGTCGATGGTCGAGACATCTCCCGCCTGAATCGCAAGGAGCTATTTGTCGAACGCCGAAAAATGGGTGTGCTATTTCAAAGTGGGGCTCTGTTTACCGATCTTTCAGTCTACGAAAACGTCGCTTTCCCTCTCCGGGTCCATACCACACTCTCAGAATCGATGATCAGAGACATAGTGTTCATAAAACTGGAAGCAGTAGGGCTACGCGGGGCCAGGAAGTTGATGCCCGCTGAACTGTCCGGCGGTATGGCCAGGCGGGTAGCACTGGCGCGGGCGATAGTATTGGACCCACAGTTAATTCTTTACGACGAACCCTTTGCCGGGCAGGATCCGATTTCTATCGGAATGCTTGCTGAATTGATGCAGCGCTTGGGTCAGACCCTTAAGCTTACCAGCGTGATGATTTCGCATAACGTTAGCAAAGCCGCAAAAATTGCCGATAACATTTATGTCATTGCAGATGGCAAAGTGGCAGGCAACGGCCCGACACAAGCTGTTCTCGATAGTGCCGATCCCAGAATACACCAGTTTATACACGGCCTGGCGGACGGTCCTGTGCCCTTCCATTATCCAGCACCGGATTACCGTCAGGATCTGGGGTTCAAAACACAAGCAGCAACATGTTAAACCAGATAGCCCGTCTTGGCCGAGGTGGATTAGCCATACTAAGCACTCTCGGACGCGCGAGTATCCTTTGGAGTATGGCGCTTTGGAGTTTGCCAGATTTTCGCAATGGCCCTCGCTTGCTGATTCGTCAGTTGTACAGTGTAGGTGTATTGTCACTGCTCATAACTGTTATATCCGGATTCTTTGTCGGCATGGTGCTCGCCTTACAGGGTTACAATGTACTGGTGCGCTTTGATGCCGTGGGCTCACTTGGCCAGGGCGTATCACTGACCCTGGTCAGGGAAATGGGGCCTGTAGTTGCCGCGTTACTATTCGCCGGGCGAGCAGGTTCGGCGCTAACCGCTGAAATTGGTCTGATGAAAGCGACCGAACAACTCGCTGCCATGGAAATGATCGGTGTTGATCCCCTACGCCGCATCATCTCCCCTCGGCTTTGGGCAGGTATTATTGCCATGCCGCTGCTAGCGCAAATCTTCAATGTTGTCGCTATCTGGGGTGCTGTACTGGTCGGAGTAGACTGGCTGGGCATCGATGCCAACGCTTTCTGGAGCAACATGCAGGATTCTCTGGAATTTCGGGAAGATATTCTAAATGGCGTGATAAAAGCAGTTATTTTCGGTGCCGTAATCACCTGGATAGCCGTTTTTCAAGGCTACGATTCAGAGCCGACCTCAGAAGGCATAAGCCGCGCCACTACCCGCACCGTGGTCTACTCGTCACTGGCAGTGCTGGGACTGGATTTTTTATTAACCGCAGTCATGTTCGGGGTAAATTGAATGCAGACGCGAACCGTAGAAATCATCGTCGGTCTTTTTGTGCTGATGGGTATCTTGGCGTTAACTTTTTTAGCCATTCAGGTAAGCGGCCTGAATCGCAACTTTAATAGTGATAAAAGCTATCGGCTCTACGCCAAATTCAACAATGTCTCAGGGCTTAATCGCAGAGCACGTATAACAGTGGCCGGCGTGCAGATCGGACAGGTAATAAGTACCTCCATAGACCCAAAAACACTTCGTGCACGCGTGGATATGGCAATTAATGCAGATGTTGATTACCTCAGTGAAGATACTATCGCAGCGATTCAGACATCGGGAATTCTGGGCGAAAAATATATTGCGCTATCGCCCGGCGGCGCTGACGAAATACTGACAGACGGCGAGCAAATTCGCGACACCCAGTCATCGCTGATACTGGAAGAACTGGTGGGCAAAATGTTCACATCCAAGATAAACAGCAAATGACCAGAGTTTTTGTAATGATGGCGCTGTTACCTCTGCTGGCCTTCGACCCTGGTTTACATGCAGCGACCAATGGCAAAGATGCTTGTGACGACTCAGCTAAACCCCCTCGGCAGCTAATCATCGATGCCACAGCCAATGTCCTGTCGACGGCCAAAACAGCTCAAAGTTACTTTGACCAGGATCCTGAACGCTATTACCGGGAGATAGAAAAAATGGTCGATAACTTAGTCGATACAGAGCGATTTACCCGCGGTGTTATGGCTACTTACGCCAGCGTACGACTCTACCGTGCGCTGGAGTCCGAAGCAGAAAAAGCGCTATTTTCCGCACGTATCAAGCGGTTCTCTGGAATACTAAAACGTACTCTTATCGTGACTTATGCTCAAGCGTTACTGGATGCTGACGGACAGCATATCGAGACATTGCCGTCAGACGATGAGCCCATTGATAGTCGCTATGCTCGCGTAGATCAAAAAATTTATAGCAGCACAGGAGCTACTCACCACGTCCAGTACTCACTACGCCATAAACCTTGTGAGCCGTGGAAACTCTACAATGTCATTATTGACGGCGTCAACATTGGGAATATTTTCCGCAACCAGTTTGCTTCTTCTGTTGAAAAACATAAGGGGAATGTTAATCTCGCCATCGATAATTGGAGCAGCGAACAAAACGCAGTGACAGCCTCCAAGGATGGGCAGGCTTTGTGAGTGCAATATGAATAACAATGCTGTAATTGAGCATGCCTGTGAAATCACTCTTAGTCCCGAGACACTGCATGTGCGCGGTCGGCTTGATTTCGATAGCGTAGTCAGCGCTGAACTTCTCGGCAGGCAGTGGTTAACTACCCAAGCTCTGCAACAGTGTTACATCGACCTCGGTGGTGTTGAATACAGTAACAGCGCAGGTATCACGCTGTTACTGTCGTGGTTCAGGGCCGCTGCCGATACTAAAAAAAGCGTAACGCTCACCCACACCCCCGACGATCTGCTGTCCATCATACGACTGGGTGGTTTGGAGGACATACTGCAATTAAATATCCCCAGCTGTCAGCAGGTTGACAGCGATCAACAAGCGGACACAACAACAAAATAAAGCTCTAGCCAGATAATAGACGTAGGAGGCTGTGATTTTTAGTCTATTCTCTGGAGCACACCCACCCCCGATTCATATCCATACTCAAAGCACAGGGCGCTAGTGTCATAGCGACAAAAACCTCACCCCTTATCGTGCTCATAACCAGCACGGCCTTCGTTGCTGTTTTGCTCGGCGTGCTCTTCTCTTTGGATACCCACCAACGTACACCTCTACCCCATGCATGGCCACCGGGGTGAAGGTTGGCTCATAACCAAAGCAATCCGCAAGTCGCGCCGTCTGCTGTTGAGCATTGCCCCACAGCACTACCGAGATCGGCAACGGTGATAGAGCCGCTCACCTCAACTCGTCCACCTATTGGCAACTTGGCATCGTCCCGTGCCGCGGCAAGAGTCCAGATCCAGCAAGTCCATAACAGTATTACCAAGACAATTTGTCGAAACATGGCCATGCCGTCTCATTTTTTGACCAGAATCATGCAGCAGCTACTTTACGCGGGCGAGTAATTCTTTGTGCCGCGATGCACGGTGTTGCAGGTGGCGATAAACCTGAGCTTTAACCAGATCAGTCATCAGCGCAGAGAACATGGAATAGCCCCAGATGAGGGCGATCTCCGGCCAACTAATAGGAGTGATGAGACCAAAGCCGTAGGCCGCCAGTGCGGTGGCCGCCAGCTTGGTAACCAGCGCCATGGCCCCCACCGCCATGGTCATGGAGAGCACGATGGCATGGCCACCGGGATGGAGGCCACAGTAAGGATCAGCGCGAACTGCACCAGCCCCAACACGCGGTGCTGCGGTGCAATTGAAACAGCACCAGAACTACCACCAGAGCCAGGCTGACATAGATCAAATAGTCGCCGATGGTCAACACCGCCTTCTGGAAGTGAGAAACGGTTTTCGCCTGCGCCACCAGGCTGGCGGTTTTGCCGAATTTGGTCTGCCCGCCCGTGGTGCCCACCTCGGCCACCACCTCGCCCTGTTTCACCACGGTGGCCGAGTAGGCCTCATCCCCAGTCCGCTTGGTCACCGGCAATGATTCACCGGTGAGGGCCGACTGATCCACACTCAGGTAATCCCCCTCGATCAATGTCACATCCGCCGGAATCACATCGCCCAGGCGAATGCGGATCACGTCGCCCGGCACCAGTAGCTTGACGTCGATCTCCTGCCAGCTTCCGTCGCGTAGCGCCCACGCCCGCAGGGCCAGTTGTTTCCTCAACGCCTCCACAGCATTGCCGGCGGTGAACTCCTGCCAGAAGCCAAGCCCAGCAGTGCCAGGATGATCCAGAAATCAGCCCAGTGCTGCACCACCGCAGAGAGAATGGCCGCCACCTCAATCATCCACGGAATCGGGCCCCAGAAATAACCCCGCAGACCCTGCCAGCAAGCCGCCGAGCGAACCCCACAACGCCCCTTCCTCACCCCACACTTTGAAACGCTCTTTTTCATTGATATAGGCAAGGCCGAGAAAATCATCACCCTGGCCTCCCGCTCTGTGCAGGATGGAGATCTGATCCATCGGAAAATTGTGCTTGATCACCTCCTCGACCAAGGCGTGAGCCTGGTCAGGGTTATCAAACACTGCACCAACAAAATAATCGGGGTGCTTATTCATACCTATTTCTCCTTGCTGGGATTAGAAAAAAATCCGCTTGTCGATAAGATCTAACTCATCATCGAATTGGTATAAGTGTGCCGCACCAGTCGCCAGCTCATAGTCAAGAATCTGCTGCGGTGTCATTTGCTCAATGTGCATGATGATGGAACGCAAAGAATTACCGTGGGCAGAAATCAGTACACTCTCACCATTCTCAAGATGCGGGACAATGCGTTCCTTGTAATAAGGAAGAATCCTTGCCGCCGTCATTTGCAGACTCTCACCCTTGGGCGGTGGAATATCATAACTGCGACGCCATAGATGCACCTGCTCCACACCGTAGTGCTGGCTGGCCCACTCTTTGTTCAGGCCTTGCAGATCGCCGTAGTAGCGCTCATTGAGCTTTTCTGAGACGTGGATTTTCAACTCGTTTGCATCCCCTTTGGCCGGGGTGAAGTGTTCGTACCATTCACTGCTCTGTTCATGCACACGCACATACTGGGCGCAATGATGGTTCCCCCTGAGGATCTCATACAGGCTGTCCTGCGCCCGCAGCGGGGTGGAGGTGTAGGCGACATCAAAATGTTCGTCTGCCAGCAATGCCGCCGCCTGTTGCGCTTCAATCACCCCCTGCCGGCTGAGGGAAACATCTACCCAACCGGTGAAGCGATTTTGCAGGTTCCAGATCGACTGACCGTGCCTGACCAGAAATAGTCGGCTCACGGAATTTATCCCAATGGTTTGCGCACGTAGGCCCTGGGGTCGGCATAGGTGGCCGCCAAGCCCAACTGCTGTTCTATGCGCAATAGTTGATTGTATTTCTCTACCCGTTCACCGCGCGCAGGCGCCCCGGTCTTGAGGTGGCCGGTATCCAGCGCCACGGTCATATCGGCGATAAAGCTGTCCACCGTTTCCCCCGAACGGTGTGAGACAAACGCCCCCCAGCCGTGGTTACGGGCCAGGCGGGTAGCGGCAATGGTCTCCGTCAGGGTACCAATCTGGTTGAGCTTGATGAGCACGGCGTTAGCAATATTCTCTTCGATACTGCGGGCAATAATCTCCGGGTTGGTGCAGAACACATCGTCGCCCACCAGTTCGATGCGCTCGCCCAACGTTTGATTGAGTAGCTGCCAGCCAAACCAGTCATCCTGGGCCATGCCGTCTTCCAACAGCACCAGCGGGTAGCGGTCGACCAGCCTGGCGTAATAGTCGCACATCGCAGCGGGGTCCAGTCTTCGATCCTCGCTACGCAAACGATATTGGCCATCTTCATAAAACTCGCTAGAAGCCGGATCGCAGGCAATACCTACATCCTGCCCTGGCTTCAGGCCCACGCTGTGGATCGCCTGCACAATCAGCTCGAAGGGCTCCTCGTTGGAAGACACCTGTGGGGCGAAACCGCCTTCGTCACCAACACCGACGGACAGCCCCTTTTGTTCCAGCAGGGATTGCAGGGCATGGTAGACCTCGCTGCCCCATTCGAGTGCCTGGCTGAAGCTGTCTGCGCCGTAGGGGGCGATCATAAATTCCTGAAAATCCGCCCCCTGCCAGTGGGCGTGAACCCCGCCGCTGAGAATATTCATGTGCGGCACCGGCAAGCGGGTTGCGCCTGGGCCACCGAGGTATTGATACAGTGGCAATCCGCTAGCTGCAGCGGCGACGCGCGCCACTGCCAGCGACACACCCAGGATTGCATTGGCCCCCAGGCGCGCTTTATTCGGCGTCCCGCCCAGATCAACCATAGTCTGATCGATCACGGCCTGTTGCCGTACATCCATGCCCTAGAGTGCCGGCGCGATGGTCCCATTGACGTTGGCTACCCCTTGTAAAACACCTTTGCCTCGATAGCGTTTGACATCATCATCGTGCAGCTCCACCGCCTCATGACTGCCGGTCGAAGCGCCGGAGGGCACGGCGGCGCGGGCGCAGCTGCCTTCCTCAAGTTCGCACTCCACCTCCACGGTGGGATTGCTGCGGGAATCGAGGATTTCGCGTGCGGTGACCGATCCGATGGCAAATCGACGGTTCAATGTTTTGCTCCTTTGCGTAGCACCCAGCCAATAGCAATCAGCGCCCAGCCATCGAACAACAAGCTGATGCCCACATACAGGCCGATCAGAAACAGCGTCGCCAGCAGGAACGACATAACACCATTGAAGGCCATCCAGCCCCAGCCTTTAGCCGGATGAATCGATCAGGCCAGGGTAAAACTGCCAAGGGCATCCAGCAATAGATAAATCGCTAACAGCAGACCCACTGCCGCCACACTATTCAGGGGGAAATACAGCATCAAAAGACCGACACCAACCATCAGGGCCGGTTTGAGCCTGTTCATGCAACTCTTGGAATCATACTGATAAGTGTGAATACCCAAAAAACTCCGCCAATGAGCAGTTTCCAGGCGGAAAAGATCGTCGCACCTAAAGACATTACACCTAGCAGTAAGATAGCCACCGTTCCCAGCACAACCAGCAGAATCCCCGTTACAAGAGTATACGGTCCAAATTTACTGAAGAGTTTTTCATCAATAGTAGGTAGTGTGTTCATTCGCCTTCTCCTAGTTTACAGGTTTAAGCGTCGCTCAATTGTGTTCCACCGACACAACACCACCCTCTTTTAAAACGATTCTGACGTGCTGACCAACCGCAAATAGTTGATCTTTGGCGATAACAACAACCGAGTCACCGTTGTCTAGATCGACCATCAGCTCCTGAGCGTTGGCCTTAGCAATTTCATTTCCGGCATAGGCGCCCAGTAATCCGCCACCCAGGGTCGTCAGTGTGCTGCCGCGGCCTCTACCCATGGTTGACCCAAGCACTGCACCGGTGATCGCACCCAAAAAGCCACCGCCACCCGCGTCTTTGATGACAACAGGTTTAATTCCGGTAATCCTGCCGTCCTCGTAGTGCATCAGATAATCCGCTGAACCGGGACTGACTTCGTTAACGCCGCTGCTGACGCATGCGCTAAGTGTCAGTAACATCATACTCAGGATGGCAATAAAAAGTTTGTTCATAGTCTTTTCTCCTATTGTTGACTAACCGGGGGGGTCGGCTTAGCTATTATCTCACCAGTAGTAGGGGTACTAGTACAGAGTGTAGTCAGGATAGTAATAAAGGTCATACTGCTCGGGGATGTTCCTGTCGAGCCATTCGTCCCATTGGTAATCGTAACCGTTCACCGTCAGCCGATTATCCACCGCCCAAACACCATCAGTGCAAAACGCGACGCGACCGGCCTCCTGGTGCTCGGACCAATTATCGACATCCTGCTCGGCGGTTTTCACCTGGTAATAACTGCTCGTTCTTTTGAGCTTAAATGGCAATAAATAGTCATCAAAATATTCCCCATGAAAATGTTGCACTTGAAATGTGAGTCTAAGTAACATCCTTTTTGATGGCCTGATCGCTGCGCTCGGAGCGCCATGTAGGAGTCACTGCGATTTCGTTGATGCCCCCCAGAACACCATTGATTTTTTGGGCCTCCAGATCGGCACATTACTTGGCTGCGAGAATGTTCGCACTGCCAAATAGCGTAACAATACCCCGTTTGCTGGTCACAGTAACTTTTGCTACATCCACTCGAGGGTCAATGCGCAGGGAATCGCGCACCCAATAACTGATACCGTGGTCTGACAGCTTGTCGGCGGCGAATGACGGAGCGACCATAAAGGCCAACAGAATCACTATCGCCGCCGTGCTAATACCTTTTTTGCGCTTTATAATCATGATTAACTTCCGCGTTCCTTTTAATTTACCCTGAAACCAAACATGCTATTAGGTTATGTGTCCGGGAAAGCTGCCCTTTGAAAATACAGAAAGAGAACCCGAATTCACACTTGCACGATGGTCTTAATAGGTGTGAGTGTCTGTAACCCAGGTTACAGTCAAATAAATTATTTTTCTCGTAGGCAAATTGCACCAGTGATCCTTGACGAATGCCAGCGGTCCGTCTTTGCTGCTACCTAAGTTACACCCGGCTCAACACACCACAGTGCAGCACAACAAACGAGCACGGTTGCACAACAAACCACTCCCCGGGCACCACAGCCGCCTCTTTGCTGTCGATAGCATTTTCGCTGGTGAACGCTACTGCAGTGTCCGCCATCACCCGCCACCTCACGTTGTCGGGTAATTGAAAACTGACCGTATGGGCCTCGGCGTTGAACAACAGACAGAGTTGTTCTTCAACCGAGAGTTGTGGGTGAATATGGCAACCAAGGCTACGATCAAGCGCGTGCCAGTCGGGATAATGGCCCGCTGAATCAAACCAGCTCAGCTCATCAGTCGTGTAAAAGCGCTCGATTCTCAATATAGAATGGCGTTTTCGTAGGGCGATCATGTCCCGGGTGAACCGGTGCAGCTCGCCATGGGTTTGCAGCAAAGTCCAGTCGTACCATGAGGTTTCATTATCCTGACAATAGGCATTGTTGTTGCCACCTTGACTACGACCGAATTCATCGCCACCCAGTAGCATGGGCACACCGCGGGAGAGCATCAATGTGGCGATAAAATTCTTCATCTGCCGAAGCCGCAAGGTGTTTATTTTTACATCGTCAGTCGGGCCTTCCATGCCATAGTTGGCACTGAAGTTTTCCGTCATGCCATCACGGCTTTGCTCGCCGTTGGCCTGATTGTGTTTCACGGCATAGCTCACCAGATCATTTAAGGTAAATCCATCGTGGCAGGTGACGAAGTTGATGCTGTTGAGCGGGGCTTTACCGCTGTGTTGGTAGAGGTCGGCACTGCCACACAAGCGGCTGGCCAAGGCGCCCCGCATGCCAGGATCACCGCGCCAAAAGCGGCGTACATCGTCGCGGAAGCTGGCGTTCCACTCGGACCAGCGCTGTCCTGGGAAGCGGCCCACCTGGTAGACTCCGGCGGCGTCCCAGGCCTCGGCGATAAGTTTGACATCGCGCAGAATGGGATCTTCGGCGATACGTTCCAGCAGTGGCGCATCGGCTTGCAATTCGCCGTCCTCATCCCGCGCCATCACCGAGGCAAGATCAAAACGAAAACCATCGATGTGCATCTCCAGCACCCAGTAACGTAGACAGTCGAGAATGTAGTCACGCACTACGGGATGACCGCAGTTGACAGTGTTGCCGCAGCCAGTGAAATTGCGATAGTGGCGCGGGTCGCTGTCCAGCAGGTAGTAGATCGTGTTGTCCAGACCACGAAAGTTCAAGGTGGGGCCGCGTTCATCTCCCTCGGCGGTGTGGTTGAAAACCATGTCGAGAATCACTTCAATACCGGCACGGTGCAGTTCGCGCACCATGGTCTTGAATTCGTGCACCTGGCATCCAGGTCGAGTACGGCTGGAATAGCCCTGCTTGGGGGCGAAAAAGGCCACGCTGCTATAGCCCCAGTAGTTGCGCAGGGGCTCGTCGGTGAGTGGATTGCAGCGCGTCAGTTCCTGTTCATTGAATTCCTGCACGGGCATCAGTTCCAGGGAGGTGATGCCCAGTTCCTGCAAGTAAGGAATCTTCTCCACGACACCGAGAAAGGTGCCCGGCCGGGTCGCCCCCGAAGAGGGGTGGATGGTCAGGCCCCGCACATGGGTTTCGTAAATAATAGTGTCCTGCCAGGGGTGGCGCAGGGGCCGGTCGCCCTGCCAATCGAAGGTGGTCGATGTCACCAGGCAACGGGCCATCCACTGCTCATTGTCCTTATGCCAAAACGACAGATCGCCGCAGGGCGATGCAAGATCAAAACCCAATGCCTTGGCAAAGTCCCAATGGTCGGTGCCCGCCAGCGCAGTGGCGTAAGGGTCGAGCAATAACCTATGGCTGTTATAACGCATGCCCAACTCAGGCCGGCAGGGACCGTCCAGGTGATAAGCGTATGCTTGACCGGCACGCAAGCCCCCCACCCATACATGCCAGATATCACCCGTGCGGTGTACATCGGGGTCCAGGGGAATACGCAGCCGGTGTTTGGAGGCATCGGGAGTGTCATAAAGCAGCAATTCGACCTTTTCAGCGTGGCGGCTGAACAGCGAAAAATTGATGCCGCCGTCATGGGGCAAGGTGCCGAGGGGCAAGGGACTGCCATGCTCTACCCGCATTTCCACCACCTTTTCCGCCTTGCTCATCATAGCCTCAGCCTTGTGTGGATTCCCGCATGCGCTGCTCCACCTCCAGCACATGCCGGGTAGTGGCCAGTACGGTATCAGGATTGAGGCTCATGGCGTCGATGCCGATCTGCACCAGGTACTCGGCCATCTCAGGATAGTCGGATGGTGCCTGTCCGCAGATGCCTGAGTGGCGAGCGTTGCGTTTTGCGCCCTCCACCGCCAGGCGAATCATCTCTTTTACACCGGGGTCTCGCTCGTCAAAATCGAAGGCGACGATTTGTGAATCGCGATCCACACCGAGGGTGAGCTGGGTTAGATCGTTGGAGCCGATGGAGAAACCGTCGAACAGTTTGGCGAAGGCATCGATCTGAATCACATTGTTGGGAATCTCGCACATAACGTAAACCTCCAGTCCGTTATCACCCTGCTTAAGGCCGTAACTTGCCATCGCCTCTAACACCTTTTCTCCCTCCTCCACCCGGCGGCAAAAAGGGATCATCAACTTGACGTTGCTCAGGCCCATCTCGTCACGCACCCGTTTCATCGCCGCGCATTCCAGCGCGAAGCCTTCGGCATAGGCGGGGTGAGCGTAACGGGCGGCACCGCGGAATCCGATCATAGGATTGTCTTCTTCCGGCTCAAAAAATGTTCCACCTAGTAAGGTAGCGTACTCATTGCTCTTAAAGTCGCTCATGCGCACCACACAGGGTTTTGGATACACTGCTGCGGCAATCGTAGAGACGCCTTCTGACAGAGTTTTAACAAAGAAATCCGTAGGATCATCGTAGGCGGTACTGATCGCAGCGATCTTGTTACGTGTTGTATCATCCACCTTTTGCGGGTGGATAAGCGCCATCGGGTGCACCTTGATGTAATCATTAATAATGAATTCCATACGCGCCAGGCCGATACCGTCCACTGGCAGTGAGGCAAGACTAAAGGCCTGGTCCGGATTGCCCAAATTCATCATGATTTCGGTTTTGGGGTGTGCCAACTGGCTGAGATCGGTCTGCTGAATCTCGAAATCAAGCTTTCCCTCATAAACATTGCCGGTCTCACCCTCTGCGCAACTGACGGTGATCGGCTGACCGTTATTGAGCACCCCGGCGGCGTTGTCGGTGCCCACAATGGCGGGAATGCCAAGCTCCCGTGAAACGATGGCGGCATGGCAGGTACGGCCACCTCGGTTGGTGACAATCGCGGCTGCGGTTTTCATCACCGGCTCCCAGTCTGGCGTGGTGGTATCGGCTACCAGCACCTCGCCCGGCTGAAAATCACTGAGATGCTTAATATCATCGACGATGCGCACCTTACCGGCGCCAATGCGGGTGCCGACAGCCTGACCCTGGGCGAGAAGGTTTGATCGCTCTTTAAGGTGATAGATTTCAAGGATGGCGCCTTTCTTTTGCGAGGCCACTGTTTCGGGGCGCGCCTGCACCATGTAGAGCTGGCCGTCGATACCGTCCCTGGCCCACTCCATATCCATGGGTTTGTAAAAACCGGCTTTGCCGGAATAGTGGTTTTCCACCTTGATGGCATAGTCGGCCAGCACCATCACATCCTCGTCAGAGATACAAAATTGCTTTCGTTCATCGCCACGGGTTTCGATATTTTTGGTGTATTCCACGGCGATATTGCCGGTGTTGAGTGTTTCGGTAAAAATCATCTTTTTCTCTTTTTTACCCAGACGGCGCTTCAACACGGCGCGATAGCCTTTGGCGAAGGTGGGTTTATGCACGTAGAAACTGTCGGGATCAATCGTGCCCTGAACCACATTTTCACCCAGACCCAAAGCGCCGTTGATAAACACCACATCCTTGAAGCCGGTTTCCGTATCCAGAGAAAACATCACTCCACTGGCCCCGATGTCGCTGCGCACCATCTTCATCACCACCACCGACAAATAGACCTCGTAGAGATCAAAATGGTTATCGTACTTGTAATGAATGGAGCGGTCGGTAAAGTTGGAGGCCAGGCAACGTTGGTAGGCATCCAGCAGAGCATTCTCACTGCTGATATTCAGGTAGGTATCGTTTTGTCCGGCAAAAGAGGCCTCGGGAGAATCCTCGGCAGTGGCCGAAGAACGCACCGCCAGGGAAATATTTTCACCATATTCCTGCTTGAGTTGAGCATACCCTTGTAAAATTTCTGCCTTCAGATCTCCCGGCAGTTCACAGCTGTAGATAATCGTTCTCGCCCTTTCACCCCGTGCCTGTAACTCCTTGATGTTATCGGGATCTAGTCCGTCCAGCGCCTCATGCAACTGCTGCCAGGCATTATTATGCGTCAGCACATATTCGTATGCCGTCGCTGTCACCGCAAAGCCGTTGGGGACTCGTACACCCTCAGCCGTCAGGTTTTGGTACATCTCCCCCAATGAAGCGTTCTTGCCGCCGACCAGCGGCACATCGTCAATGCCGATCTCGTTGAACCAGCGAATATAAGGGTGTGAATCCGTCATGATCTTTTCCTTTTTAGGGTTAGTTTTTGTCGGGCGTTTCTGTATCCATAGATTCCGGACTGGAAAGATAACCGGACAATGTTTCCAGAAAGCGCGCCGCGTCGGCGCCAAATACCACCCGATGATCGCAGCTCAGCGTAAATCCGGCTTTACCGCCCTGTTCTGCACCCAGCGAGAGAATCGCGGCAGCACCTAGCGGCACAATGGCGTCAAAATGGCTGACCTGATCAAACACTCCGCGATTGGAGAGATAGAAAGTGGCACCTTGGTAATCGTTGGACGCCAGACGATTGCGTTTGATCTTGTCCTGCAGAATACACCAATCCTCGCTCAGCTCATTGAGGGGACGCTGGGCGGCATCGCGCAGCACCGGCGTCAGCAGCCCGCCGGGCACATCCACGCCAATGCCCACATCTACCTGTTTGCGTACGGCGAGTGCACGCGGGGTATAGACAGCATTAAAATGAGGATACTGCTGCACACACAGCGCGCAGGCCCTGGCTAGCAGCAATGTGGCGGACTGCTGCTGTTCATGGGCCATCGCCCTGAGCGGTGCCAGCAGCAAACGAGCACTGACGCGAAAGGTGGGTGTATTGAGCGTGGCAATCATGTTGTTTGCCACTGCCTCGTACATAGGGGTGAACAGTTTATAGTGGTAGGCTGGGCTGGCATCCAGATTGGGAACCGGTCCAGCCAGGATGGCTGCCAGCAC
>Ga0209121_10003791_pt1 | contig 14411 bp, 13 predicted proteins | sample Cruoilmetagenom3_FD_187292 | JGI IMG/M metagenome (GOLD analysis project Ga0209121, IMG submission 187292) | Oil polluted marine microbial communities from Coal Oil Point, Santa Barbara, California, USA - Sample 3 (SPAdes) (version 2) | ecosystem: Environmental > Aquatic > Marine > Oil seeps ...
CCCATTGGTCAACAGGTCAACCTTGGCGGCCAGATCCAGCGCAGGCTTGCCCAACAGGGGCAGCGTGCCGGGGAAAATATCCTGCATTTCTATGTCTTTGGCCAGCGCACTTGTAGCGGTCGCCGCCATCACACCGGATGCAATCAATGTCTTTAGTTTCATAAGGTTTCCTCCCTTTAGAATTTCCGCGCTTCAGGCGACGCGGTCGCCTTTTTTGACCTGAACGGTCCTGTTATCCACTGCGGGCAACATGCGCGCAGGATCTCGGGTGACCATCACGTCAATAACGCTTGGCCGGGTTGTTTCGGCAAAGGCCTCTGTCAGGGCTGCCGCCAGATCTTCGGGCTGTTCCACCCGGATACCATGGCAGCCCATAGCGGTGGCAACGGCGGCGTAATTGGTTTCAGCCAGATCGGACGATTGATAATTGCCCTCGCCATACATCAGGTGTTGCAGGGCTTTGACGTATCCGGACGCGGCATTGTTCACCACAATCACCGTCACACCAAGGTTCATCCGGCGCGCTGTTTCCAGCTCTCCCAGCACCATGTTGAACCCACCATCGCCGGTCAACCCGACAACAACCGCCTCCGGGGCCGCCAATTGCACCCCCATCGCCCCCGGCAAACCGTATCCGATGGACGCAAACCCACGATCCGGCACAAAGCTGCGCCCGGCCTGTTTGGTGTCAAACAATAGCCCCCCCCAATGCGCGGCAAATCCGCCATCGGCGATCAGATAACCATCAATGGGCAGGTGATTGTTCAGCTCGGTGATCAGCCGCGCCATATGTACCGGACTTTCCCCCGAGGTCAGCCGTTCCGACACATCGTCGCGCCACGCGGCCATTTTAACTGGAATCTCAGCGAGGTAATCCGCGCGTGCTGCGCGTGCTGCATCCGCTCCATCCGCCAAAAGGGCTGCGATATCTGTCAAACCAGCGCGCGCATCGCCCCACAGTTTCACGATTGGCTCAAAGGTACGGCCCATTTCCTCGGCCACGTTGTCCAGATGGATCACCGTGGCGTCCGGTCCGGGGATCGAATAGCGTTTGGTGGCAATTTCCCCCAGTTTGCAGCCAACCACCAACAGGCAATCGGACTGCGCGATCAGGTCATTGGCGATCCGGTCATAACGCCCGAACAACCCGGCATTCAACGGCGAGGCACAGGAAATCGCGCCCTTGCCGGTCAGCGTATGCGCCACGGGGATGCCGTTGGCCTCGGCCAGCGCCGTCACCGCGGCGGTCGCGTCCGAGATATGCACACCGCCACCACACAGCATCATCGGACGCTTGGCACGCGCCAACAGTTCGGCGGCCTTTTGCGCCGCCTCCGCATCCGGTCGGCAGCGCAGCGCCGGGGCCTGGGCATGCGCCAGATCGACGTCGAAATCCCCATCCGCGAACCCGTGCAGCCCATGCGCCACATCTTCGGGGACATCGACAATCACCGGCCCCGGACGCCCCGAGGTAGCAATGGCAAAGGCCCGGCGCATGATTTCGGGGATGCGATGCACCGATTCCACCCGCAGCATTTCCTTGCAGGCCGGGCGCAGAATGGACACCTGATCGGTTTCCTGCGTCATGTTCTTGCCCGCGTGATCGCGATGCGCATCACCGATGATCGCCACCATGGGGGACCCGGCATTCAGCGCCTCGATCAGACCGGTTACCAGATTGGTCGCCCCCGGCCCCAGCGTCGCATCCACCAGCCCCACCCGGCCCGACACCTTGGCATAGGCGTCTGCGGCAAACACCGCGCAGCGTTCATCGTTGATCAGGTTATGGTGCAGCCCCAACCGGCGCGCCGCGTCGTAGAACGGCAGCAACTGAAAGCCGCCCATGCCAAACATCGGCCCCGCCTTAAAGGCCAGCAACATGCGGACAAGGGCTTCGCCGCCCGTCATTTCATTGGTGCTCATACGGTTTCGGTCCTTAGTGTTTTATGGGCAGCGTCAGCGATCATCGTGGCCGTGACGCGCAACTGGTTTTCAAGGTTGGGGGCATAGGCGATCAGCGATCTTGGCGCGCCGATGCGCTGGATCGGGGCCTTTAGCAGCTGTGGCGCGGTCTGGGCGACCGTGGCCACCACTTCGGCGCCAAAGCCACCGACCTGCACCGCCTCATGCGCCACCACAAGGCGTCCGGTTTTGGCAAGACTGGCCATCACGGCGGCTTTGTCCCAGGGCCAGATGCTGACCAGATCCAGCACCTCGGCCGAGATGCCCTGCGCCGCCAGCCCCTCTGCCGCCTCAACCGCCACATTGGCCATATCAGACCACGACACAATCGTCACATCCGTGCCCGCGCGGCGCAGATGGGCGCGGCCAAAGGCGCCCGGCGCATTGGTATCGACCTCGCCCTGCATCTCCCACAGGTTCTTGTGTTCCAGGTAAACCACCGGATCATCACAGGCGATGGCTGCTTTCATCATCGCGTAATTGTCCTGCGGCGTGCTGGGGCAAACCACCACCAGACCGGGAATATGCGCGTACCAGCTTTCCAGCGATTGCGAATGCTGCGCGGCCGAGGACCGCCACATGCCCATCGGCTTGCGGATCACCATCGGCGCGCGCGACTGGCCGCCAAACATGAACCGCGCCTTGGCGATCTGGTTCACCAGCTCATCCGTGGCACAAAGCGCGAAATCGGCAAAGCGCATCTCGACAATCGGGCGGGTGCCGACCATTGCTGCGCCAAATGACGCGCCCATGATCGCCGCCTCGGAAATCGGCGCGTCTGAAATGCGTTTGGGGCCAAATTCCTCGACCAGGCCGGTATATTGCTTGAACACCCCGCCCCGGCCCAGATCCTCGCCAACGCACCAGACGGTCGGGTCGGCGCGCATGGCTTGCTGAATGGCCAGTTTCGCGGCATCCGCATAGGTCATCATCACCATCAGAACGCGCCTTGTGCTGGGCTGCCAATGTCCTGAACATCGGCAAACACGGTGTTATCGGCAGGCCACGGCGCGGCGGTGGCGGTGGCCAGCGCATCAATCATTTCAGACTGCGCCGCGTCATGCAGCGCGTCCAGATTTGCCGCCCCGATGCCCGCCCCCAACAAGGTTTCGCGCAGCCGCGTGATCGGGCAGTTGGTGGCCGCCATATGGTCTGCCTCGCCTTTGGGGCGATAGCTGGCCGGGTCGAAATAGGTATGGCCCGACACGCGATAGGTTTTGACGTGCAGGAATTCCGGCTTGCCCGACTGGCGGATGCGCGCGGTGATTTCCTCGGCAATGTCGGCCACCGCGTCGGGGTCATTGCCATCGACCACCGATGTTTGCAGGCCCAGCGCGCGGGCGCGGTCGGCCACTCCGGGGCCGGATGTCATGTCCGAGGTCAACGTGCTGGCGGAATAGACGTTATCTTCGCAGACAAACAGGATCGGCAGATCGAACACCCCGGCCCAGTTCACGCCCTCAAGGAACGGGCCGCGATTGGCGGCGCCGTCGCCAAAGAAGCACACGACGATCTGGTCACCGCCCAGCAATTTGACCCCATGTGCCGCCCCTGCCGCGATGGTGATATTGGCGGTCACAACCCCGTTGGCCCCCAACATGCCGACATCAAAATCGGCGATATGCATCGACCCGCCCTTGCCGCCGCAACAACCGCCTTCACGGCCCAGAAGTTCCATCATCATCGCCGCCGGATCGGCCCCCTTGGCAATGGTGTGGCCATGGCCGCGATGGGTAGAGGTGATGTAATCGGCCTGGCTTAGCGACCGCATGATACCTGCCGCCACGCCCTCTTGTCCGATACACAGATGGATGGCGCCCAGCACCAGTTCGTCCTTGATGGCTGCCTTGCGCGCCTGTTCTTCAAAGGCGCGGATGCGTTCCATTGTTGCCAGCAGGGCCAGCCCACGGTCAGTGTCGTAATTGGCAATGCTCATAATAATCCTTCGGTTTCAAGCAGATCATAGCGGGCCGCGACTTTGCCGACTTCCTTGCGCAAGGCAGGCACCAGCAGGGTTTCAATCCGCTTCAGGCTCATCCGGTCGGTGACGGCACCAATGGCCATGGCGGCCACCAAACGGCCCGATTGGGTCATGATCGGCAGGCTGATCGCCGCCATGCCCGGAATGATCCGCCCGGGGTTCAGCGCATATCCACGCGCGACCGTGTCACGGTGCAAATCCTGAACGTCGGCCAGATCGACACCAAAATCCCTGAACCAGCTGCTGTTGATCCGGTTGGCCGACATCCGTGTGCGCTCGGGCAGTGCGCTGTGCAGCGCCTGCGCGTTGGCCCCAACGCCCAATGGATGGCGGCTGCCGATTTCCAGCGTCAGGGTGCGGATCGGGAAGGCGCCCAATTCGCGGTGGATACAGATCGAGGCCGAGCCTTCGGGAATGCTGAGAAACACCGTGTCCTCGGACAGATCCGCCAGCCGCCGCATGCTGCGCTGCGCCACGGCGGCCAGATCAATCAGGTTGGCCTTGCGCGCCAGCCCCGCCAGTTCGCGGCCAAAATGGTATTTCTTGTCGCCGGGATCCTGCGCCACAAAATGCACGTCCTGCAAGGATGCCAGAACCCGGTGCGTGGTGGTCTTGGTAAAGTCAGTGCGCGCGATCAGGTCAGACAAGCTGGCCCCAGCCGGGAAATCCGCCATCGCCGCCAGAACCTTGGCCGCGCGCGCAATGGATCCCACTGTTGGATCTGCGTTCATATCCCCCCCGAAGTTCCTTTTGGCGGAACTTTTGTCCCGATATGTGGAATGTGTCTCGACATGTGGAATGACTTGAATGGATTCGTCAACCCACTTATCAATCGCTTATGAAACCTGCGCCCCTGTTGCTGAATTCGATTACCGATGCCGATATCTCCGCACGCGGGCGGGTTGTTGTGTCTGGCTCACATGGTGGGATGTACCCGGCAGCGATTGCGTCGCACACCGGGGTGCATGCGGTGATTTTCAATGATGCAGGTATTGGGTTCGAACAGGCGGGCATTGCCGGTGTCCGGGCCTTAGACAGCGGCGGCATGGCGGCAGCGGCGGTGGCGTGCCATAGCGCCGAAATCGGATCAGCCACCGATGCGCTGGCCCATGGGGTGATCAGCTTTGCCAATGATCATGCGCGCTTAGTGGGCGTCACCCTGGGCATGGCGGCGCACGATGCCACCGCCCTTCTGGCTCAGGCGGCTGCCCCCCGGGCACAACTAACCCCAGGGGTCGAGGCCAGATGGGATCAGGACCGCCCCGGCCACCCTGCCCTGCTATGCGTGGACAGCGCATCCTTGGTGAAACCAAGCGATGCAGGGCGGATCATCCTGACCGGGTCGCATGGCGGGTTGATCGGCGGCGACCCGGCAAGGGCGTTAAAGGCCAAAGCGCTGTTGGCGGTGTTCAATGACGCGGGCGGCGGCAAAAACGATATCGGCACCAGCAGGCTGCCGACCTTGCAGCAACAGGGTATCGCGGCGGTCACAGTCTCGCATAATAGCTGCCGGATCGGCGATGCGGCCTCGGCGTTGACGGATGGCGTGATTTCCGCGCTGAACCCCTGCGCGCAGGCGATGCAGGCCCGGGTAGGTGTCCCGCTGGTGGCGTTTCTGAATCCGCTTTAAGCCGCTGTCAGCGGGGTGCCCCGAACTGTTCACCAGCCCTTTGCCCCCCCGCCCTGATCCGCTAGGATACAGCCAGAAAAGAATAGGTGGGCAAACGATATGCAGGCGACACGACGGGCAGTAAGTTTTGGGATTTTGGCCGCAGGGCTGTCGGCCTGCACGGGCGGCACTGGCAGAGGATCTGCACCAAGCGGGGCCAGCGCACCGCAGATGCAATCGGCACCCAATGCCGGCTTTGACAGCTGGGTCGTCGGCTTTCGCGCGCGGGCGCAGGCCAAGGGGATCAGCCCGGCCACGATTAGCTCTGCCTTTCGCGGTGCGGGGTACTTGCCTGGGGTGATCGAACGTGACCGCAACCAGACCGAATTTACCCGCACGCTAGAGGATTACCTGGCCATTGCCGCCTCGGATGACCGAATAGCAGGTGGCAAGGCCGAGTTGCGCAGACAGGCATCCGTGCTGTCGCAGATTGGATCGCGTTACGGGGTTGAACCGCAGGTGGTCACGGCCATCTGGGGGCTGGAAAGCCGCTATGGCATGCGGCGTGGCAATGTGCCGGTGATTTCAGCACTTAGCACGCTGGCCTATGACGGGCGGCGCGGCGCGTTCTTTGAACAGCAATTGGTGGCCGCCCTGCGCATCCTGCAAAACGGCGATACCACCCCGGCCAGGATGACCGGCAGCTGGGCCGGTGCGATGGGGCATACCCAGTTTATCCCAACCTCGTATCTGGCCTATGCAGTGGATTTTCGCGGTGACGGGCGGCGCGATATCTGGTCGGATGATCCCACCGATGCCCTGGCCTCGGCTGCGGCCTATCTGTCGCGTTCTGGCTGGAAGCACGGCCAGCCCTGGGGGGTCGAGGTGAAACTGCCGCAGGGGTTCAACACCGGGTCGACCGGACGCGGCAAAACCCAAAGCACGGCGCAATGGGCCGCCATGGGCGTGCGGGATATGGATGGGCGCACGGTGCCAAACCACGGCGCTGCGTCCGTGATCATCCCCGAAGGCCCCAAGGGGCCGGCCTTTATGACCTTCAGAAATTTCACGGTGATCACCCGCTATAACAATTCCGAAAGCTATGTGATTGGCATTGGGCACCTGTCTGACCGGCTGATCGGCGGGCCGCCCATTCGCGGGGCCTTTGCGCCCGATGCCAATGGCATGACCATTGACGACCGCCAGGACCTGCAACGCCGCCTGACCAAGGCAGGCTTTGACACCCAAGGCACCGATGGGGTGATCGGGCCAAACACCCGCGCAGCGATCAGCGGCTATCAAAAGAGTGTGGGATTGCCGGTAACGGGGGAGCCGTCGCTTAGCTTGCTGGGGCGCCTTCGGTAAAGTGAAAACCGTTTGATCGGCAAGACATTCCAAAGGCCGAAAGACCGTGAGGGATTGGGATTGGCACGCAACGGGCTGCCAATCCGCTATTGAACCCCAGCGCGTCCTGGACCATCATGGTGCAGTAAACTTGGGTACGAGTAGGGTCTGGTATGACAGCGCGTGATGAAATCAACGATCTTCGCTCCCGTATGGGCCAGTCAATCATCGGTCAGACCGATGTCATCGACCGTCTGGTCATCGGTCTTTTGGCCAACGGGAACCTTCTGGTCGAAGGTTTGCCGGGCTTGGCAAAAACCCGTGCTATCAAGGCGATGGCCAACAATCTGGCTGCAGATTTCAGCCGGATACAATTCACCCCCGACCTGCTGCCATCGGACGTGACCGGGACCGAGGTTTACACCCAGACCGATCAGGGCGGTACCTTTCGCTTTGCCCCAGGCCCGATATTCGCCAACATCGTGCTGGCGGATGAAATCAACCGCGCCCCAGCCAAGGTGCAGGCCGCATTGCTAGAGGCAATGGAAGAACGCCAGGTCACCGTGTCCGGTACCACCCACAAGATGGAACCGCTGTTCATCGTGATGGCGACGCAGAACCCGATAGAACAGGAAGGCACCTATCCCCTGCCCGAGGCGCAGATGGACCGGTTCCTGATGCATGTGAACATCACCTATCCCCCCGTCGAGGACGAGGTTGAAGTGATCCGGCTGGTACGTCGCGAAGAAATTGCCGCAATTTCCCGCCCCAAGGCAGACACCGCAAAACCCGACCAAGCCGCCGCCATCCCGCAGGACGCGGTGTTTACCGCGCGCGACGAGATTGGCCAGATCCATGTCTCGGACGCGATGGAGCGGTATATGGCCGATCTGGTCTATGCCACCCGCTCTCCGGCGGCACTCAGCGACGACCTTGCCCGCTGGATCGAAGTTGGCGCAAGCCCACGCGCGTCACTGGCGCTGGACAAATGCGGACGAGCGCATGCCTGGTTGTCGGCGCGCGATTATGTCGATCCGCAGGATGTGCGCGCCGTGGTGCATGACGTGTTCCGCCACCGCCTGACCCTTAGCTTCGAGGCGCAAGGCGATGGTCTGAACGCCGACGCGGTCACCGATGAAATCGTCAAACTGGTGGCGCTGCCTTAGGCGCAGCCCGAGGAGGCCGGGATGGCTGAGAACGCCCGCCAAAAAGACCACGACCCGCGCGTTCATGTGGACGCCACGCAATTGCGCCGTCTTGGGGCCCAATCGCGCGCGCTTAGCCTTTTGCCGCGTCAGCCGGCGCAATCGGTGCTGAACGGTCGCCATGCGTCGCGGTTACGCGGGCGTGGGTTGAACTTTGAGGAACTGCGCAATTACTTGCCCGGCGACGATGTGCGCAGCATCGACTGGAAGGTTACCGCCCGCACCGGCGAGCCGCATGTACGGGTCTATACGGAAGAGCGCGACCGCCCGGCCCTGTTGCTGGTCGATCAGCGAATGTCGATGTTTTTTGGCAGCCAGGTCTACATGAAATCGGTAATCGCCGCCGAGGCCGCCGCCATCGCCGCCCACCGGGTCCTGGCCCAAAGTGACCGGGTTGGCGGTATCGTTTTCGGCGATGATGCAATCGCTGAACATCTGCCCCAGCGTCGACAGGCGACGTTGCATCGCTTGCTAGGCTCGATCGCCAAGGCCAACGCCTTGCTGCATGCAGGGCACCAGACAGCGGTGCCAATTGCCCTAAATGACGTATTGCGGGCCGCGGTGCGCATTGCCAAGACAAACACACTTGTTGGCATTTTTTCCGATTTTGACGGGCTGGATTCGCAAAGCGAGAAATTGTTGCAGCGGCTTGCACAGGCCAATGACCTTATCCTGTTTCACGTCGCAGACCCAGCGGCATCCGCCCTGCCGGGCAATCTGCGCATGGCGATTTCGGATGGCGATGTGCAGGCCGATCTGGATACCAGCCATGCGGGCACCCGCGCCCGGGTGGATGCGGCCCTGCGCGGACGCCTGGACAATCTCTATGACTGGTCGCGCAAATACGGCTTTCCGTTGGTTCCGCTGACAACCCAATTGCCTGCGCTTGACCAGCTGATGCGGTTGTTTGGCCATACGGGGCGCACACGATGAGTTCGCATCTGGACGGTCTTGATCTGATTGCGTTGCTTGATCTGCTAGCGCCGGTTCCGCAACCGTCCGCCATCCCGCTGACCCCGCAAACGCCCGGCTGGGTCGTTCTGGGGCTGGCGCTTTTGGTGCTGGCAATCGCGGCCCTGCGCCGCGTTCGGGCACGTCATCAGGCAACAGCCTATCGCCGGGCCGCCCTTGCAGAACTTGCCGACGCGCAGAATGACGCGGCGCAGATCGCGGCCCTGATACGCCGCACAGCACTGGCCGGGTATCCACGACATGTGGTGGCCGGGTTAACCGGGGGCGACTGGCTGGGATTTCTTGATCGCAGCTATGGCGGAACCGGGTTTACCGACGGGCCGGGGCAAGCGGTGATAACCGCCCCCTACCAATCCAGTGCGGCTGATCCCGCCCTGACCGCATTGGCCCGGAACTGGATTCGCGGCCACAATCAGCGGGTGGCCTGATGTTCTCACTTGCCCAGCCCTGGATATTGCTCCTGTTGCCCGCGCCCCTGATCATCTGGCGATTCTTCCCGCCCTATCGCGATCAGGTGTCCGCCATCCGCATCCCGTTTTTCCGAACTGTTACCCAAGCCGCCGGGCTGGATGCGCAACAAGGCGCGATGATCCTGCGGCGCAGCCGGTTCCAGGTGGTGATTGCCATCATCGTCTGGGTGCTGCTGGTACTCGCATTGGCGCGTCCCCAGCAGCTGGGGGAACCCATCGTCATCGAAACCGCCGCCCGCGATATGGTTCTGGCGCTGGATATTTCAGGATCAATGGACGCCCGCGACTTTGTGGCCGCAGATGGCGCGCGGATGCAACGGCTAGAGGCGGTCAAATCGGTCATGCGCCAGTTTATCACCGAGCGCGACGGTGATCGCATTGCCTTGATCATTTTTGGCACCAAAGCCTTTGTGCAGGCCCCGTTCACCGAAGACCTGGCCAGCCTCGCCGGGTTTCTTGACCAGACGATTGTGGGCATGGCCGGGCCGAATACCGCATTGGGCGATGCCATTGGCCTGGCAATCCGCACGTTTGACGCCAGCGATGTGGACCAGCGGCTGATGATCCTGCTGAGCGATGGGGCCGACACGTCCAGCCGCATGACCCCGGTGAACGCCGCCGCTCTGGCGGCAGAGCGGGGGGTGACAATCTATACAATCGGCGTAGGTGATCCCGAAGGCTCTGGCGAAGACCGCGTTGACCTGGGCGCGCTGGAAGATATCGCATCCCGCACGGGGGGGCAGTTTTTCTATGCCAGTGACGAGACCGCCCTTGGCGAGGTTTACGCGCGCATCGACACCCAGAACCCGCGCAAGGTGGAAACCACCAGCTTTCGTCCAACTGAGGATCTGGCGTATATACCGCTGTCCATTGCGTTGGGTCTGATTTTGCTATCCGTCGCGGCCCTGCATCTGACCCGTCGGCAAGGGGGGGCAGCTTCGTGACCGATATCCTGTCGCAGACCCTGCAATATTTCCACTTTCTGCGCCCGCTTTGGCTGTTGGCGATCCCGGTGGCCTTGGCGCTGTGGGGGGGCATCCGGCGCCGCCATACAGTGGCATCATCCCTGCCCCATGGAATCGCCCCGCATCTGGCGCAGGCGCTTCAGGTCGGATCAGACAAAACCCGGCGGATCTATCCGATCGACGGTGTCGTGTTGGCGGTGATCTTGCTGGCCTTGGCGGCGGCGGGTCCGGCCTGGACGCGGATACCCAACCCGCTGGTGGCAGATACAGCGCCGCTGGTGGTTGCGCTGAAAGTGACCGACAGTATGGAAACCACTGATCTGGCCCCCACCAGACTGGAACGCGGCAAGTTCAAGATCCTGGACCTGATCGAGGCCCGCGCTGGGGCCCGCACCGCCCTGCTTGCCTATGCGGGCACGTCGCACCGGGTGTCGCCCCTGACCGAGGACCCCAATATTCTGCGCCCCCTGCTAGAGGGGCTGACCCCGGCAGTGATGCCAACGCAGGGGGATAATGCGGGCGCCGCCCTGGCCCTGGCAACCGAAATTCTGGCAACGGCCGAAACCGCCGGTGCGATCCTGTTTGTCCTTGATGACCTGAACCCGGCAGATATTGACGCCTTTACCGCCATAACCGACCCGCCACGCCCTCCGCTGGTTTTTCTTGTGACCGCACCGGACGCTGTTTTGCTGCCGCAACTGGCGCGGATCCAGAATGCCAGCATCGTGCGCCTGACAGCCGATGACCGCGACGTGGCGCAGATAGAACGACGGGTGAAATCAACCTATGCCGCAGCATTGGCGGCGGATGATCGTCTGCAATGGCAGGATCGTGGCTGGATACTGGCCTGGCCCGCCGCGCTGTTGTCGCTGTTATGGTTTCGGCGCGGCTGGACAATGCGATGGGGGCTGATCGGCCTATTGATGGCGGGTCTGAGCGCCCCATCAGGGGCACGGGCAGACGGTTGGATTGATTGGTTCCTGACACCGGACCAACAAGGCAGGGTTGCCTTTGAAAACAAGGACTTTTCAGCCGCTGGTGACGTATTCGAAGACCCGGTTTGGCGCGGGTACGCCAAGTATAAGGCAGGCCAATACGAAGAAGCCGCGGAAATCTTTTCCCGGCTTGATAGTGCCGAAGCGGCTTTTGCCGAAGGCATGTCCCGCATCCGGTTCCGCGAATACCGCCCCGCCATCGCCGCCTTTGAAACCGCGCTGACCCGGCGGCCGGACTACCCCGAGGCACAGGAAAACCTTGAGATCGCCCAGGCAATTCTGATCTATGTGGAAGACACGCGCGAGGCCTCTGATACCAGTGAAGAGGTCGGTCTGGGGGCCGATGACGTTGTCTTTGACAATGAAGACGCGCGCGGCGCCGAAACCGTTGTCGAAGCGCCCAAAGAGGATGGCGGCCCCATGACTGCCGAACAATGGATGAGCAGTATCGACACCGACATGACAGATTTCCTGCGCTCGCGTTTCGTGCTGGAAAACGCGATGCAAAACCCATGATCCGCTCGTTTACCATAGCGATCCTGTCCAGCCTGCTGCTTTGGCCCTCGGCGATACAGGCCCAAATGCAACCCCGCCTGAGTGTAGAGGTGCCAGAGGGCGAGATCACGGTTGGCCAACCTGTCATCCTGAGGCTGAAATTACTGGTCCCCACATGGATGCCCGAACCGCCAAATTGGCCGAATTTTGAAGTGCCGTCACTATTGGTGCGGTTGCCCGAGCGGGCCAGTTCCCCAATTTCTGAAACCATCGAGGGCGAGACATGGTCAGGCATCTCGCGCGCCTATCGGCTGTATCCGCTGGCCGCCGGATCCTTTGACCTTCCGGCCCAGACTCTGAATGTCACCTATGCTGATCCGGGCACGACACAGCCGATCGAGACCACAATGCAGGTAGAGGCGATCCACTTTGCTGCGACCCTCCCCAAAGGGGCCAAACAGCTAAGCCCACCAATCCTGGCCCAGGATTTCCGCCTGACCCAGCAGATCGAAGGCGGCCCGGACCTGCAAACCGGCGATGCCGTTCAACGCATCGTGACGGCCAGTATTGACGGCACCACCCCAATTCTGATCCCCGGATTGACCCCCGATCAGCCGCCCCATCAGGCGGGTTCAGAAACAGGCCCCGCCGCCTTGCGCGCCTATCCCAAGGAACCCGTGGTCGCCGAAACGGAAAACCGGGGCGTGTTGTCTGGCACAAGGACCGAGGCGGTGACCTATGTGGCCCAGACCAGTGGTAGCGCCACTTTGCCAGACATCTCGGTTCAATGGTTCAATCTGGACAGCGGCACGGTCGAAACCGCCCATCTGGACGGGATGACCCTGACCATCGCAGCCCCTGCCCCCCCACCGCGCGGACCTGCCGATTACGCCAAATGGGCGGCGGCGCTGATTGGTGTGTTGATCCTGTTCCGGCTGGCGGCCCGCTTTGTTTGGCCACGGCTGCAACAGGGGTGGCAACAGGTTCGGACCCGTTGGGTGAACTCGGAACGTTTCGCTGCCAATCAGCTGCGCCGCGCGTTGCAGACAGGAAATCTGGGGGCAATCTATACCGCCCTTGATCATTGGGGCGGTTTCCCCCCCAAGCTGAGCGCGGCCCAGCGTCAACCGCTGGACGCCGCGCTGGCCCGCCTTGGCGCCGCCCGCTTTGCCAACAAAGACCAGCCAGCCAACGACACCCAAGCCCGTCGCAATGCGTACAAGGCATTCGGCGCCTTGCGAAAATCGCGCCGCGCCGCCATCCGCCGGGGGGGATCATCCCCCGGTTTGGCACCGCTTAATCCGGTTGGTCAGGTCAGTTCTGGCACAGGTTCAACAGCGCCGCGCGATTGACTATGCGTACCCGGCCATAGCCAAGCTCGACCAAGCCTGCTTGCGACAGCTTTCGCAAAGCGCGCTGAATGGTTGGCACGGAAACAACCGCCAATGCGGCCAGATCATCCTGTGACAGCTCAATCCAGCTATCTGCCTGCACCAGAGTTTCGTCGAGATGCAGCAACCGCAGCGCCAGCCGTTGATCGGCCCGCGAAACACCCAGATTGGCCAGGATTCGCAACGCGGTGCGCATGTTTTCATGCTCTAACGCATAAAAATCTCGATAGAAAATCGGGTGTTTCCCCACCATTTCGGCAATCCGCGCAGATGGTACAAACAACGTGCGGGTCAGATGCGTGGCGACCACCGAAATCAGACGTGTCTGATCCGACAGCATCGCCAGATCGCCAATCCAGAACCCAATTCCATCACGATGGGCCGTGTATTCCTGACCATCATCTGCCGGTACCGTCAGCTTTACCGCGCCTGATATAATCGAATATAACCCATCAGCCCGATCACCATAATGATACAGGGTTTCCCCCGCCTGAAACACCCGCACCAGCGCATGTTTTAGCAAAGCATCGCGAAACGCATCACCCCGCCCCGACAACCATCCATGGCTGGTGACAATCTTCTTATCCGAAGCAAGTATTTTTTGAATTACGGTCGCTGAATCCATCATTTGACACAATAGAGGATTACTCAAAGCAATAACATAGTGATCGTCCGATTTCTTCAGATGCGGCACGCAGGGCGCAATCGCTCAATAAACCAATTACGCAAATACCACTTACCACTTACCACTAGGAATTTGCCAAAAGACGATCCCCCCTCCCCACCCTTTTGGTGGGTTGGAACATTCAGGAGTTGCCTATGTTAGAACCAAATACAAATTCAGACCGGTGGCGAGGACCGCTGCGCAAGCTGGCCGCAGCCTCGGTTGCCGTGCTGCTGGCGGTGCCCGCCTGGGCGCAAGCGGACAAGCCCAATATCCTGGTGATCTGGGGCGATGATGTCGGCCAGTCCAACATTTCCGCCTATACGATGGGCATGATGGGCTATCGCACGCCCAACAT
>Ga0209121_10003794_pt1 | contig 14404 bp, 8 predicted proteins | sample Cruoilmetagenom3_FD_187292 | JGI IMG/M metagenome (GOLD analysis project Ga0209121, IMG submission 187292) | Oil polluted marine microbial communities from Coal Oil Point, Santa Barbara, California, USA - Sample 3 (SPAdes) (version 2) | ecosystem: Environmental > Aquatic > Marine > Oil seeps ...
TTAAATATTCAATTCACTCCTTAATTGCTCCAAAGATTTTCCCGATCTTTCATGTTTCCACCATCCTATCGGAGTCCAATAACAGGTAGGATAAGGTCCCCCAAAGGCAAAATAGAATAAAGCCGAAGCGTGAGTAATAACCAACTCCTTTCCACTTTTCAATGATTTTAGGTCTTTATCTATCCATTTCCATTCTGCCAGTTCAGCATTTTTTCTTATCTCTGTTTCCTTTTCTAATAATTTCTGTTTTGATTCTTCATCATAAATCAGGTATTTCCAATAATAATCCAGGTATCGCGGGTGTACTTTTGCAGTTAATTTAATTTCCCCATATGAAATACTAAAATCATCTGGTTTATTTATTAAACCGGCATCAATAAGATCATTCCAACACCAGGAGTGCTTTATCATCACATCCCCTATTTGATCTTCAACAATCACATAATATTCAGATCTTTTTTCTGCTTTGAACCGGGCCAACCGGATTCCTCGTATTCCAAGTTCACTTGCCTTTAAAATAGCATCCGGCAGAAATTTTGGTCCTACCATAACACCTATAGGTTTATTTAAAAAATCGTCAACAGATTGCTCATTAATTCCTTCTAGATTCAGTCTTAAAACAGCATCTTTTATGCTCCTTCTTGCCTTATCGTCTTCTTTCCAAGCTTTTAAATACCAATCCAGCTGATCCACATCCTCTGCAGTAATGTTTCCTACTTTTAATTCAAATATTCTAAGCTCATAACCTCCTTCTGTGCATCCTACTCCAATTAAATCAATTCGTCCTATGTCTCCATCTATTTTTAGCTGAATTTGTTGCTGGGGCAAAGTCGGCCTGGGTATCTTTGCTCCAGGATCCCAACAACCAAGAACAGCAGGATTATTCATGAGAAATGATTCCATATCTCTCTGATCGAAACGCTTCCAGAGTACCAATTTTCTCTGTTTGTACTTTCCATATCTGTGATTCCATATTATTCTCCTAATATAATATATAACATAAAGTTAGAGATGCCGGTAGCATCAATTTTTGGGGTTGCTGCAAAATTTGCCGATCATGTAACTGGACTTTAGCACCCCTAATCTTAATAGATACACTATCTAACTTAATTCTTTTAGATCTTTCAATTTTTCAATGAAATATCTAGCATCATCTTCAGTAAATTTTCTCGATTCGTGTACAGCCTTATTTCTAAGTTTTCTCAACATATGTAATTTGTCACATTCATATTTAAATTTTTTTGTTTTACATAACAAGTCAACCAAAGTAAGAATTTCTCCGTTTTTTCTTGCGGGAATAAATCCTAACAATGAAATACATTCTTTTCGAAGAAACTTCTCAAAATCTGCTGCTATCCAAAAACCTGCCGTTTTGATATCTTTTTTTCGATAATACACTTCTGCTATTTTTAAAGGGTTGCCAGGCAAAAAAGTTATTAAATCTTCAGGCGTAAGATTTTCAGGAAGTTGCTCTGCAAGCAATTCTTTTAATTGCCTAAGATAGCTTCCCTTTTCATAGGCAATTGCCCATACTATTATATCTATATCTGCGGTTCTGGTGACTCTAAAACTGTGTTTCAGAATCCTCATTAAATAAACATAATTCAAATATTCTTCCACATCGTTAAAACCTCTTTCTATTCTCAAAATTTTTAATGAAGGGCGAGAATATATTGCGTAAAGATTTGGATGAACAAATCTTAGTATAATTGAGACAAGAGCAATATTCTTAAAGATGCCATCTAAATCGCCTATAATTTTTTCTTCATTTTCTGGTAAATTTACAAACCACTCACTCGTCTTTTTTAATTTTTCTTCTACTTGTTCTTTACTTGGCCACATCCAATATTTACTAAACGGCCAACAGCTATCATCCCCAATAATTTCAAGGTCAGAATAAGCAAGAGAATCTCCTTTCCTCAAATGATCCAGTTTTGCTTCAATTTTCTCAAAATTAATTTCCATTCCATGTTTCTTTTTTATTAGCTTTTTAAAGAGTTCTTTATATTCATTCTTGTCCATTGATCTCTCCCCTTATTTTCTATTTTTCCAAAAAAGATTCAATTCTAAATTAAATATATTTTATTAAACATAAATCCGGGACACAATACCTATTTCCTTATTTTTATCCTTCCTTTTTCTGCTCGACTTCCCTTTTTTCGGTATCCTTCATGTCATTTTCTCGAGTTTCTTTCCTTAATAAATAGAAGAGGACTGTAACCTATTTATTTAATTCTAGAGTGAAGAATAAAGTAATTTATTTTTCAAGACCAAATCTGTGTTTTTTATAAAGTCAAATCAATCAACCTAAATTTATAACTTTAAAATTGATCTAAACTTTTCAGCCATCAACTTTTTTCTTTCTTTGATAAATTCCTCAAAATTATGAAAGCTTAAATCTATATTTTTAGGTATATAATTCTTTTCCATAAATTCCTTACTTTTCCATTCATTCGGATAGCTCATCTTAAGCCACATATCGAAGTCCTTATCTGATTTTTCAATATTCGGTATTTTTTCTAATAATTGTAGATTAGGAAGACAATCATAATTCTCCATGTAAAAATCAATTTTATTTTCTCCAATTTCCTTATTTTTTAATTTTTTTCTAGTGAAGAAACTCCTGGGATAAATGTGGTCAATATGAAAAACGTGCTTAAAATCCAAAGATGGATATAATATTACAAGTGTTGAAAACGTATAACCCTGACTGTAGCGGAAAAAAAATAAATTTTCAATTTCTTCATCATTGAACTCAAGCGCTTTTGTTGTCCCTCTAAATTCTTCAATTATCTCATTCAAAGGGAAATAAGAACCATTTTTCGAAATAATCATTCTAATTGGTCTAAGTATGCTATCCGGGATCCCCCCAAAAGCCCTTTTTAAAAGAGCAAGTGTTACCCATTTTCGAATATTCTTTCTATCTTCCACATAATGTGAAGAATAAATAAAATTTTTTGGTAAGTTCTTTTTTAACAAGTAATAAGCGATAGGAATTGCTACATAATTTGAAGTAAGAGTATATCGGTCATATCCAAAAACTGAAAGCAAATAGATAGCCTCTCTAAGACAATCTGTAAGAACATCCCAATTTTCTTCTATTTTTAACATATTTATTCTATTAAAATTATCTACTTTAAATGCAATATCTCGAATATCGCTCAGGATTAAACATGATTTTAAAACGAAGTCTTTATTAAAATTAAAACTTTTTCCAATATTATTAATTTCATCGACAAAGTTATTTATTTCCTCTCTTGCATCTTTTTCTTGCCATTGTGCTGTGGCAATTGATAGCAATAAATCAGAATAGCTTAATACAGTACCTCCACTATTAATCCTAATAAATATATTAAGTACTTTATCTAATTTTTCATCTTCTTCTAAAAAATAATTTATGTTTCTATCAATGTGGATTACAGCATGTAGTTTAAATAAAGTCCTGTTTGCAAATTGCGCTTTTTCCTTATCATCTAAATTTAAAAGCCCATTTCCAATTAAATAATCATTAACCTGAAACTGTTCTTTTAAGTCTAAAATATCACCAACTCTAAACCAATAATTATTTTCGTCCATTTTTTTAGCTTCTTCCTCAGTTATAAATTTAAAATCATATTCCAAGTCAATGTTATCGGATTTCTTTAATAAATTTAGATAAAGCTTTCTTTCTGGAAAAGCTTGGTCATTGTCCCAAAATTTCCTAGGCAATTTATATGCATAAGTTCCTTTCAATCCAATATAAATGGCAGTTAACCTCTGTTGCCCATCTAAAATTGCAGTAATCTCTTCATCTCCTTTGACATCAGCCTTGGGATTATGTTTTTTATATTTTTCATGATAATCTCTTATAAATTCATAAAATTGATAATCTTTAACTTTTTGTTTATTTACTTTCCAAAATAAAAAAGAACCAATCGGATAATTTCTCATTAAAGAATCAAATAAGCGTTCTGTTTGCCCTGTATCCCAGACAAACTCCCTTTGAATTGCTGGCAATAAATATTTTTTCCCATGAATGTTTTCAATTGCCTCTTTAACAGTTATTGGCATTTGAAATGACATGTTAGATCCCCCTCATCTTTATTTTCTGTTATGGGCATTAATTACTCCTCATCCCACTCTTCTATTGTTCCCCCAATCTGCTTCAGGGTTTCTTTGACTTTTAAATCGAGGGTATTTCGATCAAATCCCTCCTCAGATTCTGCATCTATTTGTAAAGTTATTTTAAGATCTCCACCTTTATCCTTAAGGGGGCGAATAACTCCGGTTATAACAGAAGATAGTTGATCCCAGGGAATAATAGCTTTTAGAGTCAACCTCTTTACTTCTCCCTTTTTCTTCTCTCCCTCCTTGATTTCTGGAAGCTTTGGCAGTTCTCCTGGAGTATATTCACCTTCGCCTCCCTCTTTCCTTTCTTCTGCCTGTTTTTTCTTTAATTCTCCTGCAATATCCCCTCTTAAAATAATTGAATCAATATTAGGGCTGACAAGCTGCTTATAGAAAATATCTCCATCTTCCTGCAAACCAAGAATTCCCTCTTTTACGCCTCTCTTAATAGCTTCCATAAGAACATTTTCATTTTCTAAAAGAGGCATCCCCGGAGTCTTAAAAGAAAGATCATATATTTCTCTTGCTGTCTTTTCCTTTTCCTCAGGCCCAAAATATTTCTGTAAAATATATTTCGGGGTAACAAGAGAAAGCAATTTTTCCTGATCTTTTAAATACTGAATGATTCTTTCGCTTAAATTCTGCCGGATAGTGGGCATTCCTAAATCTCTCCAGCTAATTCCTTGTTCTCCTAAATATGCTAAATGCCTATAAGCATTTAGCATCCTAAAAGGAATTCCTTCTTGGACATCTTTAAATTTCTCTTTTAGTTCTTCTTTTCCTTTAGATGTGAGAGTTTCTAAGAGAGAATGATCTTCCTGAATACCCTTAAGCGCTAAAAACCTCATTATCGCTTTCTTTAATGAATTATAATGATCTTCATCTGCTAACAGCAAAATGAGTGCATTTCTGAACGCTCTCAAACCGACTCCAGATCTATTGAAAACTTCTTCAACCAATTGTTTGCCTTTTGCCGATTGAAATGAGAAATCAGGGTCAAAAATAGCAAGCTTTAGGCGTTTTGTGTCAGGAATATCAGAACTTTCTTCTGGCCACAGATAAACATCCATAAAATTTCCTGTAAACTTTTGAATATGGCTTTTTATCTCCTCCTGTATTAAATCTTCTAATATTGTTTCTTCTTTATCGATGATAACTCTATTCAAATTCGGCTGATTTCGAAAAGAATACATATTTTTTTCAGAATGGAAATACCACAGTTCATCTCCAAGTTTAGCTACAGAATCACCAACTATAGCAGTCGGAATTCCTTCCTTTAATAGTGCGACTCTTACGCGTGGTAATGTTGTAAATTTGCTTTCACCAGCACTGAAAGAATAAAGAAAAACGGATGTGGCAGCTCCCCTGGCAATCTTGTAGTTCTCATATTCGCTTCCCATTTTTTTATCTATTTGCGGTGCTTTTGCATTTTTTCCAGCTATATCCGAAGCAATCACAGCTTCGAATTCATTCCCTATGTGTTTAATAAATTCCCTTCGAATGGTTTGATTCCGCAGATTCACTGAAGATGATTGAATAAGAGGCGCATATTCTTTTTTCTTATAAAGATCAGCAACCACTTCCCCCAGTAGTCTCAAAACTCCTCTTGTTCTTTGGAACGTAGGATAAGAACCCCAGCGCTCATAAAGGACATCTATAAGCTCAGGATGAAATGGGTAAGCTTTTTCAACCCTTTCTTTGTAGCTTATTTCCCTCACTTCTGATGGGACATCTGAACTCATGCGTTGATATAGCTTAAAAAAATTTTCAGCCACTTGCTTACGAACTTTCTCCTCTCCATAATTTTCGAATAACCTTGTACGGATCACTTCATAAAGCTCGACCCCTTCGACTGGCGTGTAAATGGCCTCAACTCGGCCTGATATTTTTTGCAATTGTTGTAAAGCTTTCTCTGCATCTTCGCTGTAACTCTCAAGAATACTTGAAGGTAAAGAAATGGCTAAACAACAGCTTTTAGTTGCAGCAATTACCTCAGATAGCTCCTGCATGAAGGCTAAAGTTTGGCCCTGAGTAATTCTTTCTAGTTTTTCTGCACGATTGGCTTTAACAATATATTCTAAGATTTCATCCATCAATATAAGTGTAGGGCCAGAGATTTCGAGTAATTTCCGCAGTTTTTCTTTTCCAGGTGTAATACGCTTTGCATCATGATCCTTCATTATTTCATAATGCCCAAGTTGTTTTGCTATTTCTCCCCAAGGAGTTTTGCCGGAAATAGCATCTGCATGTGTTCCTATAAAAGCAGCAACTTTTGCATTTTTCATCTCATGGAAAGAAGAAAGCTCTTCTAAATGCTTAATCTTATCTCTATTTTTTATAAAATGATAAAGAACAAGAAGGGCATGGGTTTTCCCGCCTCCAAATGGAGTTTGAACCTGAATAACAGGGTCGCCTTTTCCACCATCGAGCACAGAAAGCACGTTTTCAAGAAGATTCTTTAAACCGTTGGTCAAATAAGTTTTTTGGAAGAAAAAACTTGCATCCTGATATTCTTGAGGGGCTTGCCCTAAAATAACATCTCCTAAATCTGCTGCAAAAATTGCTTCGCTTAATTTATTTTCCCTTATATCTTTATGGGGTATTGTTACTTGCCACCATGATGGTAAAACCATTTCATTCCTCCTCAAATAATTTCCTTTGATATCCTTCAGCTTTCTCTTTCACCATTGTATAGCTTTGTCTTCCATACAGGAATCCCTGGAGCATTTGTTTTTCTTTTTCCCCATCAGGAAGCACATCAGAAATTGCCTGAACTACCTGCCAGAAGGTATTGTTATTTAAATTGCCAGTTTCCTCAAGCAATTCTGAAGTTGCTTTTCGGTTATTCGCTTCCCAGTAAATTAGAGCTCCGTGAATAACATCAACCATATTTTTATATTTTCCTCTCTCAAGAAATTTTCTCCCTCTTTCCTTTGCGTCTTGGACTGAAATATATTCCTTTTCTTTTTTTATAAATCCTGTGTTCCATTGTTCTGTAATTTCTATCCCGACTGCCTGGCTGAGCTTTCGTGCATCATCGAAATGAACTTTCTTTGAATTATAAGTCCATCTCCATAGAAGATAAAATCTTGTTTCCTTATCGATACTTCCAAGATCAGGGCTTTTTAGAATTTTAGAGAGAGCATATTCACTGACGATCTTACGCACATATTCAAGTAATTCTTTTGCAGAAACCACTTCCCCTGATAGCTTCTCTACTCTTGCATACTTACCAAAGACTTCTAAGGCAGGACCTATGGCTGAAATAAAAAAATCACTCCCACCAATACCCTCATCCCAAAATTGATCGAGCTTGCTTTTGATTCGTTCCTCAATGGCAGGTTTAATTTCATTGTAATAAGTGGCTTTTTCTTCTGTTCGTTTGCGACAAACCATGTAGATAGAGGAAGCAAGTGCTGCTGATTCTTTTGCTCTGAGTCTTGCTTGCATTTCTGTATGTACAGGCCAGCTTGCTGTGAGATAAAGGCCAGAATTTAATAAAGCATTGATGATAGTTTCCCAGGCTTCAGTTGATTTATGAGCAAATACAATGCAGGCAATACCGTCAGGTTTTAGTGCTCGATACATTTCCTTGAATGCCTTTGTCATCATAGATTCAAACCAAAATTTGTCTTTTTCTCTATACCGATTTGGATCCCAATGTTGCATCTGCACAATTTCTTCGGACTTAGGAGTTAACGGTGTAGCAAAATATTCGGGATATAAATCACCCATTGTCCTTTTAAGCCAAACATAAAAAAAATCTGAAAGGTCGGCATAAGGAACATTAATATAATATGGAGGGTCAGTAATGATTGCATCAAAGAAGTTGTCGGGGTAAGGCAATGAAGCGGCACTCGATTGGGTAATAGTTGCATAATATTTTGATGTATTTGAAAAATGATCAAGAACCTTAATAATCCAATCAATCGCAGAATTCCAATCTCCAGTTGCTTCACTCCAAGGACATAACTCAAAGTAATCCCAAATCATAGGAAGGGCTTGTCTTCCAAAAGTATGAGCTATGAACTCGCCAGAAACAGCCCAAACACAAAGTACAGAATTGTAATCGAGTTGGCGATCTAAGGAACTCGCTAGATAAGATGCCACAGCCTTCGCATATTCCCTATCTAAACCTTCAGATGCAATCTTTTCATGCACCTGTCTTACTTTTTCCACAAATGTAATAAGAGCCAGTTTCTGGCGGGAGTTGAATAGATCACCCCATTTGTTCATGCCATAAATTGGTACATTAAAAACACCACTCATAAGAGGTAGCTCTTCATCCGGCACAGGATCAACTCCCCATTTTTCAAATAATTCGGCCCTTTTTATCTCTAAACATTCTTCCGCTTCTTTAAAAATCTCCATGTCTTTTTCAGTTGCTAATCTGTATGTTTTCCCTTTGCGATTAGGGTTATGGATAACAACAGCGATCATTCTTTGCCCTGACTTTCCCTCCTGAAATTGCATTCTGATTTCATCCGGGCTTAATCCCGAACCACAACAAGGGCAGTTACCTTTGGCCCTTGATATTGTTCCAGTTCCAGGGTCAAAATCAATTTCTTTGCCTTTTCTTATTTCAAATTCAATTTTACTTCCTTTTGGGATTATCTTATAAGCAATTTTTTTATTATCTTTTTTAGCCAGCCAGGTCTGCCTCACGAGAGGGATTTCAGCATAACATGCAGGGTTGTTACACTTTACTGTTCTTGCCCAGATGTACCCAACAGGAATAGAACCATCAGGATCAGAGGGATAAAATTTGCCTATTTCATTTCTTGCTTCTTCTAGAACCCATTCTCCCCATTTTTTAACATCTCCAAGAAGAGGATTGTATTCTTCTTCATGTTCCATTCCGACTTCATCCTTTATCTTCCTCTTCCCGTGGCCGTATTTTTGAGGATACTCAAGGGTGCATTTTAAAATAAGCGTTGCCACTGGGTTTAAATCGCTGGCATCAGTCTCACAGCCTAATCGTAGCGCTTCGAGCGGAATTGCGCCACCACCAGCAAATGGGTCAAGCACTTTTGGAGCCTTTCCATGATTTGCTTCCAAAATATCCTGTCTTGCTTTTTCAATTAGATCTTTATTAAGCGAATTCTCCCATTTTGAAAGCTTGCCTATAAATTCATTTCTCTTCTTTCTATCATCCTCATCTTTAGGCTCAGGAGTAAGTGCAGCATATATCGATGCTCTTGAAGCTGCTAATGGTCTTCGCGCCCACCAAATGTGAAGAGTTGAGATATGCCCATGGCGAATATTCTTCTCTCTTACAGATTCCACACTTACCTCTTTAATAGGAAAGTCAACTTCAATGAATGATTTTTTTGTCATCTTGCTCCCTCTGCCATACTTTTCCATTCTTTAACTATATATCTAACAATATCAATCTCCTTAAAAGCTTCTAGTTTGGAAGCAGGATTTTGAATTAGATACAGTTCAGGATTTAGAGCCGCATTTATAACAACATAAAGCCAAAATTCATCCTTCAGCCTTTCTGCCATGAGCCATTCATTAGGAGTAAGTAAAATAGCTCCTTCTTTTGCTCTTGCTTTAACCTCAATGTAGCGATAATTTTGCAGCTTACCACTCGACCGAATATCATATCCTAAATTCTCTAAATGGACATCTTCAGCGTGCCTACCTTTTCTTTGTTCGTATTCCATAGCGAACTTCATTCCAATCTTTTCGATCTCTTCATTTGATCTCATTTCCTCATGAACTTTCAGAGGTAGGACTCTTACCACACCAATGATTTTAGGATCAGTAGGATAGAGATGGACTTCTGCTTTTATATCCTTGAGTAAGCGCTGCTTTTTTCGCTCTAAATCTTCCTTTTTTCTTATTTCATTTTGGATAACCACTGCGGGAATGTCTTTTCCTTTTATTCTCCTTGTTTCATAATCTGAAATCTTGGCCTCTGAATCAAGGATCATTGATTCAAGGGAGCGGATCCCATACTTTCTTTTTATTTCTGCATTCCTTTGTCTTCTTTCCAGAAGCTCAGTCTTATAGGTCTCTAACCCTCGTTTAATGACAAAGGACTTAACCATATTCTGGTCAATATCGGTCTCTTGAGGGGAAGTATTGTTTGATTTTTCTTTACTTTTTATGGGTTTTAAATCCCATAGAATTGCTGGATTGACAAAGGATAGATTATGGTTTTTCTCTGATAAATGCTGATATGCAGTAAATAATCTTTTTCCTGCAGTTTCATTCTTACCATCCTTTACTTCTGCTTCAAAGAACCAAATAATCCCGTCCATTTTCCCATCTGGGTCATGAAATGTCGCTCCCTCTTGAGAACTATCTTTATACTTATCTAATATAGTCTTTACACTTGCTTCTAAAAGCGGATGTCCCATTGCGATGAATTCTGCTTGAGATTTGAAAGCTTCTTCCTTGTCAAAGGATACTTTACTATATGTTCTCTGAACTTCACCAAATTTTGTTTTGAAAGTATAGGGCTGATTGCGGAGATCAAAAGGAACAGCGACTATCCGCCAGAGATCATCTTGCCGTTTTTCCATTTTTATATTCAATATATCGGCTGTTTGCTTGAAAAATTCTTCGATATATTCTGGGACAAGCTTATTTTCTTTTGCCTTTCGCTGCTCCCCTAAAATTCTGGATAAATCTATATGACGAGAGGCTAAAGCCTCGAGGCTTGCCTCCTTTACCTTTTTTATAGCTTCTTCATCGGGGATTCTCTCAAAATCTTTAAGGATATCTTCCATCGTTCTTCTATTAGAAATGGCGTCCATTATGAGATCCTTGAGATTTTTCCCAACCAGAACTTCTCCAATGACATCAAAAACCCTATCAGACCCCAGATGTTCTCGTATAAGTGCGAGTTTCTCGAATAACTTCTCCAGAATTCGGCCTTCACGGGTGTCTAATGATACAAGATTATAAATATGAACTTCATGGTTCTGTCCGTAACGATGGATCCTGCCCATTCGCTGTTCGAGGCGATTTGGGTTCCACGGGATATCATAATTGACCATGATCCAACAGAACTGCAGGTTTATACCTTCTCCTCCGGCTTCGGTGGAGACCATGATTTGTGTTTCATTTTTAAAATCGTTCTCTGCCTTAATCCTAGAATCAAGATTCATGCCTCCATGAATGCATGAAACCAAATATCCCCATTTTCTAAACTTTTCAACCAAATACTCCAATGTATCTCTTGCTTCAGTAAAAATTAGCAATTTCGTTTTTGAATCCTGGAGATTTTCATCCCACATAAGTTTTTTCAATTCGTTAAGCTTTGTTTCGATTTCTTTCTTTTCGACCTCGCGGGCTAGTTCAACGAGTTCTTCTAGTCGTTCTATCTCTTCCTTTAATTCCGCCAGAGTCTCTGCCGAGGTGAGTTTCTCTAATAGTTCTTCTTCTTTTTTCCAGCGTTCCTTTTCCTCTAAATCCTCGAGATAGTCTTCATCATAACCTTCCTGCTGAATAAATTCCCCTGTCTTATAAAGCTCTGTTAACCTCTTATGCCTTCGTTCTAATGACTTTCTTATTGCTCTAACACTAGATGCCAGGCGTCGCTGAAGAATAATTAGGGCGAAGGTGACGTTACGTTTTTCTTTTTCTAAAGCTTTATTAAAGTGTTTCTGAACATATTCTGTGACCTGTATATAAAGATTTTTTTCGTCTTCTGAAAGGTAATATTTAACCGTGTCGACTTTACGAGGTGGAAATATTGGAGCTCCTTCAAAATTTTTTAAATCTTCTTTTAACCTTCTCAAAAAGAGTGGATTATCCTGGTTCTGGATAGACTCGGCAAGCATTTTTGTGTCAGCGAAAAATCCAGGTTCTAAGAGATCAAGCAGAAGACGGAAATTTTCAGGATCGCCTCGATGTGGTGTAGCTGTAAGAAATAGAAAATAGGTGGTCAACGGCGATAGAAGTTCGCCGAAAGTATACCTTTGTGTCTTCTTTATTTTCTGGCTATATTTATATGCAGACATCTTGTGTGCTTCATCAACTATAATTAAATCCCATCTTGTATCTTTGAGAGAAAACATCACATCATCCTGTTTAGCAAAATCCATTGATATAATAAGCTGATTATTTTCTGCAAAATAATTTTGGCCCCAAGTTGCATTCATTATATTTCTATCCACAGGAGTAAAATTTTCTTGAAATTTTTCTTTCAATTCTCTCTTCCACTGATCTTTAAGGTGTCCGGGAACAACAATGAGAGTTCTTTCAACAAGGCCGCGATATTTTAATTCTTTTAGAAGGAGGCCAGCCATTATTGTTTTACCTGCACCTGGGTCATCTGCAAGCATGAAACGTATGCGAGGATTAGGCATAATATAATGGTAAACAGCCTCAATCTGATGAGGTAAAGGATCAACCTGGGAAACATTTATTGCATAGAGTGGATCAAATTGAAATGCATTTCTTATTCGATGAGCTTCAAGATAAAGAAATAAAGATTCACCGTCTGCTTTGAAACTAAATGGTCTTTCTTCGATGATTTCGAGGAGGTCTATATCTTGTGGAGACAAAATCGGATTATAAAATCTCTGTGTATCAAGGCCAACTGCCTCTATTCTAATTTGATTTTCACTTATGATTTTTACGGATATTACTCTTACCTTTTCTGGCCAAAAAGGTCCTATGAGAATGGCATCGGGTTGAATTTTTGTCATAATGAAGCCTCCGGCTAGATAATATTAGCATCTTTATGATAGTTATGATAATAACCCTCTTGATTAATATTTGCGCTGATATCTATTTTCATTCCGTAAACCATTTTTTATACCAATTTATAATAAAATCGAAATATTCCTTAAGTTCGTCTGGCTTAATCCGATTATATTTATAACAAGGATATATTCCCTTGGATTTAAAAGAATCTTTAAATGGTTTTATGTTTTTTATTTTTTCTTCATAATCTTTTATTGCATCTTCTATCACTATTAACTCTTCTTTGTTTAAATATTTATCGAAGTAATTTTTTGATATGAGGGCTATGTAATTAGGATGTCCTTCAAAAGCTCTCATTTTATGTTCCCCCAAGAGAAAATAAAAAGCGAATCCTTTTGTTCCCATGGAGTAATATCCATCTATCCCTCTCATTATATCATCAAAAAATTTATATATTTCTCTATACTTATTCGGAATAGAGTTTAAAAAGTCATCAAAACTTATCTTGCCAGCTCGTTTTCTCCCAGCAGAAGTTTTTTTTCTATCTATTGTTATTAAATTCGACTTAAAAAAACTTTTTCCGTCTACTTCAAACGCATCTGTAGATACACAGTAGAAATCAAAATTTGAAAGATTATTAAGATATTCAACTGATCTTTTTGTTCTTTCATCCACGTTGTCACAGAAAATAATTAAACGAAATTCTCCTTTTTGGAGATTATTAGATACATTTTTTATAAATTCTTCTGAGGAAAATTCTCTGTCTTCAGCTTCTTTTTTTGTTTTCCCAAAGTGCCACTTGACAGCCTGCACTAATGTTTTATTTTTTAGTTCTTTAATTTCACATCTGCTACTATTAAAGAAACTTTGCACTTTTTTATCTAAAACATCATAACTCATTTCCCACAAATTCGCAGCATACTCGATGACCTGTGCGACTATCTTTCTTATATCTGTATTTTTTTGGAGTTTAAATTCAATGATGGTTATAAGGCCAGAAACATCAATTGTAAGCAAATCAATAGATCCAGCTTCCTCCAAAGGGAATTCTCTTCCAACAATAAGAATAGGATCAAAATTTTCATCAATCTCTTCTAAGGGAATTATTTCAGGATAATTTTTTACAATTTCCTGCAGAATTTCTTCTTTTTCAAATGATTTGGGTTTTATGGTTTCAATATTATCATCGCTGATTTTTACTAAATATCCCATACAATTATCTCCTTGAATGTTTAAAGTAATTTAGACAATCTCTTATCATTTATATAAAAAGTAGCTTTATTATACCATCGGGGACAAATTTTTGATCGTTTAAGGTTTTCGGATGGAAGAGAAATTAGCTTTTTTGAAATTTTAATTCACCTCTTCATCTAAATATAATCCAATCATGCTAAGGACTGAAATAAAATATTACAGTGCGTTTTCACAAAGGTCAATAGTCTTTAGGCTCTATGTTAAAAAGTGTGATAAAAAATAAAGTAACTTATTGGAATAAAAGAAGATATTAGGATTTGACATAAAGCACCGCTTTCAGATTAGGGATAAATCTATTTATAACCTGCTATATACCCATATAGAATTCTTATTTTCCATTAGATATAGCGAATTCTATGTCGAAAGGTAACTTTTCTTT
>Ga0209121_10003797_pt1 | contig 14398 bp, 15 predicted proteins | sample Cruoilmetagenom3_FD_187292 | JGI IMG/M metagenome (GOLD analysis project Ga0209121, IMG submission 187292) | Oil polluted marine microbial communities from Coal Oil Point, Santa Barbara, California, USA - Sample 3 (SPAdes) (version 2) | ecosystem: Environmental > Aquatic > Marine > Oil seeps ...
TATCTCCGAGCATTTCTCGATAGAAATCCGGGTTTGAAACCGGAAAAGAATCTCAATGCATACCAGAATTCATTCCCGGGATAACATCCGGGACAAAATCCAGAATACAATCTGGGAACAAAACCGGAACAGAACCAGGGAGGGGGGCGGTGGAGGGGGTATGCCCTAAAAAAGGGTATAAATTGCAGAAGTGCCTGAAACAAAACCCGTTACCCGGTTGAACAACTGTCCCGGCCGTTAATCGCGCCGGGATTTCGGGTCAGACTGGTCAGTCGGCGTCTGATGGCTAAGTCTTTAAGTATCAAAATGTTCAGGGTTTTATTCGTGCAACCGGCGTTTTGCCTTCTCGTGTTCGCGTCCGGTGCAGGAAAAGATATGGCTGCCGTCGCCTTTTGATACAAAGTAAAGATATGCTGTATGTGCCGGACTGATAGCGGCTTTCAATGCACGCCGTCCAGGATTACAGATTGGCCCGGGCGGCAAGCCTTCGTGGATATAAGTATTATAAGGCGATTCAATCCTGGTATCATAAATGGTCAGCTTTTCTTTATGCTGCGGAAGGATATATTCGACTGTTGCGCAGGATTGTAGCAGCATTTTCCGGTTCAGCCGATTTATAAATACACCTGAGATTACCGGAAACTCTTCTGGCAAGAGTGCTTCCTTTTGGACAATTGAAGCAAGGATGACTGTCTGTTTGTCATCAAGCACGGGTTCGGCATCTTTTTTGAGTTCTTCAAATACCTCAAAGAAATGGCGTACCATTCTCTTAATAACATTGGCCGGCCGGGTTTTCAACTCAAATTCATAAGTATCGGGAAATAAAAAACCTTCGGCAGAATTGAATGGAATATCGAATTCCAAAAGAAGCGGCCGGTCGTGACCTGCGGAAATGAATTCCTGGGCCCGGCAGATTCCTCTGATTTCAAGCAGGTCGGCTATTTGGGTAATTCCCAATCCTTCGGGTATCGTGACCTTGACCGAAGTCCTGCCATGTTGAATCATGCGTTGGAGCACACTGAGCTCATCGCTGTTCAGTGCGAATCTGTATTGACCATATCTGAGTTTCTTGCCGAAACCCAAAATCCGCGCTTCGATAAGGAACTTAAGCGGGTTGTCAATGATACCGTGGCAATGGAGTGTTTCAGCGATTGCAGCAGTCGTAAGCCCGGCCGGAATATAAACCGGAACCTGCTTGCCCGTTTTTGGCGCGCATCCGATAACAGCGAAGCTAAGCATAAACAGCATCAGGTGGCGCATTCAGGTTTTCCTGGCTGCGAGGTAATCCTCAAGGATAATAGTAGCGGCAATACGGTCAACCGCCATTTTGTGGGACCGGGTTCTACCGGTTGCCGGCGGCATTTGCCGCCGGCGCGGTCCTCCATATGCCTGTTCCAGCACCCGGTTGGCACGGGTAGTTGAATAACGTTCGTCGAAAAGTTCAATCGGCAGTTTCAGAAGCTTCCCGAGCTTTGTGCTGAATCGTCTGACCATTTCAGAACGGGTTGAAGGTTTACCGCTGAGACTCAAAGGCCGGCCAATGACAATCAGTTCTGGTTCATATTCGCTCATAAGCCGCTTTATTTCTTCTATCAATTGGTTCTGACCTTTATGCTCGATTGTGCGCAAGCCTTGGGCAATGGTTTTTGTCTCGTCCGTGACCGCGACACCGGTGCGCTTTTCACCGATGTCAAGACAGAGAATACGACCCATTGCAGTAGTGTAAAGACCAGCTTGCATATGTAAAGTTCTGGTGTCATGCTGAGCGAAGCATCTCTGGTGTCTGAAGACCCTTCGCTTTGCTCAGGTGACAAGTTCGGGGGCTTGACTTTAAGAAGGTCATGGTTATAGTTTCGGCCGATGCTAGATTCTTACCGGAACAAGCTTGACCGGCTCAAGGAAATGGGTGTGGAGCCTTATGCCTACCGTTGGGACCGGTCCCATACTGCAGCCCAGGTGATTGCCCGTTTCGAGGGACTCGCTAGTGACAAGACTGAAGTTAAAGTTGCGGGCCGGCTGATTTCAAGGCGTGAACACGGCAAGACCCAGTTCGGTCATATCCAGGATTCTTCTGGCAAGATCCAGCTCTATCTGCGTAAGGATACTATCGGGGATGAGGTTTTCCAGAAGGTTTCTCTACTTTCTCTCGGGGATATTGTCGGCGCAAAAGGCGAGGTTTTCCGCACCAAAACCGGCGAGATTACCCTCCTGGTTAAAGAACTGGTGCTTCTTGCCAAATCGCTAAGACCATTGCCTGAGAAGTTTCACGGACTCAAGGATGTAGAAATACGATACCGGCAGAGGTATGTTGACCTGATTGTCAATCCGGACAGCAAAAGGGTTTTCCTTGCCCGTGCCCGCCTCATCAAGCTGTTGCGGGATTTCTTTGACAAGCGGGGTTTTATTGAGGTTGAGACTCCGACCCTGCAGCCGATTTACGGCGGGGCCGCTGCAAGACCTTTCAAGACCTTTTACAATGTCCTGGAACAGGAGATGTTTTTGCGCATCTCTGATGAGCTTTACCTGAAACGGCTGATTGTCGGTGGGATGGAGCGGGTTTATGAACTCTGCAAGGATTTCAGGAACGAAGGGCTGGACAGAATCCATAATCCTGAATTTACCCAGATCGAGGTCTATCAGGCCTATGCCGATTACAACGATATTATGATTATGGTAGAAAAACTGTTCAGGTTTCTTGCTTCCGGGCTTCTCGGTAAGACCGAGATAACATTTGACAATAAAACCGTAGATTTCGGCAAACCATGGAAAAGACTGAAATTTGTTGATGCCCTGGCCGAGAAGCTTGAAGCGAATCCACTCGAGCTTTCCGAATCCAGCCTCAGAAAGCTGGCAGCAAAGTTCGGCATTGAGGTCACACCCGATAGTCCCAGGGTCCGGATTCTGGACAAGCTGTTCGAAGGACTGGTTCAGGACCGCCTCGTCGAGCCGACATTTATTATTGACCATCCGAAATTCACCTGCCCTCTGGCCAAGACCCACAGGAGCAATCCCGAACTTGTGGAGCGATTCGAACCGGTCGTTTGCGGCATGGAACTGGGCAATGCGTTCAGCGAGTTGAACGACCCGGTAGAACAACGCAAGCGATTTGAAGAACAGCTTGAGCGCAACGAAAAGTTTGCCACGCTTGACGAAGAATACTGCACTGCACTTGAATACGGTATGCCGCCGACCGGCGGACTAGGTCTCGGGGTTGACCGAATTGTGATGCTTTTGACCGGAACCACTTCAATCAGGGATGTAATCCTTTTCCCACAATTAAGACCAAATCCTTGAACCCTTTCTGAAATGCGGTTTGAATTCTTTGTCGGCCGGCGCTATCTGCAAAGCCGTGCCGGCCGGCGCATGTCTGGAATCACTGCGATAGCAATCGGCGGCGTATTTGTCGGCGTTGCTGCAATACTGATTGTGCTTTCGGTTATCAACGGATTCCACCAGGAGTTGAAGGAAAGAATTCTCGGTGCTACTCCGCATATCGTTGTGACGAAACTGTCTTATGCACCGATTGACTACTCCGGACCTGAAGACAGTTTACTGATGCGTATTCGCGCCTTCCCCGGCGTTGTCGGTGTCGCTCCTTTTATTTATACCAAAACACTGGTTCGGTCTTCTGATGCGGTTGAAGGTGCTGTTATCCGTGGTGTTGATCAATCCCGCGAAAGGGAAGTGACCCCTATCACCAGTAGTGTAACCGAAGGGTCATTTGCTTTTGACTCAAGCGGGGTTGTTATCGGCGTGGACCTGGCACGGGTTCTCGGTGTGATGGTTGGCGATAGGTTGAATATCGTCTCGCCTTTTGGCGGGACAAATACGCCGCTGGGCTTTGTGCCCAAGGTAAAACATTTCCGGGTGAACGGCATATTCGATTCCGGGATGTATGAATACAACAGCAGTTTAATCTATGTGTCATTGGGTGAACTCCAGCGATTCCTCGGGATGAAACGAATGGTGACCGGGTATGAAGTGCGGGTCAGGGATATTTATTCATCGGGCAGGATTGCACGGCTCCTCACAACTCAACTGGGTTTTCCTTTCCGCGCGGTAGACTGGATCGCCCAGAACCGGAATCTCTTTACCGCTTTGCGCCTGGAAAAAGCCGTTACTTTCATAGTGCTCGTGCTCATCGTGCTTGTTGCTGCCTTTAATATTATTGGAATGCTGATGATGATTGTTCTGAGAAAAACGCCTGAAATCGGGATTCTCAAAGCGATTGGCGCAAGCCCTCGCTCTGTAACCCGGATATTCATGTTCGCCGGGCTGTTTATCGGTGGACTGGGCACCGGTTTTGGCGCGGTTTTCGGTTTTGTGGTTTCCTGGCTGCTCAATAGATACCATTTCTTGACCTTGCCTGGGGATGTTTATTTCATCAAGAACCTGCCGGTCCAGATGCAATGGCAGGACTTTGTGGTTGTATGCGTTTCCGCGGTTGTCATTACATTTGTGGCTACAATCTATCCGGCTTATAAAGCGGCCCGGCTGCCGCCGGTAGAGGCAATCCGGTATGAATAATCCGGTGCTCGATGCCCAGTCTGTCTGGCGGGTGTTCGAAACAAGTACAGAAAGGCTGGAAGTGCTGAAAGGTGTTGACCTTTCGGTTCAACCCGGGGAATTTGTTGCGATTGTCGGCCCGTCGGGCACGGGAAAATCCACACTTCTGCATATACTCGGCGGGCTTGACCGGCCAACCAAAGGTCGTGTCCTTCTTGATTCACTCGACATTTTCGGTTATCCTAAATCACGGCTGCCAGAGTTACGGAATCAGAAGGTAGGGTTCGTATTCCAGTTTCACCACCTTCTGGCTGAATTTACTGTCCTGGAGAATGTAGCTATGCCGATGCTCATTGCCGGCGTCAGCAAACACGAAGCCTTTATCCGGGCGCGACAGGTGCTTGAAGAAATGCAGTTTACCAACCGCCTCGACCATCGGCCGGCCGAGCTTTCCGGAGGTGAGAAGTCCAAGGCAGCGGTCGCCAGGGCACTGGTGAACGAACCGGCCGTAATTCTGATTGATGAGCCGACCGGTAATCTGGATACTGCATCGTCTAAGACGCTTTTGGATTTACTGGTGAGCCTGAATCAGAAAAGGAGCATGACGATCGTCGTGGTAACACATAATCAGGCGGTAGCAGAGAGGGCCGGTCGCCGGCTGGTCCTGTTCGATGGGAGATTGCACGATGAAAAAATGTGATTTATGCGGTAAGAATGAAGCGGTGATGAAAGTGCGGCAGGTGGATAAAGACGGGAATGTTACCGAACTTAATATCTGTGCCGAGTGTGCGCACAAGCGCGGCTTTTCTGAAGTTGAGAAAATCAATATGAGCGTTGCTGAAGTTCTTGCCGAAATGAAGAAAAAAGTAGCGGAGGAAGACCGCTACTTGGTTTGCCCGGGGTGTGGCATGTCTTTTGCTGAGTTCAAACGGCTGGGCCGGCTCGGGTGTGCTGAATGCTATACCAGTTTCGGCCCAAGACTTGAGTCTTTGATAAGACGCATTCAGGGTGCGGTTCAACATATCGGCAAGACTACAAAAGTTGGCCGTAAAAAGGCCCAGGTAAGAATGAATGTTCAGCGGTTGAACGAAGAGCTGAAGAATGCGATTCAGGCCGAAGATTACGAGAAAGCCGCCAAGCTGCGTGACCAGTTGAAACAGGCCGGGAAACATGCTGGCCGCTAACCCTGTAGGCAAGTGGCTTGCTGCCACCGGCATGGAATCCGATATTGTTATCTCGACCCGTGTGCGTCTTGCCCGTAATCTGGTTGATGTTCCTTTTATTGTCAAGGCCAGTGCTTCGGACCAGGCACGGGTTGTCGATACCGTGCGCTGGGCATTGCAGGATTCAGGCTATCTCAAGAGGGGAAAATTCATTGATAATGAGCAGTTGACCGAGGAGCAGGGCCAGTTCCTTTTGGAGCGGCACCTGGTTTCTCCTGATTTTATCGAGGCCAAAACAAAACGCGGGCTTTATGTAAGCAGGGATGAAACAATCAGTCTGATGGTGAATGAAGAAGACCATTTGAGGTTCCATGCCCTGGTTTCAGGCTTTGATTTTCCATCTGCATTTGATGTTGTTTCAAAGCTGGACGAGCGGCTTGAATCACAGGTCGGGTATGCGTTTTCTTCCAAGTTTGGATTTTTGACCGCTTGCCCGACCAATGTCGGCACTGGTATGCGGGCGTCGGTTCTGGTCCATCTACCCGGACTTGTCCTGACAAAGGAAATTGAGAAAGTGTTGCGCGGCGCGGTCCACATCGATTTGGTCGTGCGCGGGCTTTATGGAGAAGGCACGGAAACAAAGGGTAATTTCTTCCAGATTTCCAACCAGAAAACCCTGGGTCGGTCCGAGTCCGAAATTCTTGAAACGGTAACCGACAGCACCCGCCAGATTGTGGATTATGAGCACAAAGCCCGGGAATACCTGATAAAGAATCTGCGGGTTGAAATAGAAGACAAAGTATTCCGGTCTTTCGCATTGCTTAAGAGCGCCCGGATTCTCAGTTCGGACGAAGCGATAAACCTCCTGGCAACAGTCAGGCTGGGCGTATCGTTGGGCATTATCAATCAAGTGAACCTCAGCCGGGTAAGCAAACTTTTGATTCTGGTTCTACCTGAGAATCTCCAGGCAATGTTGGGTGAAAGGCTGAAGTTGCCCGAGCGTGATGAGCGCCGTGCGACATTCGTGCGCGAATCCCTGGTCCGTTAAAGTATCCTAAAAATGGTTCCTGTTTTTATCATTGATGGTTATAATCTGATTCATAAAATGCCGGATTTGGTTCCTTTGGTAAACGATAATTTGGAGCGGGCGCGGGAGGTAATTATTAACTTGCTGGTTCGGTTCAAAGCCAGGAAAAAAATAAGGGTAGTGGTAGTATTTGACGGTAAAGATGCCGGCCAATCTGCAAAGTTCAGCAGCAGAGGCATTGAGATACTTTTCTCAAGGCTGCCGGAAAAGGCAGACAATCGGATTGTAAAGATGATTCGGGCCGCAAAACATCCGAAGGCTTGGACTGTGGTGAGTTCTGACCGGTGGATTGGGGACCAGGCACAAACCTTCGGCGCAAAGACAATACCGGCAGAGGAATTTGCGCGGTTGCTGAAACCGGATAACCGTAGTGAAGAAAAAATCCAGGACGAGAAGCCGGAGATGAAACCAGGGGATTTGGCCGAATGGGTGGAATATTTCCGAAAAGGCAGAATAAAGGATGGATAAAAAGTCAAGTTGCATTGACAAAATGGCCGGCCGTGGTAAGATACTGACAGGTGTAAATGATTGAAGGATGCTGACTGCGTCTGAAGATTTGAATGGAGGTATTATGTCAGAAGTTCTCGAGATACGCTGGCACGGTCGCGGTGGCCAGGGTGCCAAAACTGCGGCACTCTTATTCGCCGGGGCCGCACTCGACACCGGCAAGTACATCCAGGCCTTTCCTGAATACGGACCTGAAAGAATGGGCGCACCGGTGACCGCGTTCAACCGTCTGTCCAAAGACGAAATCCATATCCATTCCGGTATTAAATCTCCTGATATCGTTGTCGTGCTTGACCCTTCCCTTATTGAGCCGGCCAGGGTTACCCAAGGACTGAAGGATAACGGAATCCTCCTGGTGAATACGACCGAGAACCCCCAGGACCTGAAAAAAAGGCTCGGGCTTGGCACGAAAGTGAGAGTTTATACCGTGGATGCTTCCAGGATTGCGATTGAGACCGTTGGCAAAGATGTCCCGAATGCGCCATTGCTCGGTGCTTTGGTGAAGATTACCGGAATCCTGAAATTTGACCCGATGATGGATTCGATAAAGAAAAAGCTGACTGTGAAATTCCGCGGCCGTGAAAACCTGGTTGAAAGCAACCTTGCAAGCGTCCGGCGTGCTTATGGGGAGGTCAAAGGATGAAACCCAGAAAAAAGACCTGGCAAGAATTACCTTGCGGTGCTATAATCGAGGACCTCAGTGCGGTGCTGGAAAACAAAACCGGTGCCTGGCGCAGCATGAGGCCGGTGTGGAAGGCGGACCGCTGCATCAATTGTCTCACCTGCTGGATTTACTGCCCGGACTCGGCGATTATGGTTGAAGACGGCAAGATGAAAGGTCCGGACTATAACTATTGCAAAGGTTGTGGCATATGCGCAAATGTTTGTCCGCCCAAAGTTCACGCCATCGAGATGGTAAAGGAGCAGAAATGATACTGGCCAAAACCGGTAACGAAGCGATGGCTTATGCAATGCGTCAAATCAATCCCGATGTCGTAGCGGCATATCCGATTACGCCGTCTACAGAAATCGTGCAGCTCTTTGCAACCTATGTGAACGACGGGCTGGTAGATACCGAGTTTGTGCCCGTGGAAAGCGAGCATTCGGCTATGGCTGCATGTATCGGTTCGGCTGCATCCGGGTGCAGAACAATGACTGCAACCGCATCTCAGGGTCTTGCATTGATGCATGAGATGTTGTTCATTGCCGGAGGATTAAGATTGCCGATTACTGTGCCAATAGCCTCCCGCTCGCTGTCTTCGCCATTGAACATTCATTGTGACCATTCTGATTCATTCGCATCGCGTGACTCAGGATGGATGCAGTTCTTTGCCGAAACGGTGCAAGAAGGATATGATACCCTGCTCCAGGCGGTGAAAATTGCAGAGATGGCAAGCCTACCCGCAATTGTATCGATTGACGGGTTTATATTGTCCCATTGCATGGAGCGCATCGATGTCCTGAATGACCAGGATGTGCGGGACTGGCTCGGCCCATATAAGCCGAATTATAACCTGCTTAATCTGGAACATCCGATTCTTATCGGTCCGGCCGCGCTTCAGGACTATTATTTCGAATTCAAGCGGTCTCAAATCGAAGGAATGAGAAACGCCTTGCCGGTTATCAAGCAGGTGACGCAGGATTTCAATCAGCTCTCTGGACGGGCCTATGGAATTGTCGAAGAATACCGGTGCGATGATGCCCGTGCGGTCATCCTCCTCATGGGTTCTGCCTGCGGTGCCGGAAGGGCCGCGGTCGACAAACTCAGACATGAAGGCAAAAAAGTAGGTATGGTCAAGCTCAGGGTTTTCCGTCCATTGCCGCACGGACTTCTGAAAAAAACACTATCCGGATTCAAGACAATCGGCGTGCTTGACCGTGTCGATGCGGTCAACTCATATGGCGGGCCGCTCTATACCGAAATAACATCACTGCTCTATGATGCAGTGGAAAAGCCCCGGGTGTTTTCTTATGTTTACGGACTCGGTGGCAAAGAATTCACGCCTGAAGATGCGGAAGCGGTGCTTAGGTCCGTGCTCACCGGCAAGAAAGAAGAGCTGGTAACATATGTGGGAGTGAGGTAAAAATGGCAAGACTCAAAGAACTCTGCAAGAACAAAGAACTGTTCTCAAAAGGCCATCGAGCATGTGCAGGATGCGGTGAGGCCCTTGCAGTCAGACAAATTCTACTGGCGGCCCAAGAACCGGTTGTGACAATAATGCCCACCGGCTGTCTTGAAATCTTTTCGTCCATCTATCCTGAGAGCGCCTGGCAGGTGCCGATGATTCATACCGCATTCGAAACCGCGGCATCAACCGCATCCGGTGTCGAAGCTGCCTACCGATTCCAGAAGAAAATGGGCCGCCTCAAAAAAGACATCAAATTCATCGCATTCGGAGGTGACGGTGCTACTTATGATATCGGTTTTGCGGCACTATCAGGTGCAATTGAGCGCAGACAAAGATTCCTTTATGTTTGCACGGACAACGAAGCATATATGAATACCGGCATCCAGCGCTCCTCAGCAACCCCTTATGGTGCCCACACCACGACTTCCCCGGCCGGAACCAAAGTCCCGGGCAAGCGTCAGCACCGAAAGGATATAGTAGAAGTAGCAATCGCCCACAACATCGCATACGCAGCCCAGACAACGGTTGCGCTTTGGAATGACCTGGTTACAAAAGTGCAAAAAGCACTGGCTACGCCCGGGCCCAGCTTCCTGAATGTCTTAGTGCCGTGTCCTTTGGGCTGGAGGTATCCGAGCTCTGAGACAATCCGCGTCTCCAGACTTGCGGCCGATACCTGCTTCTGGCCGATTTACGAACATCAAAGCGGATATAAAATCACTTATGAGCCGAAAACAAAACTACCGATTGAGGAATTCCTGAAACCGCAAGGAAGGTTCAGCCATCTTTTCAAGGATGAATCAGGTAAAAAGATAATCCGCGAGATTCAGGACTACATTGATGAGAAATGGGCGCTTTTGCACAAAAAGCAGGCGGCATTCCCTATGCCTCAGGCACAAGTTTGACAAGGAGCGGGGAGAAGGCTAACATAATCTGTGCCTGAACCTGAAGGTTTGCCAGAAGAATTTTGTGTCCGTGCCCGCACAAAACTGCCGGAATGGCATGTTCTTTCCCCAACCCGGGCAGGTATTCCCATAGATAGTGCGGCACTGATTCTTGAAGTGCCCGAGTTTCTCAGCATGGCCGGCAACACCGATGCTGCTTTCAGGGCGGCGATGCCGGCACAGCGGTCAAGCCGTGTCCTGGTCACAATTGATGAGAAAGGCGGAATTACGATTGTCGCTTGTCCTGGGAATGGTGATTCTCATACTAATATAGTCGAGGGAACTCTGGCTGCAAACGGCCGACTCTGGCACCAGACTTACAAAAAACTTGCGGCTGATTTCCAAACTTATCTGGGCAAACCGCTTGAAGAATTCATTAAGGCCCGGACCGGTGATGACTGGCCCCTTGATGAGTTCAGAGCCGGTGCGGAAAAGAGCCTGCGCAAAGGCAGGTTCCCGGTTACAGTAGTGACCAATAGTCCTGGCCGTGAAGTAGACGAAGCCATATCCTATCTTGGTTCGATGAATCTCAAAATAAGCATCCTGGGTTGGACATTGCTCCGAAGCGATGGGGTTGAAGTAGTCTTTCCGGCCAAGCCGGACCGGGTCGAAAAGAAGGCCGCTGACCGCCCGTTCGAACGGCAGAATCCTGTGTCTCAGAAAACTTCTAGTCCTCCGAAGCCGGAATCTGTTCGGGAAAAGCAACCTGTGACCCATCCTGAAAATCCATGGACGCATGCCGGGACCAAACCCGGTGTCATGTCGGGCAAAAGGCCGCCAAAGAAACGGAGGAACCGATGATGTGCTGCGTCCGGGTAACTCAGGTTGGGGACCGCTGGCAGCACTTTTCGCCCCGTTTTGCAAATAAGCGGCTTGACGCGGTGCAGTTGCTAACCGAAGTGCCCGAGTTTCTCGGTATTCTTGATTTGAAAGACAATCCGCCGCTTGTGGCTATGGTCGCACCTAATTCTTCGTCGGGCCGGGTTCTGGTTGCAATTGATGGGCGTGGAAAAGTATATCTTGTTGCCTGTCCTGACCGGGCCGACGAAAGTGAGCTTTCCGCATTGATTGGTGACATTCTGGCCACCGGGGGCCGTTTCTGGCACCAACCATATAAAACAATTGCCGGGCCATTTGAAGATATGCTCGGGACCGCCTTAACCAGTCGAGTCAGCAGCCGGGCAGGAAAGGATTGGTCTTCTGACTCTTTTCGGACTGGTGTTGAGCGCAGTCTGAACCAGGGGAAATTCCCGGTTCTGGTAGTTACAAAGGAATTGACCGCACCGATTCAGGACATGCTGAATTATCTTAAAAATATGAACCTGGAGGTCAAACCCCTCGGTTTCAGGTATTTTAAGAGCAATGGGGTGGAACTGGCCCAGCCCGTTGTGCTACATGAGAAAGCCGGGAAAGTCAGATTTGGCGAAATCAGTCATCGCGAGCGATTCACTCCGGTAGCTACTATTTCTACAAAGCCGGAAAAGAAAAAACTTGAGCAGTATCCGCCTTTCCCGAGCGAGAATGTTACTCCGGAACAGGAACAAATCCTCAAGAACCTGGTCCGGCTTGATGACCTCGGGCTTGAACGCCGTGGGCTCGAATATTTCCGGCCCGGGCTTGACAAAAAAGAAACGGCCAAAGGGACTATCGTTGTTGCGGTGAACCCTGACCGCTGGCCTTTTCCCAAACCCAAAGAGGTTATCGTTGTTGTCAACACGAGTTACAGCCACCTGGCCAGTTATCTCAGGCTGAAACCAGAAGAAATTGAGGATTTCCTGGGTTCTCTACCAAGGACGCAGCGCAAAGAGCACCGTGGGTGCATGCTGTTGCGTGCTGCCGGCGTCCATGAAGCACTCCAGCTTGTTAATGAACTGAAGGCATTGAAAGAAATCGCCTCAAGCGGTGTGACTTAATCTATTTTCCCGAACCAGGGTAGGGACGCTTGGTCGAGACCGATGTTCAGTCAATAGTTGAAACCGAAAGTTTACTCTTACATATCTGCTGTGCGCCGTGCGCAACCGAAGTAATTCACAGACTTGAGAATAATTATGATATTATCGGATTCTTTTACAACCCGAATATCTTCCCAGAAAAAGAATACCAGAAGCGTCTCATTGAAGTGCAGAGATTGAGTGCACTATGGCATTTACCCCTGGATGTCGGGGAATATGACCATGACCGCTTTCTTGAAATGGTTAAAGGTCTTGAAAAGGAACCTGAAGGCGGAAAGCGATGCCAAGTATGCTACCGGATGAGACTTGAACAAACGGCAATGAAGGCAAAAGGCAACGGCTGCCAAGTTATAGCGACAACCTTGACAATCAGCCCGCACAAACGGGCAGCGGTTATCAACCCGATTGGCAGAGAAGTCTGTTCACAATATGGCCTCAGGTTCCTGGAAGGAGACTGGAAGAAGCGAGACGGGTTCAAGCACAGCGTCGAGATTTCCAAAGGGCTTGGACTCTATCGCCAGGATTACTGCGGGTGCGAGTTCTCTCTGCGCGAGCGCCAACACCCATAAAGAATCCGCCCGCATCGAGCACCGAATCTCCGTTCTAGTAGGAGCGGTTTCCAAACCGCGACTTGCGCATCCTGTAACCCAGTCGCGACATGGATGTCGCTCCTACCGCTTTTCTGGGCAGCCACACTACCTTGACAAACCCGCAGCAGCATTGATAATTTATTTTCAGTACAAAAACATCGGAGGAAAAATGTTATTATTAGCCACTTTGCTTGTTTTCCAGGCCCCGCCTCTCAAGCCGGTGCCTTATTATGACCCTCAAGGCCGCCTGCCTTCTACTTATGAAAACTATATCGCCGGACAGGTTGACGCACCATTTGAAGCAACGACAGAGTCGTTGCACTCCATATTCCCGGCCGACGACAACTTGGTCCTGATTTTCGTCAACGCCACACTTTACCCCTTGATTCAGACTGAACTTGACACTTACGTCTCAGATCTGTCAAACGAAGGCTTCGCTTCCAAAGTTATCGCTGTTTCCGGGGGAAAACCGGCCGATTTGCGCCAGATATTACAGGTCCACCAGGATTCAGGTCTCGTCGGGGCACTGATGGTCGGCGATTTACTGGTCGCATGGTGGGAAGACGGCCCCCATGGTGAAGATTACCCCTTAGAACTTTTCTTTACTGACCTTGACGGCACCTGGGCCGATAATAACCACGACGGCAAATACGACTACCATTCTGGGAACAGGGCACCGGACATCTGGATAGGAAGAGTCTACGCCTCCCGGCTTACTTATGATTCCGAAGAGCATCTCATCAAACAGTTCTTCCAGCGCAACCACGCCTACCGGACCGGCCAGTTGCAGATTCAACATCGCGGTCTGGTTTACAATGAAATAACCTGGTATCCGCATGACCACGGAATGAACTACCTCTATTTAGACATCACCATGTTCAATGATGAGAACACTACCACCGCGTACCATTACAAGAACCAACTCCGACTCGGCTATGAGTTTGTTCACCTCATCGCCCATTCTTCCCCCTGGGTCAGCACTTTCTTCCTGGACAGCGGCGCAATGGGCGGCGGCTCGCTCTTTAATTTTGAGATTCCGGCATTGATGCCCAATGCCGCTTTTTATTTTCTGAACGCTTGCATGAACGCCCGGTTCACTGAGAAGGACAATCTGGGCAACTGGTACCTGTTTGCCCAGCCTTGGGGACAAGTAGTAATGGCCTCAACCAGCGTGATGTATGGTGTCCCGTACCTGACGACAGTCTACCGTGCCCTGGATAACGACTCCTGCTTTGGCGACGCTTTCCTCAAATGGCACAAATCCAACTACTCGAGGCATGGCGCCACCTGCATTCTGGGTGACCCGACCCTGAAAATAAGCACCGCCGAGCCTTCTCTTGTTCGGATTCCGCAAGTCCGTCACCAGCCAACAGCACCGCTTGACTGGACCGAGTTCCCCTTTGACAGCTCCAACTTTGTCAACGGCAATCCGGACATCGGCTGCTCGGACGGCAAAATCCGTATCGTCTTCGATTCAGGCCGGAAAGTCAGGGCCGATACTTACTGGTCCTGGTTCAACGGCA
>Ga0209121_10003798_pt1 | contig 14398 bp, 15 predicted proteins | sample Cruoilmetagenom3_FD_187292 | JGI IMG/M metagenome (GOLD analysis project Ga0209121, IMG submission 187292) | Oil polluted marine microbial communities from Coal Oil Point, Santa Barbara, California, USA - Sample 3 (SPAdes) (version 2) | ecosystem: Environmental > Aquatic > Marine > Oil seeps ...
ATCCCGCTTGAAATCGTCGCTGAACTTGGTGTTGGTCATCATGGCCTCCTTGCGAAAAAAATCAGGGAAGAAGGCGTCCACGATACACGGGGCTGTTCAGTCTTCGGTTGCGGTCATCGGCTCCTCAGCCTGTACCGTGGTTTATTGAAAGGCGATCCCGGTTCAGAAAACGTTGGGTCTATGGTTCCAGAATACCTCGTGGGTGAGCCCGAAGGGCGAGGGCGCTTTCGGCCGATTGCCTGCTGCAATCGCCTGCCGGGTCACGGGACCGGTGGCCGGTCCCTCCAGGCAGCGCCCCTGACCCGCTCGCGTGCCAGGCGGGGCGTCAGCCCTTTTCGCGCAACAGCCTTGCCTTCTGGCGGTTCCAGTCGCGCTTGGCCTCGTCGGCGCGCTTGTCGTGGGTCTGTTTACCCTTGGCGATGCCGATCTTCATCTTCACCAGCCCTTTGTGGTTGAAGTAGATCACCAGCGGCACCAGGGTCATCCCCTTGCGCTGGGTGGCGTTCCAGAGCCGGGCGAGCTCCTTTTTCGAGACCAGGAGCTTGCGCTTGCGGCGCTCTTCATGCCCCCAGGTCTTGGCCTGGTCGTAGGGCGCGATATGGGCGTTGATCAGCCATAACTCGCCGTCGTCGACCGAGGCATAGCTTTCGGCGATGTTGGTGCCGCCCTGACGCATGGATTTCACTTCCGACCCCATCAGCACGATCCCGCATTCGATATCGTCCTCGATCGAATACTCGTGCCGTGCCCGCCGGTTCTCGGCGATCACCTTGTAATTGGGACCCGCGTCTTTCTTCGGTTTCTTCGCCATGTGCGGCATCTAGAGACGAAACCGGGACATGTCTAGGTGGCCTGCCAGTTCCGGATCACCGCATCGACCTCGAGTTCGACGAGCCATTCGGGATTCACGAAGCGGGTGACGGCCATGATCGTATCGACCGGCCGGACATCGGCGAAGTATTCCTTGCGCACGTCGATGGCCTCTTTCCAGCGGTCGATATCGGTGAGGATCACCCGGGTGCGCACGACATCGTGCAAGCCCGACCCGGCGCGCTCCAGAGCCTCCTGGATGATCTCGATGCAGCGGCGCGTTTGCACGCCGACGTCGCCCACACCCACCGTCTTGCCATCGGGCCCGACCGGTGCGGTGCCGCCGATGGATATATGGGGGCCGACCCGGACCGCGCGGGAGAACCCGGCCACGCTCTCCATCGGGTTGCCGTTCGAGATCAGCTCTCGGTCATAGACGGGCATCGTGGTCTCCTCGCTGCGGGTGGCGTCAACGGGGGCGTAACACAAAACCGGGGCCGGTGACGAGCCCGGTCAGCCGTCGGCAGGGCCGGGCGGCATGTCTATCATCTGGATCCACGGTTTGATGTCGACAAGCGGCGTGCCGTCGAAACAATCGATGGCATCGATCTCGAGGGTTGCGGCCGCCGGGTCGATGCGCAGCAGGGTTACGCACGAGGCGGCGATCGGGTTCGGCCGGTTGGGCGAGCGCAAAGCGAAGGTGCCCCGGGGCGCGTCCACATGGCGGGGCGCCTGGAGGAGCAGGTCGCGCCTTGCATTGTGCATCCAGTAGAGCAGGAGCAGAGGTTGGCCGGGTTTGAGCCCGGTGAGCGCGGGCGCAAAGCGCGGGTCGAGCTCGATCCATGCGCGTTGTGCCGTGTCGACCGCGGATCCACCCGACATCCGTTCGCGGGCGGCGGCGATGTTGCGCGGGCAATCGCCCCGTTTCCATGGAGTGCGGATGCGGCCGATGAACACGACGCCCGCATCCTGCGTCGCGCCGATGCCGCCGGGCAGGGCGACCTCGCCGGGGCGGATCTCGGGCAGATCGGCCATGGTCATTTGAGGAGCCCGGCGACGCGCATCGCCGCGTCGATGGCGGATTTGGTCTCGTCGGTGGCTTCCATCATCGGCGAGCGCACCTCCGGCTCGCAGAGCCCGAGCCGCGACATCGCGTATTTGACCCCGACGACGCCCGGCTCCCGGAACACCGCAAGGTGCAGCGGCATCAGTTGGTCGGACAGCGCAAGCGCCTGTGCGTAGTCGCCCGCGAGCGTTGCCGCCTGCATCCGCGCGCAATGCGCGGGCGCCACGTTGGCAGTGACCGAGATGCAGCCCTGGCCGCCCATGGCGTTGTAGCCGACAGCGGTCGGATCCTCGCCCGAAAGCTGGATGAAATCGTGCCCGCAGGTGATCCGCTGCTTGGCGACACGCGAAAGATCGGCGGTCGCATCCTTCACGCCGACGATGAACTCGAGCTTGGCCAGTTCGCCCATCGTCTCCGGCGTCATGTCGATCGCCGAACGGCCGGGGATGTTGTAGATGATGATCGGCAGTCCGACCTTGGCAAGCTCGGTGTAATGCGCGATCAGCCCGCGTTGCGTCGGCTTGTTGTAGTAGGGCGTGACAACGAGCCCGGCGTCGGCGCCCACCGCCTTGGCGTGTTGCATGAAGCGCACCGCTTCATCGGTGTTGTTCGAGCCCGCGCCGGCGATCACCGGGATCCGGCCCGCGGCTGTTGTGACCACGGTCTCGACGACCCTCTCGTGTTCCTCGTGGGTGAGGGTCGGGCTCTCGCCGGTGGTGCCAACGGGCACCAGCCCGCCCGAGCCCTGATCGACATGCCAGTCGACGAGGCGTTTGAGCGTATCGTAATCCACGGTGCCGTCCTTGAACGGCGTGACCAGGGCAGGAATGCTTCCCTTGAACATGACACGCTCCTTTTGCATCGGGTCTTTTTTTTCATCGGGTCTTTTGGCCGCCCCTCGCAGCGACTCTCGTCTTCTGCAGGGGAAACGCAGCGGAAACTAGCCGTTGTGTTGGAAAATGCCAAGAATGTGTGTTGATGCGTGATTCCTGCACGTTACGAATGCCCCATGACCGAGCAGAAAACCAAGAAACCCGCCCTTCGCGCCGCCCTTCATACTGTGCTTGCGCGGCTTGTTATCATTGCCTTTTTCGCCGGGCCTGCCCACGCCCAGAGTGCTGCCGAGGTCGCGGCGCTCGAGCGTGGGCTTGCGTTCATGCGGCAAGGCCAATGGGAGGAGGGGCTGGCCGCCGCTGGCCCGCAGGGCTCGGTCGGGCGCGACATCGTCGAATGGAACAGGCTGCGCTCGTCGAAGGGCACCTTCGCCGACACGCTCGACTTTCTCGCCCGCCGCCCCGAGTGGCCGGGGCTCGAGTTCTTGCAGAAACGGTCCGAGAAGACGATCCCCGAGGAGGCGGGTGCCGCCGCGGTGCTCGACTTCTTCCTGGCCCAGCCGCCGCAGACCGGCACCGGCACGCTGCGCTTCGCGCGGGCGCTTTGGGACACCGGCGCCAAGCAGGAGGCGATGGCCGAGGCGATCCGCGGCTGGACCTCGTTTTCGCTGAGCAGGGCGGAAGAAGAAGAGTTCATGGTCGACTGGCCGAAAACCCTCGCCTCGCACCATTGGGCGCGGATGGACATACTGCTTTGGCGCGGCCTCGCCGACCAGGCGCACCGCCAGATGGCGCGTGTGGACGATGCCCACAAGGCGCTCGCGAATGCGCGCATCGGGCTGCGGGAGAACGAAAACGGTGTGGATGCGCTGATCTCGCACGTCCCTGCCGCGCTCGCCGACGATCCAGGCCTCGCCTATGAGCGGTTCTTGTGGCGGGCCCGCAAGGGACGCAACGACAGCGCCATCGAGCTGGCCCTGGAACGGTCCGGCTCAGCGGACGCACTTGGTGACCCGGAACGCTGGTCGGACCGGCGGCTGCAACTCGCGCGCTGGGCGATGCGCGCGGGAAAATTGAAGACCGCCTATGCGCTCGCGGCCCGCCACCGTCTCACCGAGGGCAACGACCGCAATGCGCTCGAATGGCTCGCGGGCTACGTGGCGCTCCAGAAAATCGGAGACGCCGAGACGGCGCTGGCGCATTTCCGCGCCTTCGCCGAGGGCGTGGAAACACCGATCAGCGTCTCGCGTGGCGGCTACTGGGAAGGCCGCGCCCTCGAAGCGCTGGGCCGCAAGGACGAGGCGCAAGCGGCCTATGTACGCGCGGGCCAGCATCAGACCGCGTTCTACGGGCTGCTCGCGGCGGAAAAGGCGGGGCTCGCACTCGATCCGGCGCTGGCCGGTCCCGAGACCTTCTCTGGCCATGAGCAGGCTGCCTTCTGGACCACGTCCGCCATGCGGGCGGCGCGGCTTTCGCTGGCGGCAGACGAGCGCTATCTGGCGCGGCGGTTTGCGGCGCATCTCTCCGAGAGCCTCGACGCGACCGGCGTCGGCCAGATCATGCAATGGGCCGAAGACCAGGGTGCGCCCTATCTCCAGCTTTCGCTTGCGAAATACGCAATCGTTTACCACGGCCGGGTCTACAACCGGCCGTATTTCCCGATCCCAGACATCGGCCGCGGCAACCGGACCGTACCCCGCGCGCTGGAACTGGCGATCGCGCGGCGCGAGAGCGAGTTCAACCCGGGCGTCACCTCCGGGGCGGGCGCGATGGGGCTGATGCAGCTGATGCCGGGCACCGCGAAGGACATGGCGCGGCGCCTCGACATCGCCTACGAGCCCGGCAAGCTGCATGACGGCTACGCCTACAACACCCGGCTCGGCTCCGAATACCTCGCCTACCTGATCGAAAAGTTTGGCCAGAACCCGGTGCTGATCGCGGTTGGGTACAACGCCGGGCCGGGACGGGTGAACCAGTGGATCGAGCGCTACGGCGACCCGCGGGCGCGCGGTGTCGACGTGGTTGATTGGATCGAGACGATCCCCTTCGATGAGACCCAGACCTACGTCATGCGGGTGACCGAAAGCCTGCCCAACTACCGCGCGCGGCTTACCGGCGAGGTCGGAGAAATCCGCTTCACCGACGAGTTGAAACGGCGGTAGCGGTCGCGTCGCAAGGCGCCGGGGCGCCGGGGGGCCGGGCGGCCAAGGTACCATCATGTCGGCGGCGTGGAGGCCTGTCAGATCGTGATGGGCCGGCGACCTGTGTGTTCCGGGATTCGGGGGTTCCAGACTCCTGGAACCTTTTGGGATTGCGGGGAAAAATCTCTCTTGACGGGCGTCACGACGGGGTGGCGTTGTGCGCTTTCGCCCGTTATGTGGCCAACCCCGCCCGCCGTTCCCGCCAGGCGGCCACCAGCCCGGCGCCGATCACCATCGCCGCCCCGATGGCGATGTTCGGCTCCAGGGTTTCGCCGAACACCGGGATTGCCATCATCGTGACGAACACCAGCTGGAAATAGGCGAAAGGCTGCACCGCGCTCGCCTCGACCACTTCGTAGCAGCGGATCAGCAACCAGTGCCCGAGCGCGCCGGTGACACAGAGCAGCGCCATCCATGCCCAGTCGGGCCGGCTCATCGGCTCCCAGAACCAAACCCCGACCAGCGTCATCCCGATGGCGCCGACGACACCGGTCCAGAAAAACGAGGTGGCGCTGGTGTCGCGCCGCGCGGCCAGACGCGTGAGGATCCCGTAGAGCGCCCAGAGCACCGCCGCGGTGAGCGCGATCAACGCTTCCGGTTCGAACACGGCCACGCCGGGGCGCAGGATCACCAGGATGCCGAGGAAGCCGACGCCGATTGCCGCCCACCGCCACGGCCCCACCTTCTCGCCCAGCACCGGCCCGGACAGGGCCGCGATGATCAGCGGGAAGGAGGCGAAGATCGCGTGCGTCGGAATCAATCCGAGCACGACGAACGCCACCACCGTCACGCAGATCTCGGTGATCAGGAGCAATCCGCGGATGATCTGCAGAACCGGCTGCGAGGTGGCCGCGGCGGCGCGCAGGCCCCCGGCCTTGCGCGAAGCCACCGCCAGCACGAAGGCGGCGAAGAACCAGTAGCGGATCATCACCACCATGAAGACGTTGTAGTTCTCGGCGAGATGGCGCGAGATGCCGTCCTGCATGGCGAAGACGAAACTGGCGGTGATCATCAAGGCGATGCCGAGACGCATCTGGCTGCGTATCATGGCCTGCATCCTACGCTCATGTGCCGTTTGCGACCAAACCCCGGGCGTCGCTCGACCGCGAACCCAGCGTCTTCCAGCGCGCGCCTGACGAAGCCCGCGGCGGTGTAGGTGGCGAAGGTGCCGCCGGGGGCGGTGTGCGTTCCAACGGCGGCCAAAAGCTCCGGCTCCCAAAGTGCCGGGTTCTTCGCCGGGCTAAACCCGTCGAGATACCAGGCGTCGGCCCGCCCGGCCCAGCGCGGCAAGGTCGTGCGTGCGTCGCCCTCGATCACCTCGACCCGCATCGCGCCCAGCGAAAACTGGCGTTCACCCCGCGACCAGGGCCCGATCACCCCATCCGCGACGGCCGCGGCTTGCGGAAAAGCGGCAAGCGCGCGTGCCATATCGTCCGCCGTCATCGGGTAGGCCTCGAAGCTGGTGTAGTGGAGCGGCCCCGGCGCGCCGGCCGCCTCGAAGGCGAGACAGGTTGCCAGCATGTTGAGCCCGGTGCCGAACCCCAGTTCCGCGACATGGAACCCGGGGGTGAACCGACCAGGCAGGTCGTTGCCCGCAAGGAAGGTGTGGCGGGTCTCTGCGAGGCCGTCTTCGAGGCTGAAATAGGGGTCGTCGAACCGTGTCGATACCGGAACGCGGCGCGCGGTCCACGCGACCTCGGCGCGTTGGCCCGCGGTCTGGTCCCCGGTCATGCGATCCCCTATGGAATGGTAAGCTGCGCGAGGATGCGCGTGTCAGGAGGGTTATGCAATGGTTGACGTCACGGTCCGCGGCGCGGGCGCCTTCGGGTTGGCGGTCGGCTACGGTTGCGCCCTGAAAGGCGCCAAGGTGCGGGTGGTCGACCCGCAAGGCCCCGGCGCCGGATCGTCCGGCGGCCTGGTCGGCGCGCTGGCGCCGCATGTGCCGGAGAACTGGAACGAAAAGAAGGCGTTCCAACTCGCCTCGCTCGCCATGGCGGAGGATTTCTGGGCCGAGGTGGCAGAGACCGGCGGGCACGATCCGGGCTACCTGCGGTCGGGCCGGCTGCAGCCCATCGCCGACGCGGCCGCGCTGACACTCGCCCGTGCCCGCACCGAGACCGCGGCCTTGCTCTGGGAAGGGCGGTTCACCTGGGAGATCGTGAACGCCGACCCCGCCTGGGGGCCGCTCACCCCGACCGGCCTCGTCATCCGCGACACGCTCACCGCCCGGATGCACCCGCGTATGGCGATCCCGGCGCTGGCCGCGGCGCTGGTCGCGCGCGGCGGCGAGATCGTCACGGATGCACCGGACGCGGGCCGGGTGGTCTGGGCCACCGGCTGGCAGGGGCTCGTCGAGCTTTCCGAACATTTCGGCAAGACCGTCGGAGTGCCGGTCAAGGGCCAATCCGCCGCCCTTGCATACGACGCGCACGCGCTGCCGCAGGTCTTCGCCGGGGGCGTGCATGTCGTGCCCCACGCCGACGGCACCGTGGCGATCGGCTCCACCACCGAACGGGAGTTCGAGCAAGGCGACACTTGCGACAACCAGCTCGACGCTGTCATCGCCCGCGCCCGGGCCGCCATTCCGGCACTGGCAGAGGCGCCCATTGTCAGCCGTTGGGCGGGCCTCAGACCGCGGGCGAAAACCCGCGCCCCGATGCTCGGCGCCTGGCCGGGTCGCGATGGGCACTACATCGCCAACGGCGGGTTCAAGATCGGCTTCGGCATGGCGCCAATGGTCGGCACCGCGATGGCCGCGCTTGTCCTCGACGGCGAAGACAGGATCCCGGGCGGCTTCAAGGTCGAAGCGAACCTCTGATCTCTGTTTTGGTCCCGATACCCCCGGTCTTACCCTTCAAGTACACCCCGGAGCTTCTTCATCAGCATTCCAAGAAACTTCGCCGCCCCTTCATCGACCAGCCGCCCGTCGGCGTCGAAGGCCTTGTTGCAGGCCGCGACCAAGACCTCGGGTCCGTAGACGAGGTTGGCGCGGAACGGCATCATGCAAAGAATGAGCGAGTGCATCGCCCGCTCGCCACCGGCGCGCCCATCGGCCGCCGCCATCAGCGCCACGGGCTTGTCTTTCCATGGGTTGCCCTTCACCCGGCTCACCCAGTCGAGCGCGTTCTTCAACACGCCTGAGAGGTTCTTGTTGTACTCGGGCGTCGAGATCAGAACCGCATCGGCCGCCGCGATCTGGTCGGCGAGCTTCAGCACCGCCTCCGGGATGCCTTCGGCATCTTGCAGATCTTCGTCGAACAGCGGAAAATTCAGCTCGGCGTCGACAACCTCGGCCTCGCCGAAGACACGCGCCGCCTCGCGCACGAGGCGCCGGTTACAGGCACCTTGTCGCAGCGAACCCGAAATGCAAAGCAGGGTATGATCAGACATCGCGCACTCCATATTCTTTCGCCCGAATATATGGGCCGAATGTATGGGGCAGGGCGCGGGGCGCAAGGTGAAAGGCGAAACGATGCGGCACGGTGGGAAAATCCTGGTGGACGCGCTGAAGATCCAGGGCATTGCCCGGGTGTTTTCGGTGCCCGGCGAAAGCTTCCTCGCTGCGCTCGACGGCCTCCATGATTCGGGTATCCAGAACGTGGTCTGCCGCCAGGAGGGTGGAGCGGCGATGATGGCCGAGGCCCATGCCAAGCTCACCAATACTCCGGGCGTGCTGTTCGTGACCCGCGGCCCGGGTGCTGCCAACGCGTCTGCGGGCCTCCACGTTGCGATGCACGATTCGACGCCGATGATCGTCTTCATCGGCCAGATCGCGCGTGGCCACCGCGATCGTGCGGCCTTCCAGGAGGTGGACTTCCGCGCCTTCTTCGGCCCGCTCGTCAAATGGGCAGCCGAGGTCGACGACCCCCGGCGGCTGCCGGAATACATTTCGCGTGCGTTCCACGTGGCGATGTCGGGCCGGCCCGGGCCGGTGGTGCTGGCGCTGCCCGAAGACATGCTCTCGGCGGAGGTGGAGGCGCAAGACCTGAGCGCGGTTGCGCCTGCACCGGCTGCCGTCGCCCCTGCGGCGGTTGCGGCGGTCATGGATCGGCTCGCGGCCGCCGCGCGGCCACTGGTCATTGCCGGTGGGCCGCTCTGGACGGAAGCGGCGGCGGTTGATCTGACCCGTTTCGCCGAAGCCCAGGGCCTGCCTGTGGCGCTGGCCTTTCGGCGGCAGGATTACATGGACAACCGTCACCCCTCCTACGTGGGCGATCTCAGCGTCGGCATGCGTCCCGACCTGAAAGCCGCACTGGTCGAGGCCGATACGCTTTTGATCCTCGGGAGCCGCTTTGGCGACGTGGCTTCCGGTGGCTACGCGGTCGATCCCGCAGCGCCCGGCAAGACCATCATCCATATCCACCCGGACCCTGATGAGCTGGGCCGCGTCTTCCGGCCGGACCTTGGCATCGGCGCCACGGCGCCCGCGATGCTGGCGGCGCTGGCAGCGGAGAACGGTCCGGGCCGCGCCGAATGGGCGGGTTGGCGGGCCCGGCTCAGGTCCGGCTACGAGGCCTGGCGCGAACCGGTCGGGACGCCCGGGGCGGTGAAGCTCGAGACTGTCGTCGCCGAGCTTGGCCGGCGCTTGCCGGACGGCAGCGTGATCGCCAATGGCGCCGGCAACTACAACATGTGGCTGCACCGCTACCACCAGTTCACGAGGCCGAAATCCTACCTCGGGGCCACCTCCGGCAGCATGGGCTACGGCTTCCCCGCGGCCATCGCCGCCGCGCTGGAAACGGGCCGTCCGGCGGTGGCCTGGACCGGCGACGGCTGCTTCCAGATGACCCTGAACGAGCTCTCGACCGCCGTGCAGCACGGCGCGCAGGTGGTGGCGATCGTGGCCAACAACGGCCGTTACGGCACGATCCGGATGCACCAGGAACGCGCCTATCCCGGCCGCGTCTCCGGCACCGACCTCGCCAATCCCGACTTCGCGGCGCTGGCGAGGGCTTACGGTGCGCACGGCGAGACGGTCGTGACGAACGCGGCGTTCGGCCCGGCCTTCGAGCGCGCGCTGGCCTCGGGCAAACCGGCCGTGATCGACCTCAAGCTCGACCCCGAAGCGCTGACCACCACGCAGACATTGAGCGAGATCTGCGGACAGGCCGCCACAACCGATCAATAGAGTGCAAATGGGAAGGCCGCGATGAACGAAACTCACCCGTCTCAGCTCGATCACATGGTGCATCGTTTTGCCTGGTTTCGTTCTGCGGTGCTCGGCGCCAACGACGGGATCGTGTCGATCAGCAGCCTGATCGTCGGGGTTGCGGCGGCCACGTCCGACAAGGCCGACGTGATGGTCGCGGGGGTGGCGGGGCTCGTTGCCGGGACGATTTCGATGGCGGCCGGGGTCTATGTCTCGGTGTCGTCACAGGCCGACGCAGAACGCGCCGACATTGCGCGCGAAAAGAAGGCGCTTGAGGAGCACCCCGAACGCGAACTGGATGAACTGGTGGCGATCTACGAGAGCCGCGGCGTCGAGCCGGGGCTGGCGCGGGAGGTGGCGGAAGACCTCATGGAAAAGGACGCCCTGGTCGCCCACACCCGCGACGAAATCGGCATTTCGGCCGCCAATGCGGCCAAGCCGATGTCGGCCGCGCTGGCCTCGACGGCGGCCTTCGCGGTCGGGGCCGCCCCGCCGGTGCTGGCCACGCTCCTGAGCTCGTTTGAGAACATCATTCCGGCCGTCGCGGGCACATCGCTCGTCTGCCTGGTCGGGCTCGGCGCAATGTCGGCGGCTGCGGGCGGCGCCCGGCTGTTGCCCGCGGTTGCCCGGGTCACGCTCTGGGGGGCCTTCGCCATGGCGCTGACGACGGCGATCGGGTCGCTGTTCTGACTTTCCGGGAGCGGGCGAAGGCGTTTCGAAACGCCTTTGAACGCGGTTTCGAAACCGCGTTTCAAGCCGCTTTGAAGCGGCTTACCCCCGCCTAGAATTCCACCCCCGCCTGCGCCTTCACGCCCGCGCGGAACGGATGTTTCACCAGTTCCATTTCGGTCACCAGGTCTGCGATCTCGATCAGATCGTCGGCAGCATTGCGCCCGGTGAGGATCACATGGGTCATCTGAGGTTTCTCGGTCTTCAGGAAGTCGACCACATCGGCCAGGTCCAGATATCCGTACCGCAGCGCGATGTTGATCTCGTCGAGCAGCACCATCCGGATCCCGGGATCGCGGATCAGTTCTTTCGATTTCCCCCAGGCCGCCTGTGCCATCTCGATGTCGCGGGTCTTGTCCTGGGTCTCCCAGGTGAAGCCCTCGCCCATCGTGTGGAAAGCGCAGATGTCACCGAACCGGCTCTCGATCAGGTCCCGCTCGCCGGTCTTCATGCCGCCCTTGATGTATTGCACGACGGCGCAGGGCATGCCGTGGGCAATAGCGCGAAAGATCATACCGAAAGCGGCGGAGGATTTGCCCTTGCCCTTGCCGGTATGGACGATGATGAGCCCTTTCTCATCGGTCTTGGTCGACATGATCTTGTCGCGCGCCACCTTCTTCTTGGCCATCTTCTGGGCATGGCGGTCGGGGTCGTTTTTCGGGTCTTCAGACATTGGCGCGCTCCTTTGTGACCGTCGATGGTAGCGGCGCGGCAGGCGAGCGCAACCCGTCGTACGACCTGCTCCGAAAGAACAAAGGGCGGCCCCCGTAGGCCGCCCCTGTCTCGCTTTCCTGTCGATTGCCTTACTCGGCGGCGACCACGTCACCGGGGGCTTCGGCCACCTTGGCGAAGTGCTGGCCGTTGAGGCGGAACACCAGCCAGACCGTGGCGAGCTGGAAGCCGATAGCGACGGCCGATTCGATCCAATAGATGGTGCCGAATTTCTCGATGATGCCGGCGGACACGAGGCCCGTGTTGATGAAGAAGTGCAGCATGACCGAGATCGCGACACCGGGGCAGACGAGCGCATAGGAGCCGGGCGAGAGCTTGTCGCCGAGGACGAAGTCCTTGAAGTAGCCCTGGCGGATCAGAATCAGCATCCCGAGGAAGAGGAACAGGAACTGGATCGACAGCATCCGGCTGAGGAAGACCATGGTCTCACCGGCGTTGGTGTGCACCTCGAAGGTGCCGTGCAGACCGTGCGACTGGCGCAGCATCATGATGCCGAGCGTGGTGAGGATCGGGATCACGATCATCAGCGTCGGCGCGGCTTCTTTCGCGGTGCCGTAGTGCAGCATCGAGTTGAAGGCGGTGAAGAGCGCGATCAACCCGTAGATCACGGCGGCCATGCCAAAGAAGGTCGAGAGCATCACGCCGGCCGAGACCACGAACGGGGTGGACGACATCGCGGCGGGGGCCGCGAGGCCCACGGCCACCATCGCCAGCGCGAAAGTCGGCAGGAGTTGGGCGAAGGAGTTGTGCGCGGTCACGTCGAACACGCCACCCGTGGTCAGCACCCGGCCGAGGAAATCGCCGATGATGAGGAGGGCGAAGGCGCCGATGGCGAGAAAACCCGCGATGGCGAAGGGGAAGAGGTATTCGACCACGTTCCACAGACCCGGCACGAAAGTGAGGCTGACCATGAACAACCCGTTCACCGACATCGCCAGCGCCAGCGGGTAGGCGAGCAATTGGGTTTCGGCATTGGTGGTGCGGAAGACCTTGTAGCCTTCGGTCTTCCGCCAGGTGTTGAACGTCGAGATGTTCCAGAACAGCTTTTGCAGGTTCATGACCGCGAAGACGGCGATGCCGATCATGGCGATCACGATGGCGGCCTGCGCGGGCAGGCCGGCGGTGGGCCAATAGGCGGCGATGTCGTCGAAGGTGGCGACCGGGCGGCCGGGATGTGGCACCCAGAACATCAGGTACATGAAGAAGGTAACGACGAGACCGCCGGCCCCGACCGAGGCCAGGAAATAAAGCGGCGAGTATTTCTCCGCTGCGGGGGTGGGTTTCATGGGATAGCTCCATATTCACATATTCATTGTTGTGAATGTAACTATCGACAACCCTTCTCTGGGTAACTGTGGCAGGGTGACGCACGGGGTGCGTTCACCATTTGTTAACCACAATGCGTTTGGGTGGACCCATGAAACATCGCACATACTCTCTTATCTTTCTGGCGTTGGCGGCCACCCTCGCGGCCTGCGCGTCGCCCTCTCCGCAACTCATGCGCGGGCAGAAACTCGAGGCCGAGGTCGCGGGCTCGCGGTTCACCATCTGGCGCAAGGGCGAAATGGTCGAAATCTACCGCACCTCGCCCGAAATGCTGCCGCGACTCTCCGAGGTGATGGCCAAGGCGGAGATCGCTGTGACCCGGGTTACCGGTTGTGCGGTGACGTCAGGCAGCCTGGCCGGCGATGCAGCCTTGATGACGGCCACGCTCGACTGCGGATGATCTGCACCGCGGTTGCGACTGCGGGTCCACACCCGCGCAACCCCCGTCCGAGCCCCCTTTTCCGTAGACCCAGTTTGCGTTAAGCCCGCGGACGTTCCCGCCCCTGGGAACGCACAGAAGGAGACCCCGATGGGCTACAGAGTCGTCGTCGTCGGCGCCACGGGCAACGTGGGCCGCGAAATGCTGAACATCCTGGCCGAGCGCCAGTTCCCGGTGGACGAGATTGCAGCACTTGCCTCGCGTAAATCGCTCGGCACCGAGGTCAGCTTTGGCGACACCACACTCAAGACCAAGGATCTCGACACGTTCGATTTCACCGGCTGGGACATGGCGCTCTTCGCCGTCGGCTCGGAAGCGACGAAGAAATACGCGCCCGCTGCTGCCAAGGCCGGGTGCACGGTGATCGACAACTCGTCACTCTACCGCTACGACCCCGAGATTCCGCTGATCGTGCCGGAAGTAAATCCCGGGGCGATCCACGGCTACGCCAAGAAAAACATCATCGCCAACCCCAACTGCTCGACCGCGCAGATGGTGGTGGCGCTGAAGCCTCTGCATGACCGGGCGAAGATCAAGCGCGTGGTGGTGTCGACCTACCAGTCGGTGTCCGGCGCCGGCAAGGAGGGCATGGACGAGCTCTGGGACCAGACCAAAGGCATGTACGTGCCCGGTCAGGAGCGCGAACCTGCCAAGTTTACCAAGCAGATCGCTTTCAACGTCATTCCGCATATCGACGTCTTCATGGAAGACGGCTCGACCAAGGAAGAGTGGAAAATGGGCGCCGAGACCAAGAAGATCATCGACCCGGCGATCAAGGTCACGGCCACCTGTGTGCGGGTGCCGGTTTTCGTTGGCCACGCGGAGGCGGTGAACATCGAAACCGAGGATTTCCTCGACGAGGATGAGGCCCGCGACATCCTGCGCGAGAGCCCGGGGCTGCTGGTCGTCGACAAACGCGAGGATGGCGGCTACGTGACGCCGGTCGAATGCGTTGGCGACTTCGCCACCTTCATCAGCCGCATCCGCCAGGACAGCACCGTCGAGAACGGCCTCAACTTCTGGTGCGTCTCCGACAACCTGCGCAAGGGCGCGGCGCTCAACGCGGTGCAGATTGCCGAGTTGCTGGGGCGCGAAGTGCTTAAGAAGGGGTGA
>Ga0209121_10003800_pt1 | contig 14396 bp, 18 predicted proteins | sample Cruoilmetagenom3_FD_187292 | JGI IMG/M metagenome (GOLD analysis project Ga0209121, IMG submission 187292) | Oil polluted marine microbial communities from Coal Oil Point, Santa Barbara, California, USA - Sample 3 (SPAdes) (version 2) | ecosystem: Environmental > Aquatic > Marine > Oil seeps ...
GACGTCCCGCATAGAGTGCAACGCGTGCTTCTTTCCCGATAACAAAGTCAGGGGCAGACAGCGCCCCAGAAATATCGACGTCTCGTATTAGAATGTCATCAATCCCAATAAGACTGCGGGCCGGGATCGTACGCGCAGCGACAATCGTATCCGCAGAAACTGACGTAGCCAGCGCAACAAAGAATATGACAAAACGGATCATCGGATCTGCACCATCGCGCCCAACATTTGGTCTGCCGCGGAGATAACTTTTGAGTTCAGTTCATAACCGCGCTGAGCTTTAATGAGCTCCGTTATTTCGCGAACCGGATCGACGGAGCTGTCTTCAAGATACCCTTGTCGCAATACGCCGAGCCCGTCTTGCCCGGGGGTGGTTACCGCAGACGGTCCTGAGGCGGGTGTTTCCAAAAACAGGTTCGAGCCAATGGCCTCTAGCCCCTTTGGGTTGGTGAAGCCTGACAATGTGAACTGCCCTAAAAGCTGCGGCTCAACTTGATCAACAAAATAGGCGTAAACTTCCCCTTCGGAGTTGATCGAAATAGATCGCGCGTCGTTCGGAATGGTGATGTTGGGGACAACAGGGTAGCCATCCGATGTCACAATCAACCCGTCACCAGTTCTCTTTAAACCGCCGTCCCGCGTGTAAGCCGCACGGCCATCGGGAAGCGTAACCTCAAGGTATCCGTTGCCTTCAATACCGATATCAAGGTCACCACCCGTCGCCGCAAGCGACCCTTGCGAAAGCATCACTGTCACCGACGTGGGGCGAACACCAAGCCCCAATTGAACACCGGTTGGCAGCACAGTGCCGTCAGATGCATTAATCGTACCTGGCCGTTGCATCTGTTGATAATGCAGATCGGCAAACTCGGCGCGGCGCGTGTTGTATCCGGTCGTGCTCATGTTTGCGAGGTTGTTGGAAATCACCTCAACACGGGTTTGTTGGGCTGCCATACCGGCGGCAGCAATTCTAAGGGCTCGCATTTTGTTGACTCCTAAATGGGGTTATTTGCCGAGCGCACGGATTGCGCTTCGAATGCGTTCGTCTTCTTTGTCGAGAAAGCTTTGACCGAGTTCATAGGCACGCTGGACCTCAATCATGCGCGAAATTTCGAGCACCGGATCGACGTTTGATTCTTCAATAAATCCCTGCAGCATGCGCCCTTCGAGAGCCGGTTCGTATCCACCATCTGCACGAAACCGCACGCCATCTTCGCGTACCATTCCGGATAGGTTGATCGGGTTCACAAGTCCGATCTGGCCAACAGGTTGCCCACCCGCACTCACAGTGCCATCTGGCGCAATTCCGACGCGCCCAGCGCCCTGCGGAATAAAGACGGGCGCACCGCCGGCATCTAAAACATTGAAACCCTCTGGCGTAACCAAATCGCCGTTTTCATTCGGTGTAAACGCGCCAGCACGCGTCAACCGCTCACCCTGCGGAGTCGCGATTAAAAAGAACCCGTCACCCTCAACCGCGAGGTCGAATGCCCCACCAGTTTGGGTCAACGTGCCTTGGGACAAAAGGGTTTCGCGCGCCGATGCCGTGGCCATCGACAGGGATGGATCATTGGGCCCCAGCGCCTTTACATGTTCTGCGAAAATAACACCTTCGGATCGAAATCCGGTCGTCGACAGATTGGCGATGTTATTGGCCACAACCCGCATCTCGTTCATCAGACCGGATTGCCGCGTCAGGGCCGTATATGTTGCATTTTCCATTGATCAGCCCCCGGCGATAATCGGAACGAGTGTGGTTTTGAAATATGACACCAACGTCTCAGTCATGAATCCCATCGTGACCCAGAACACGCTTACGATCGCGGCGAGCTTCGGCACGAAGGTTAACGTCATTTCCTGAATGGACGTCAGCGCCTGAAATAACCCGATGACAAGACCGACTAACAGCGCAACCGATAGGATCGGGAGAGAGACAAGTACCGCAATCCACAGACCTTGACGCAGCGTGTCATAAAAAAGCGCATCGTCCATTTAGACAGGCATCCGAAGAATTTCTTGATAGGCCTCGACGACTTTGTCGCGAATTGTCACTGCCGTTTCGACGGCCAGTTCGGTCTGGGCCAATGCCTGAACCAGCGCATGCGGATCAGCGCCGCCTGACATAGCCGACATCGCGGTCTGCTCGCTTTGCTTTAACGTTTCAATAAAGTCGGACGCCGCTTTTCCGAATGCATTTCCGGCATTCGATGTTGGATCTGGTGCCGTTGCTGGTTTGTTTGCGGCATAGGCCTGCGCGACTGGGTTTGATCTGATTTCCATAGTGTCTGCCTTTCTATCTGCGGAGCAAGTCCATCAGGGACGTCGACATTTGCCGGACCTGATCGAACAGTTTTAGGTTAGCTTCATAGCTGCGCTGCGCTTCACGCGCGTCCGCAATTTCAATGAGAAGATTGACGTTTGATCCATCATAATTTCCATCGGCATTCGCCAGCGGATGTGAGGGGTCATAAATTTGGTCGAGGTCTGAACGATCCAGACTCATGCGTCCTGTTTGTACTGCACCAGTGGCTTGGCCGGCCTCCACCTCAGCGGCAAAGCTGATTGTCTTGCGGTGATAACCTGGCGTGTCGGCATTCGCGATGTTCTCGGAGACATGGCGCAAACGCGCTGCTTGTGCGCGCATTCCGCTCGATGTGATCCGCATTGCATCTGAAAAGTCAGCCATGTTCATTTCCTCCCGATCGACAGGCGTAAAACATCCAAAGAATGCTTGTAGATCGCCAACGCGCGGTTGTGCTCGCGTTGGATCTCGACCGAGTTAACCATCTCTTGCTCAAGGGATACGGAGTTGCCGTTAGGGGCCGCCTCGGTATCTGAAATCTGAACAGATGAGGACCCGGCGATAGCACTGGAAGAAAGGTGCTGTGCCCGCGTCGTTCGCAGGTTTGAATCGGCGCCCGCTGAATAACTCTCAGCGAAGGGCGCGAGCGTCCGCGCGCGATATCCAGGTGTGTCGGCGTTCGCCATGTTCGCGGCCGTAACGGCTTGCCGCGCTCCTGAATGGCGCGCCATTGCATATGATGCCTGGAACATGTCCAGATTTTTAAACATCGGGGCTTCTCCCTCGAGTGACTTCAACTAAGCATTAAGGATGATTCCCTAAGAATTGGTTGTCGCAAGAATGCGAGAGGCCAAATGACAGAAGATATTTTTGCCCAAATGGGCGCCGCCATTGAAAAGACGACCCTAACCCGCCCAATCGGTGCCGTGCTGCAAATTGCAGGGAATCGGATACAGATCGGAGGGATTTCCCAATTCGCACGCGTCGGCGACCGGATCAAAGTGATCGGTGATAATACGCTTGGTGAGGTCGTGCGCACAGCACAAGAGGGGCTCGATGCCATTATGGATGGCTCGACAGAAGGGTTCGGTCTTGGCGCGAAAGTTGTCCTGCTTCCGCGTCCTGAATTCGCACCGCATTCAGGTTGGATCGGTCGTGTTGTCGATCCTGACGGAAAGCCGCTCGATGGCCGCCCTCTATTACCTGGCCTCACGGGGCAACCTGTACAAGCGCCTCCCCCTGCCGCCAGCACGCGACGAGAATTGGGCCAGCGACTTTCGACAGGTTTCGCTGTTTTCGACACGATCCTCCCAATCGTGCGCGGACAACGGATCGGTTTATTTGCGGGGTCGGGCGTCGGGAAATCTACGTTACTGTCGTCGCTTGCCAAGACAGTAGAAGCGGACGTAATCGTTATTGGTTTGGTCGGGGAGCGTGGCCGCGAATTACGAGAATTCGTTGAAAAATCACTCGGCCCAGAAGGAATGAAGCGAAGCGTTATCGTTGCGGCCACCTCTGATCGCGCGGCACAGATTCGGCGCCGATGCCCCCTCGCAGCGACAGCAGTTGCCGAATTTTTCCGCGATCAAGGCCTGCAAGTTCTCCTGCTTGTGGACAGCGTTACACGTTTCGCAGAAGCGCACCGCGAAGTCGCTGTCGCTGCCGGGGAACCGGCGAATTTGCGCGGCCATCCCGCATCGACACCAAACGCGATCGCAGGTTTGTGTGAACGCGCTGGGCCGGGTTCTGGACATTCCGGTGACATCACAGCGCTTTACACAGTTCTGGTTGCGGGTTCCGACATGGAAGAGCCGGTTGCCGACATGCTACGCGGCGTTCTAGACGGGCACGTGGTTCTTGATCGCGCAATCGCCGAGCGTGGTCGTTTTCCCGCGATCGACGTTACACGTTCAGTGTCGCGTTCTTTACCGGGCGCAGCCAATGCAGCTGAGAACAAGCTTATACAAACCGCGCGCCAACATATGGGCACGTACGCTCAGGCTGAACTTATGATCCAAGCCGGTCTCTACTCGACAGGGACAGATTCAAAGATCGACGCAGCGATTGCCACACGTGATGCTCTGGAAACATTCATATCAACCGAAGGAACGCACGGCCCAGCCGGAGCGTTCTTATTGTTGCAACGCGCCATTCAATCGTCTGCGCCACAAGGATAAACGATTTTAGATCTGTTGAAGTAGGCTAAGGGCAATTGAAGCCCCCGACGTTGCCGATGACGCTGATATCTCAGACCGCAGCATATAAAGTCTGATCATCTTTTCCTGGTTTTCTGGACTGGCCAATTCACTCATCTGATCCGTGCCAAACGTCGCTTCAGCCCGTGCCTGAAACTGTTCAAGCTGCTGATCAATATCAATCGCACCAAAACTCGACGGGAACCCTAGCGCAGTCTCAAACATACTACGCAATGGCTCGTTACCCATCATCGCGAACCAACGCCCGTTGTTTGTGCTGTTCCCATCCGACACGTCATTTAGTGCAGGCCCAAAATTCAGAGCAAGCCGCATGTCATTGTCTTGTTCGCCAACCGCTTGTTCAAACTGTTCCGCTTCATAGCGGTCAATAATGTCGTCGGCAAAAAAGGAAAGCGCTGTCCGAGCGATGCCAGAATCACCGAATCCAAATGCTTCACTGAAGTCTGCGTAGCGGCTGTCGGACAAGCGATTTGCGAGGGCGTCGGTTTCTGTTGTCCCTTCTTCAAGGACTTTCTTGATGAAAAAAGTATTGTCGAGGTCATCGCCAAGGCCAAACGCGCCCAGTGCAACTGCTAGAAGCTCACGATCCTGAACAAGGTCTTCGGCCGTCTGGATGCCACCAATACGCTCACGGAACGTATCGGTGATTCTTGTTACCGAAGAACTCTCATTAAAGGTTGCCCGCTGTTGGTCGGCAGTCCGTTCAAGGAACAGCCAACCAGCATAGCCTGACAGAGGAAGGACAGGTTGAAACGTCATGACGGCCTTGGACGCGACGCCAACAGACGTTCTTCCCTTGGCAAAAGACTACGTAACCGTTTTAGCCCGCGATAAAATTCCCCTTCCAGGAAGGCTTCCGTCGCGTCGGACAGCTGTTGGCGGCTGTCATCATCTGCGAGCACTTGGCTCAACTGCTCGACTCCTCGCATCAATTGAATTCTGCCTTCGTCAATGTTGGCGTCGCCCGACAGAATAAGCTGTGCGATATAGCAAACTCGGCGGACAGGTGTGTTGACCTCATCCGGTCGAATTGCATCGCGCAATCGCAAAATATTTGCGTTGGGTGTGAGGATCGAAAGCCGCGAACGACGGTCACCGTTTTCGATAACGGCTCCGTTCACTAGCACACGTTCTTTCGGCCCAAGTTTAAGGACAAGACCTGACATCAACGACCCCCTTTTGCGGCCAAGCCACGCATCATTGCGGTATTGATCTCAATGAGAGGCCCTGCATCAGCCTCCCCTTTGAGCACCTTGCGAGAATGAAACGATGTAAACTCGGCTAGATAAAAGATACGGGCGCGCAGATCGCTGGAGAGTGCGTTGTCGTCGTCGGCCACTTGAGCCGCTAGGTGTGTCCAGATTACGCGATTGGCATGAAGGGCCTCTGCAAAGGCGGGAAAACCTGTCGGCAGCTTTGCAGCGGTTTCACGTAACCGGCCTGTTACTTCGCTGAACAGCTGGTGTTCTGTGGATCGTCCGGTTCGCAATACCGACGTTTTTGGTGCATAAGCGTGGCGGGCTTGATCTATGAAATTCACGTCTGGTCCTTTCGGGACGGAAGGCGGAGACACACGACTTTGCCGTGCGGTGAATTGGTGTTTGAGGCGCCAGATGGCGCCTCAAACCAGTGTCATTAACGGAACAAGGACAGGATCGACTGCGGTGCTTGATTTGCAATAGACAGGGATTGAGTCCCCAGCTGCTGCTGAACCTGAAGTGCCTGAAGTCTGGCAGAAGCCTCCTCCATATTGGCGTCCACCAAGGATCCGATACCGGACTTGATTGCATCCGTCACTTTGCCCACAAACGCGTTCTGATCAGAGATGCGGCTAGCCGATGCACCAAGTGCCGCGGCGCCATCTACAGCTGCTTGAATGAGTGTTTCCATATCATCCAAAGACGCTTCCGCAGTTGTAGCATCAGTCAGGTCAATCGTCGTCAGATCCAACCCTGCCTCGAAATCAACGGACGCTACCGTGATATTGGCGGGCGTCACAGCACCGGCTGCGTCGCGATCCAAAGAGGACAAAACAGTAATGTCACCGCCCGCTGTATCGAGAAGGTTCGCACCGTTAAACTGCGATCCCGAGATGATCGATGTGATCTGCGCTTTCATTTCGTCGACGTCTGCTTCGATCTTGGAGTGATCGACGTTCTCACCAGTTGCTGCAACAACCTTCTCTTTCATAGCGTTGAGAATATTGGTGATCTGCTCTGCACCAGCTGATGCAACAGCGACAGTTGATTCGCCGAGTGCCAATGAGTCAGACACGGCTTTGAAGCCGCTGACGTCAGACTCCATGACCTTGGAAATTGCCCAAATGGCCGAGTTATCCTTGGCAGAGGAAACTTCCTTGCCGGTGGATATCATGCTTTGGGTTTTCCCAAGATCGTTGTTGATGGATTTGAGAGTTTGAAGCGCAACCATTGCGCTGTTGTTTGTCAGAATACTGGACATATTTTGGGTCCTACATTTAGGGCGCGTTTTGCGCCGAGTTTTCATGAACCAACTTGTTGAAGCTGGAAGGGACGCCATTCTGACGGGTATCTGATCCGTGAAGGACCAGTGCCACCTTTGTGAGGTGCACGGACAACATGCCCAGAACCAACTAACGATGCCTTAACGTGCGGATTTGAAATTCGCAGCCTTTGACGACAATTTTAGTAACGCCTTTCAGTGCCTCGTTCAGGCTGAGAAATCTGTGTGGCCTTGCCCGAAGAATCATAACTTAAAAGACTTGTTCGTGCGGCGTGCTGTTGGCGCAAAGTCGTAACAACAGTCGTAACGCCCTCACGTGCGGCCGCGAAGAGACTGCTGTTGCGGGCCAACGCCGATGACAAAAGGCGCAACTCCGCAGCATTCGCCTCATTGAACTGGGATGACAGCACTTCTTTTTCAGCAACCAATCCGCTCACTGCGTCAAAGTCACCGTCCAAAAGGGCCAGACGCTCTACCTCTAAAAGGCGCGCCAATCGCTCCACTGCCTCTGTCATCGGGACCGCGCCATCATTGCGTCAAACATAGATTGCGCCAATCCGATTCCTCCGGCCGCAGTCATTTGCTTTGCTTGCTCGTCTCGCATGAACGAGGCGAACTGATCCTCACCAGACCCCCCACCAAACTCCGAAGGTGTCTCTCCGATTCCGGCTGATTTCAACATTTCCGATAGAAACGCCGCCTCCAACGACTGCGCAACCGCCATCAATTGGGATTCGTGCATCGAAGAAGGTGGCGAAAGGGACGAAGCGTGAAGGGTTGATTGCTGTATTTCCACTTTGAAACTCCAATACTGACAATTTTCCTGATCATTAGGTGCCAGCGGTAAAGATTGAGTAAGTTTCTGTGCTGTAGAAACGATTAAACCGCGCGCCTTCGGAGAAACCGATGATCCAATTTGATACAAACTCACCTGAAACTGGGCAGGCTGTGCCGCAAGGCATACGCAACAGTCTGTCTGAAAAGGGCGACGAAGAATCGATCGAATTTTCACAAATTTGGTCGGAACTAGTTGAGCACGATAGTCCAAAAGCGCCTGCGCCAAGTTTCACACAATCGCCAGTCGCCACAAAAAGTGACGCGGCTTTAGATGAGATTTCACCTGATGCAGAAACGACAGAGGTTCAGACAGAACGTCACGCCGAAGAAACTGAGCCGTTTGAGTGGGTAGGCACCCAGACAACCAAACTGCCACGTGAAACCTCTCAGACGGTTCCTGCGAATGATCATCCCATTCCACGAGCGCGCCAGTTACCCGCGACGAATGGGGCGTTAGATCAAACTCAAATTTTAGAAAGCGGCGATCATCATGCCGGGCAAACACCATATGTTGGAAAGCAGCCTGCTACGTCTACAGAGGTGTCTGAAACAACAGTTCTAGGACGACGAGCCACAAATCAGGACGATCCGTTCAATCGAACCCCAATGCCTCTTTGGACGTCGGAGGCTTCAGCTGCGCCACTTGAAGCAGTTCCCGCGACCACGCGCACGGCGGATGCTCCCTTACCTAATTCGACCACCCCAGAACTGGGGAGTTCAAACGGGCCACTTCAGACAGGGCTCCTCAGTGGCCGCAAACCACTTCAGACAGTCACGCACGATCACGTCAGCAAAGACCGACCGCCAAGCGAAGGTGGAACAATTCGGGCGGAGAACATTCCCGCTGAGGCCGCAAAGCACACAGCTCAAATGGCGACACCGGCGGCACCGGTTCAAGTTACAGTTCAACCGCAACGCAGCCCCCCGTCGCCCGCACGCCCCCCCCAAGAACAGTCGCGCGGCGCACAATCTGTAACGCCGCCCAGCACCTTGGCTCCATCAAAAGTAACCTCGACACCGGTACCAACAGTGCCGGTTTTTGAACTCACCAACCCGATGCCGATCGTTGCTCTGGAAACTGAACTACCCGCGATCCAGCCCCTGCCCACCAGTGTGATGAACACCTCGGCGACCGTCGCCCCCCCATCAAATGCACCGCAAGTTGCCGCACAAATTGTTGCGGCTGTTTCCCAGTCTTCCGGTTCAACAACTGAGATTCTACTAAACCCGGAAGAACTTGGTCGTGTTCGAATTTCCCTCACGAATGGCGATGCAGGAATAACGGTGAACATCCTCACGGAACGGGCGGAAACCGCAGATCTGATGCGCCGCAACATTGAACTTCTCGCACGTGATCTACGTGACTTGGGTTACGAAAACCCCAGCTTCACATTCGACGAGCGATCTGGCGGGGCACATGACACGTGGCAGGATGAGCAACCAGAAACGTCACCTGACAATCCAAACAACACACCAGAGCCGCCGACACCCAGCATGCACGTCGCCATGACGGGCGGCCTAGATCTTAAATTGTAACGAAAGTAACTCTCATGGAAATCACCCAAACCACAACAACCGCATCGTCCTTCACACCACAAACTGAAACATCAGAGGCGGTTCTTAGCTCTGACTTTGATACGTTCTTGAAGATGTTGACGGTCCAGATGGAAAACCAGGACCCGCTCAATCCAACAGATTCGTCTGAGTACGCCCAGCAGCTGGCCACGTTTTCCGGCGTCGAACAGGCCGTCCTCACCAATGATCTTCTCTCGTCTTTGATGGTGCAGATGTCGACGAACGGTATGGCGCAGATGGCGGATTGGGTCGGCAAAGAAGCCCGCGCAGCGGTTCCAGCGCAATTTGACGGATCCCCAATCACCATCTCGCCGAACCCCGCGGCCATCGCTGACAAAGTGGAACTTGTGGTGTTGGACGCAGACGGAAATGAGGTCCAGCGCAGCGAAATTCCAAAATCGACTGACCCTATTGAATGGGCTGGAACCGAACCTGACGGAACACCGCTACCCTCAGGTCTCTACCAGTTCCAAGTGGTCAGCTATTCGAACGGAGAGGCCGTTCTTTCAGAAACCGCAGACATCTACACCCGCGTCCAAGAAGTTCAGAGCGAGAACGGAGAATCGGTTCTTGTTCTCGAAGGAGGGGTCTCTGTGTTGGCTTCAGACGTGAGCGCGCTGCGCGAAGGCTAGATTAAACAATCGCCGCAATCGCGACAGCCGCCACCGTAGCGAAACCGGCGCCTAGAACTGCCCATCCGAATGCAGTCCACTTGTTCTGCTTTTGGGGGGCAGGTGGTTCCTCGCCAAGCCGTACCAATGCGGCCTCGGCGAGGGCAGGCAACCTTGGGCCGAACCGCGCCAAAACGCGCGCGGTTTTCACCAGGTCTTTGGTCATCGCCCGTGGGCCGATGCTGTCCTTGATATAGTTTTCAACGATGGGCTTTGCGGCGTCCCAAATATTCATCCGGTGATCAAACGTGCGCGCGACGCCTTCAACAACAACCATTGTCCGCTGCAGCAGGATTAACTCGGTGCGGGTTTCCATACCAAAGCGTTCCGTCACCTCAAACAAATACGATAGCAACTTCGCCATCGAGATTTGCTCGGCGTTCATGCCAAAAATCGGCTCCCCAACGGCCCGCAACGCCCGCGCAAATTCACTGACGTCACGGCCCGCCGGCACATAGCCCGCTTCGAAATGCACCTCTGCAACACGGTTGTAATCACGCCGGATAAAACCGAACAAAATCTCCGCATAAACGCGGCGCGTGTACTCGTCCAAATGCCCCATGATCCCGAAATCATAAGCGATGATATCGCCGTTCGGCGCGATTTTCAGATTGCCGTGGTGCATGTCGGCGTGGAAAAATCCGTCGCGCAACGCATGGTTCAAGAACAGCTGCAAAACGCGACGCGACAGGTCCGTCAGATCATGACCCGCCGCAGCAATCGCATCAACGTCAGCTGCATTAATGCCCTCCGCCCAATCCAGCGTCATGACGCGGCGCGCCGACAATCCCCAGCGCACACGCGGCAAAGCAAAGCCTTCGTCTTTCTCTGTGTTGTCCGCAAATTCGGATGCAGACGCGCTTTCCATCCGCAAATCCAGCTCGCTAACAACCACACCTTCGAAATGTTCGATCACGTCCAGTGGCTTCAATCGGCGCGCCGATGGCGACAACGCATTGAACACCGATGCCGCCAGATAAAATGCGTCCAGATCCTTCTGGAATGCCTTTTCAATGCCTGGCCGCAGAACCTTCACGGCGACATATTCACCATCCGACGCCAACCGCGCCTTGTGTACTTGCGCAATCGACGCAGCGGCGACTGGCTCGGAAAACTCGCTAAAGACCGTGTCCACAGAAACGCCAAGTTCTTTTTCGACCTCGGCCTTGGCGACTTCAACGGGGAACGGCGGTAGCTTGTCTTGCAGTACCCGCAACTGGACTGCCAGCTCAGACCCGACAACGTCTGGTCGTGTCGACAAAACCTGCCCGAATTTGATGTAAGCGGGGCCCAGCGCTTGCAGTGCCCGCGTAACCGGCTGCTGCGTTACATCGCCCTTCAACCCGAGCCATTGAAATGGCCAGGTCGCCCCACGCACAGCGATGCGCATCATGCGCGGCGCTTCCGCAGCGTCCAGAATGATCTTCATCGCACCCGTTCGTTCCAGCGTCGCGCCGGTTCGGATCAGCCGCCAGATATTGTGCGGTCCGCGCATGCTATAACTTCCAACCGGAATGAAGGCACGCAATCCCGAGGCTCAGATTGCGGTACTTTGCATTGTCGAATCCAGCTTCCTTAACCATCCCGAGGAACGTGTCCTGATCCGGAAACTTACGGATCGATTCAACCAGATATTGATAGCTGTCACGATCCCCCGTGATGACCTTACCCATCGCCGGAATCGCGTTGAACGAATAAACGTCATACATTTTCTGCAGCATGTCATTTGGGATCTTGTTGAATTCCAGAACCATCAAACGACCACCCGGTTTCAGCACACGGTACGCCTCGTTCAATGCCTCTTGTGGGCGCGTGACGTTCCGAATGCCAAAGCTGATCGTGTAAACATCAAACGTGTTGTCCTCAAACGGCAGCGCCATCGCGTCACCAACAACCCAATCAAGCGAGTTGTCCAACTGCGCAGCCTCGGCCCGTTTACGACCCTCAATCAACATCGGCTCAGTCAGGTCCAAGACAGTGGCGTGCCCAACCTTCGCGCGTTTCAAAAAGCGAAACGAAATGTCCCCTGTACCACCTGCAACATCGAGCAACTTTTGCCCTTCACGCGGCGCGAGCCAATCCATCATCGCATCTTTCCAGATACGGTGAATGCCAAGGCTCATGGCGTCATTCATCACGTCATACTTGCTGGCAACACTGGAAAACACGCCCTGCACAAGGCCCGCTTTGTCGCCTTCCGGCACGGTTTCAAACCCGAAATGCGTCGTTTGATCGTTCTGGTTCATGCCATTTCTCAGCCTCACTATTGTCAAAATGGACCTATAGCTAAGTGGTTCAGAGTTCAAACCAACATATCGACGCAGCGCAGATCGCCGCGAATACGGCGCAAAACCAAACGCCGAAAACCACGATGCGCGCTGGCGGTAGCATTTTTGGATCACGCAAGACGTTTTCCTAACTGGTAAATACCTTATAACCCCTCCAACATTGGATGGGAGCATCATGCCTGAACTACCAGAAGTCGAAACCGTCCGACGTGGCCTCGGCCCTTCAATGGAAGGGCAGGTCATCACCCGCGCTGATGTAAACCGCCCTGACCTACGCTGGCCGTTCCCCGAAAATATGGCTGCGCGACTAACGGGCGTCAAAGTCACCGCATTACGCCGTCGATCCAAATACATCCTCGCGGACCTCGATACAGGCGAAACCCTCATCATCCACCTTGGCATGTCAGGCCGGATGACCGTGTCCGGTGATCCGCTCGGCCAATTCCACCATGATCACCCCGCACCTGCAAAGCACGATCATGTCGTCTTTCACATGGAGAACGGCGCGCGGGTTACCTTCAACGATGCGCGACGTTTCGGCGCGATGGATCTCGCGAACACGGCCAAGCTGGATGATCACTGGTTGATCAAACCAATCGGCCCTGAACCGCTGGGCAATGACTTTAACGAATCCTACCTCGCCACCGCGCTTTCAACGCGAAACACGCCGATCAAAACCGCACTATTGGATCAGCACGTCGTCGCGGGTCTCGGCAATATCTATGTCTGCGAAGTTCTGTACCGCGCCCGCATCAAACCGACTCGCAAAGCGAAAGACCTGTCAAAAAAGCACATCGTGTCTCTCGTACCCATCATTCGTGATGTGTTGAACGAAGCAATCGCAGCAGGCGGATCATCCCTCAAGGATTACCGTCAAGCGGACGGAGAGTTGGGCTACTTTCAGCATGGTTTTCAAGCCTATGACCGCGAAAACGACCCCTGCCAAACACCTGACTGTAGCGGCACCATCGCCCGCATGACCCAATCTGGCCGCTCAACTTTCTACTGCCCTAAATGTCAAAGATAGCTTGAATGCGCCCGTGGCTTTGGTAAGCGTGAACGCTCATGAACAAGCGGAGCTATTCCAAATGGCCTACGAAACCATCATTGTCGAAATCGCGGACGACGTCGCGCTTATCACTCTTAACCGTCCGGATGCGCTGAATGCGCTGAATTCCCAGCTTCTGGGCGAACTGGCGAGTGCGGTCGAAGACGCGGATGCATCTGACAAAGTGCGCTGTATTGTTCTAACAGGGTCAGAAAAAGCCTTCGCAGCGGGTGCTGACATTAAGGAAATGGCCGATAAATCCTTTGTAGACATGTACCGGGCCAACTTTTTCGGGGACGAATCAGACCGCTTTCTTCGTGTTCGCAAACCAATCATTGCAGCCGTTTCAGGCTACGCGCTGGGCGGTGGATGTGAACTGGCGATGATGTGTGACTTCATTATCGCAGCCGACAACGCAAAGTTCGGCCAGCCGGAAATCAACCTCGGCGTAATCGCAGGAATCGGCGGCACCCAGCGTCTCACGCGCTACGTGGGCAAGTCGAAATCAATGGACATGCACTTGACGGGTCGCTTCATGAACGCCGAAGAAGCGGTGACTTCCGGCCTCGTGAGTCGCGTGGTCGCACAGAAGAAACTCAAAGATGAGGCCTTGGCCGCCGCACACAAGATTGCGGAAAAGTCTTTGCTCGCAACGATGGCAGTCAAAGACACGGTGAACCGCGCCTATGAAACGTCCCTCACAGAGGGCGTCAACTACGAGCGCCGCATGTTCCAAGCCCTGTTTTCCACCGAAGATCAGGCCGAGGGCATGGCGTCTTACATTGAAAAGCGCGAACCGCAGTTCCGCGACAAGTAACCTACGTTATATAGTGCAGCTTATCGAACGCCACGCGCCAGTCTCGCACGCGTGGCGCCATCGCGCTCGGGTCATTGCTACCCAGCGCTTCAGCGATCAAATCCGCCATCTGGTCAACATGCTCTATATCCACACCCCAGCGAACCAACTCGGGTGTGCCA
>Ga0209121_10003804_pt1 | contig 14380 bp, 15 predicted proteins | sample Cruoilmetagenom3_FD_187292 | JGI IMG/M metagenome (GOLD analysis project Ga0209121, IMG submission 187292) | Oil polluted marine microbial communities from Coal Oil Point, Santa Barbara, California, USA - Sample 3 (SPAdes) (version 2) | ecosystem: Environmental > Aquatic > Marine > Oil seeps ...
TCGACGGCGAATAACTGATACGTACCGAGCGAAACAGCTGCTGCCAAACCCAGGAATACAATGATTCCACTGATAATAAGGATCTTTTTAGTTTTCATTTTCCGGCTCGCTTATCTTTTACAATAAACACTCCACGACTTCAATAGTCTTCTCTCCGCTTTGAGAAGTGTTCCCACCTGCATCTTCAGCGGAAATGGTGTATTCCACCAATCCCCTGTACTTGGCCATGCTCTGTTTTAGATCGTTGGGGCCAATGGTGATTTGATAATTTCCGCCGGACCCGCTCAGGGAGCGTTCCACCCAGGAACCGGATTCTCCGCCTTTCACCACACGGAAGCGGATGGAAACATTACTAAGGCTGGATGCATCGCTGACTGCTGCGCTGACTGTAAAAGCGTCTGCCCCACAGGTGGAATAATTCCAGATCTTATCAGGGGAATGGCTGACATTTGTGATAACCGGAGGGTCCTGATCGGCCGGGGGCGGCGAGCTGGTTACCGAAATTGTTAACGATTCCTGCTTGTGCCCTGCTGTACCGCTGGCAGCTAACGTGTAGGTTGTGCTCTGGGAAGGGCAAACCTGCTGGGAACCGCCGGCAGAAACTGCCTTACTGTCCAGTGAAATGCTGTCAGCGTGCTGCACATTCCAGTTCAGATCCGTGCAGTTGCCCTGCTCTATCTGGGATTGGTCCGCCCAAAAAGAGATCGAGATCTCTGCAGCAGCAGGTGTGGTAGTTTCCTGTGCGGTCGGTGTCGCGTCAGGCGCGGATGGTGTTGGGGAAATCTCCTCTGGCTCGGTGATAGTAACAGCCACAAATGCGGGATTGCTCGGATTACTTTCAGCATCATATGCGACCACAGAAATGATGTGATCCCCTGGATCGTTGATGATTAGATCCTGTAAGTAAATACTGAAGGTGCTGCCGGGCACCTCAGGCGCACCGAGATGATAGGGGATGCTGTCAATTGAACATTGAACTTCAGCCACGCCGCTGCCCGCATAGACGTGCGCCTGCAGATGGATAGCTTCACCCGCTTGATAGGATGAATTCTTGAAGGGCACATCAATCCAGGCTTTTTGAGTATTCTGTGAGATTGGCTTGCAAGCGCTGAATGGGACGATGAAAAGGACAATTACTGCTAAGAAAATCCGGCTCAATCTCAAACGCTGTGATTTCATAAGAAACCATCTTTCTTTGAGTTTGATTCTCTATACAATATTATAGAAAATGCACAACCTCTTGTCAACCAAAGATGTGCTGTGATGCTTGTATTTCTGTCATTCTATTACCATTGTAGAAACGAAAGTAAAAAGCAATGAGTCAAGATTCTACGAACACAGGAGAAATGGATTGCCACGTCGCGCACCGCGCTCATCATGATGACAGAGATAATCAGAGCAGATGAGTACAGGCCGAGATCCTACGGTCTCCGACCTCAGGATGACAAGAAGAGAAGATAATGCAAGCGTAGAAGAAAGAGATCGCCATACCCTGCCTTGGGTGGTTTGTGATGATAGATAATATTATGGGAATGCCACGCATCCCATGGGAGATCGCAATTACAACATAAACTGCAGGGTGTAATGATCAATCAATCTGAGCCCCTCACTCGTAATTTGAATGGCATGAAAAATCATTTCACTTATCATTATTTGGTCCAATCGTTTTTAATGGGATGGTGAAAACTGAAAGGCAGGTAAAATAGCGGATGGATTTGAGAGGAATAAGATGAAACCTGGCGATATTAACCTGCATGATTACAAACTAATCATTTTTGATATTGACGGCACACTGGTGGGGAAGGACCATATGCTGGACCCGTTCACAAAAGACGTGCTTTTCTGGCTGCGGGAGGAGGGATATCCTTTTACGCTGGCGACTGGAAAAAATTTACCAGCGACGAAATCGCTGGCGGATGAGTTGAAGATCGAGCTGCCGCTTATCCTGGTGAATGGGGGCATGCTGCAGACGCGGCACGAGGAAATGCTCAGTAAAACGACTCTCCCTATGGATATTACCCGGCAGGTGATCGAGATTTGTGAGGTACGGGGAAAGGATCTGGTCATATATATTGACAACGGGATCTATATCAAAGCGATGAATGAAAATATTTTCCCGGTTTACAGCAACGTGGTTTCCGGTTTATTCGAGATTGGGGAGTGGGATGCGATCATGAGCAAACTGGCGGATACGAATAAGTGCCTGGTGGTGGACAGCTTTGTGCGGGAGAATCTGATCGAAATGGGGAAGGTCTTCGAAAAAGCGCTAAAGGGGCGGGTGGATATCCTGCACTCATCCACGTACCTGGTAGAGGTGATGCCGAAGGATGTCACAAAGGTAACGGGTATCCGCAAGCTGGCAGAGAACATGGGAATCCCGATGGACAAGATCATGGCGTTTGGGGATTTCAATAATGACGCTGAGATGCTAGCCGCAGCGGGGTTGGGAATCGCGGTAGAAAATGCTTCCCCAATCGCAAAAGCAGCCGCAGACCTGGTGATTGGCTCCGTTGAAGAGCACGGGCCGGCAGTATTCCTGAAAGAACTATTAGACCGCTGATACTGCAGATGCGCGATCAGCGGTCAAGGTGTGTTTACATTACTCCGAGCAGTTTTAAATCTTCCTTTGAGAGAAATTTGAACATTTTTGTGCCGGCTTCCGGATCAACTGCTTCTCCGGCTTTACGGCCATTCTTGAGGGTTTTAACAGTAATCTTGTCTGTGTCAACCCACACATGCTTCTTATCCTTGAGTGAATAGAATTTAATTTGAGCCATTAACGATACTCCTTTCAGAATAGATTGAAATGATTGGAGAGACCACGGGGAACCCCCGTTATGTGGAAAATCTCTTTGTCCTATTTATTATACAGGAAGGAAAGAAGATTTTTATCTTAAAAAACGGAGAACTAAAAAATTTTTAAGTAATAACTTCAAACTTTCCTGTGTAATAAACCTTCTCTATAATTAATATTTGCGAAAAACGAGGTTGTAGATTTGGGAAAAATATACACTACATAAAGCACACACGCGAACCGGGGGTACTTAGATTCCACACATCGACAGTGTAGACGAGATCCTTCGCTGTACCCCAGGGGTATGCTTCGCGATGCTCATGATGACGGTAAGATAGGAGGGTGTCTATTTTCTCCTTGCCGCAGTCTCTTCACTAAAATGTAAAGATGATTATAAGAGCTTAGTATGCAGCCATATATCTTGAATGGTTTAATCGAATTTCCAGATCTCGGCAAGGATAGCTTTTGCCTGATCGAGGTCGCGGACAAGGTGGTTAAGCATCATGGCGCGCAGGGCTTTGTCATAGTCCTGTTCGACGACGGCTTCGACCCAAAGCATCTCAAAGGTAGCATTCAGCCGAACCATTGCCTGAAGGTCAAAGGGAGTCTCGGCTGGCTGAAGGGGCACAAATCCATGCCCTGTTACGAGAGTGGGCGTTTCGATGATAGCATGGGATGGCATCCAGGGGATGGCGGTTCCGTTAACTACATTGAGGATATAGACTTCATTGGCGTTATTGGCATGAGCCAACATTACTGGCACGACAATTTCGCCGTACCAGTGTGAACCGCGTTGATTCAATAAACTGGGGATGGTCCCACTCTGATCGCTGTACTTTTCTAAGATCTGTGATTCAAGCTCTAATAACTGCTCTGCCCGCACTTTTTTCTGTTTGCTCTGGGTTTCAAAAACGCGGTTGGAGTGATAATAGTACTTGAAATAGGAAGTTGGGATGCCGCCAACTGCGCGGGCGATCTCGGGATCGACCGGCAGGCCGGGTACCCCACTTAATTTCTCAAGAATGGTGGGCATCATATCTACGCCCTTATGAAAAGCTCTGGTGACCCAGCCGAAGTGGTGCATCCCGACGTACTGTATCCATAGTTCTTCATACGGCACGCCGAGCATTTTAGCAATGCCCTCGCCAATGCCGATGGGTGAGTCGCAGACACCGACAATATTGATCCTGGAATAGCGAACAACCGCATACTGGATAAAACTGTTGGGATTAGTAAGGTTAAGCACAAGCGCATTCGGGGCATATTGCTCGATAGCTTTGCAATATTTTAGCACCACAGGGATGGTTCGCTTGGCATTATTCATTCCACCGGGCCCGAAGGTCTCTTCGCCGAGAATGCCAAACTGTTTTGGGAAACGTTCGTCGTATGCACGGGCTTTATAACCGCCTACACGGATCTGATTAAGGATATAGTTAGCACCAGTCACCCCTTTTTCTAGATTTGTTTCGTGGGTGATCTTGAGCGGGATATCTGCACCTTCAGCAAGCGCCGAGCTGGCGGCAGCCACTTTTTCTAATTTTGATTTGGTGCGGCCAACCAGGCACACCTCAAACGGTGGGCGGTCTTTCCGGGCAAGGATTTTCTGGATAAGCATCGGCGAGGCAATCGAACTGCCGCCCAGGACGGTTAATTTTTTTATATCAGACATGTTTTTCTCTCTTCCAGAAATATTTATACCTGGTCGTAATATGCCAGAATAGCTTCCGCGGTAGTTACCGCTTCATCCTCGCGCAGTGTTTCGAACATTGGCAGGTTCAGCACACGGTTTGCATAGGGTGCACCGATGGGAAAATCTGATTCGGAGTAACCCAGATATTCATAAGCACCCTGCAGGGGTACGAGGATCGGATACATGGCAAAACCGCCGATATCGTGTTCTGCCAGGTAGATGAGGAGGTTTTTACGCTCTTCTTCGCTGGGTGTGATTGTGGCATAGGAATAATAGACATGATGGGCATAATCCGCCACGTATGGAAGCTGGAGGGGAGTATCCAAGAGCATTTTATCGTAAATACTGGCAATCTTGCGGCGACGATTGTTCCAATCATCAAGGTGACGCAGCTTAATGCTGAGCATAGCCCCTTGGATTTCATCAAGGCGGTCCTGAAACCCTATCACTTCATGGATGAACTTCACGCGCTGCCCAACGTAGCGCAGCATGCGGATCTTCTCAAGGAGTTCATCATCGCTGGTTGTTATGATGCCGCCGTCGCCATAAGCACCCAGGTTCTTACCGGGATAAAAGGAGAATGCCGCCGCGTGACCAAGTGAACCTGTCCGGCGGCCCTTATATTTTGCGCCGTGGGCGTGGGATGCGTCTTCTAGTACCCACAGGTTGTGCTTTTTGGCGAGCTCCATAATGGGATCCATATCCACCACATGTCCATAAAGGTGCACAGGGAGGATGACTTTGGTTTTGTTGGTGATCTTCTTTTCAACCAATTCAGCAGTGAGGTTGTATGTCTTTGGGTCTATATCCACGAACACGGGCGTGGCGCCGCAGTATGATACCGCGAAGGCAGTGGCAACATAGGTATTGCAAACTGTGATGACCTCATCCCCTGGTCCGATGCCCATCGCTTCAAGCGCGATGTGGAGGGCAGCGGTACCGCTGGAAATTCCGATCGCGTACTTACTATCGCTGAATTTAGCAAACTCCTCTTCAAACTGTTTTAGATACGGTCCCATGGTGTATTTCCCGGTGGGGAGAACTTTCTTAACAGCTTGTAGTACTTCATCACCAATCTCTTCCCACTGGCGTTCCATGTGCCCACTGCCGATCTTAGTGGGTTTCATGAGTGCATTCACCCAGTCGGGAATATCAATTTTCTTGGTCAGGTCAATTTTGGTCATTTTAATCTCCTACGGATTTATTTTTTAAAAAATTGTGGAAGGTATTGTTTATGCGCTTCCATCATTTCATCCACCAGTGCGACTGCCGTTGGAAAATCTGGTACAAGTGGATTCTGAAGCATGGCGAGAACAGCATCCTTATGAGAGCCGGAAACAGCTGCTTTAACAGTCGCGGATTCCCAGGCCTTGGTATGGATTGCAAGCGCGCGGATGGACTCTGGAAGGTACCCCATTACCAGCGGAGTTACACCGTGTGCGCCGACTACACAGGGAACTTCAACAGAGACATCCTCAGGGAAGTCGGCAATACTGCTGCCGTTGCGCGTGACAACAATCTGTACATCGCGCCGATCCAGCATCAGAGACAAAATCAGATTGATAGCCGCTTCTGAATAGCGGGCACCGCCCCGCTGTGCTAATTCTTCCGGTTTGGTAAGTACTTTAGGATCAGCGTATTTCTTAAGGAGTTTTTGTTCCACTTCCAGCACTACTTCACCGCGCGACTTCTCAGCCGCTTTGGCTTCTTCTACCCGTTTGGGATGGTAATAATAGTACTGCAAATAGTATGTGGGGAAAACGCCCAGTGTGCGGACAAGTTCCGGGTCAAACTGCGGCATTTCTTCGATATTAACGAATTCCTCAAGACGATCCATAAGAACCTGAGTCATATCTTTCCCTTTAATATAGACGCGGCGCACCCAGTTGACGTGGTTCATCCCCATCCACTCGAGAAAAACATCTTTCGGTTCTGCATGAAACGCTTCTGCCATAGCCGCGATGGTATTAATGGGGTTGTTGCATAAGCCAACTACATTGAGATTAGTATGTTTGAGGATCGCTTCTGTCATGATGCCAGAGGGATTGGTGAAGTTGATATACCAGGCATCCGGCGCATATTTTTCCATGTCGCGGGCAATGTCCAGAGTGACCGGAATGGTGCGGAATGCTTTGAAAGTGCCACCAGGACCAGTGGTTTCCTGCCCGATGACGTTGTACTTCAGGGGGATCTTTTCATCTATAATGCGCGCTGGCATTTTACCAACTCGCATGGAAGAAAGAACAAATTTAGCTCCATCGATAGCACGCGGGCGGTCCATACTGAGTGTCACTTTTGTATCCATCTCCGCGTAGCGCACCATGCGCTGTGCCATCCCGCCAACGATATTCAACCGCTCTTCATCAATATCATATAAAGCGATCTCACCCACCTTTAAATGCTTTTCATTTTGGATGAAACCATCAATTAGCTCAGGGGTATATGTACTGCCCCCGCCGATAACCGCTATTTTTTTGATGCTTGATCGTGCCATTTTGCTACCTCCGTTTCTAAATCATTTACCCGTTTCAACACATGCATATACTGCTCGGTATAATCAATCTCACTCCATGCCAACATCAACAGGTCAAGCGCGTGCACCAGGAGGACGGAAAATTCAACATCCTCACCGCGTGCCGCTTTGTTGGTGATGGTGGTATTTACCTTATGGGCTTCGTTTTGCTCATCATTGGCTTCCTCCAGAGCTTTTTCTGCTGCCTCCCAATCACCTTCTTCGGCATATTGGCCGGCTTCTTTGGCAGAACTGCGGGAACTGCCAGCGTGGAGAATCAATTGGAATAAAACCTGTTCCATCTCATTTGTATCTATCATTTTTCCTCTTTCTATATTTTATGACAAATGGCTGCTATCATCCAAATAAATGGGCTGCCATTTTTTTCCATTCTGATGAAATTCGGATATACCGCAGGAAGTCCAGGGACCGATCTCGCGCCAAACCGCGAGGTTTTTTCCCTGCAGGTACTGCGTGAGGACACTTAGAATACCCCAGTGCAGGACAACGAGGATGCTCTGCCCCCTGTGCTTCGCAGTGATGTGATTAAAGGTTTTAACCACCCGATCAATGAAATTTTCTGCACTTTCACCGGATATTTTTAAAGCGAATTCAATGAATGGGCGCATAATCTTTGGGCCGGAGAGGTCCGGCTCGAAAAGGGAGAGCGGTTTGCCTTCCAACCAGCCATAACAGCGCTCTTTAAATCCATCGGTGGGAACAGGAGCAATATTGATAGATTGTCCGATGATCTCTGCTGTGCGCATAGCGCGGCCGATTGAACTGGAGTAGAACATGTCAAATGACTGCCCGCTTAAGTAATCTGCGGTTTTTTTTGCATCCCGAACCCCTTTTTGTGATAGAGGGCTGTCGGATTGCCCGTGGATACGATTCTCAGTGATCATTTCAGTCTGCGCGTGGCGCACAAAAATCACCTGCGTTGGTTTATTCATCGATAAATAGGGTAATACGCTTTTACTTGATGGGTTCCGCTGTATCTGAGGCGCAGCGAAAACCGACGAATGGATTTTTACGGCGGGGAGTATGCATGCGAATATAAAAGGTTTGTGCTTCTTCTGCTCCATCAAGCCAATCGCCGCCGCGCAGAGGAGCGCGGAGCTGCGAGTGTGCACCGCCGCCGATCCATTCCCACGCGTTGCCGGCCATATCCCAGCAGCCATAAGGGCTGTCCCCAGCGGGAGAATATTTTCCTACGGGGGTTGTGTCGTCTGAAAAAGCATTGCATTTTTCAATATCAAATTCGCTGCCCCACGGCCAGATGCGGCCGTCGGTTCCGCGGGCGGCCTTTTCCCATTCCTCGTTGGTGGGAAGCCGTTTGCCAGCCCACTCCGCATAGGCGGCTGCGCTGAACCAGTTCACGTCTACAACGGGATGATCTTCTTTACCTTCAGGCCAGGTATGATGACGCCAGCTGGCTGGTTCTTCGTGCCCGGTGGCATCCACGAATTTCTTGTATTCGGCGTTAGTCACATGGTGCTGGTCGATGAAGAATTCCTTTGTTTCTACCTTTTCCTGATCTTCTCCGTATAAAAACTCACCAGCAGGGATTTTAACCATTGGTCGCCCATCTTTCCCGCTGACAAATAAAGAAATATTTTTATATGCCATCATTAAATACTCCTAAAAATTTATTTTTTCTTCAATTTAAACTGTAATTCTTTTGTGAGCCATTTGTAGCTGAATATAATAATGATCAAATAATATATCACCGTGACAATGGATATCGCCGGCGAAGTAATACCGAGTGATACCTGCCCAGGGTTTTGTTCGCCAAACAGCACTTGTAATGCGAAAATTACACCACTAAAGAGAGTATAGACCACGAGTGCGAACCAGAACCAGGATCCCTTTCCTTTAATAGATCTCGCAATCATAAATCCCTGAGCCGCACTGATTGTAAGCAGAGAAACACGGTAAAGAATAAGGGAGCTTAATGCGACAAACAGGTTTAGTAACGAGTCATTTGCTATTGTATTAATGGTGTCTACCTGAATGGTGCCTGATCCAAGATCAACGCCCAAGTGACTAAAAGCGATTCCTGCGCCAACACCAATCAGGATCAGGCCTGTAAAAACCTGAGCGATCAACCCAATACCAAAACCCAAAGCTAACCCAGCACTGATAAGATCCTCATTTTTCTTCTGCAGGATTCTGAGGTAAATTAGCATTCCTACCTGCACAAGCAGAGTTGTCAGGATAGTTCCTGCGAGGAAAGCCGAAAAGTTCGCCAATAGATTTGCTGATTGAGTATTTTTTTGTCCGCCTGTTACAAATTGACGAATGAGATTTTGGATAAAACCGCTAAGGAAAAAGGCAACAATCCAAATGACAATTCCCCAGTAGAGTCCTTCCCGCTTGTAATCCGGATGAAGCCGGCTTATCAGGCGCATGGGGATACCCGAGGCGAAAATAAATACGAAACCGCCGATAACTACTAATAGACCTTTTAATAGCATCTTTTCAGTTCAACTTTCTTGATACTCAAATTGATAGTTTAAGATTTACTATTTTTTAGTATCGCGTTCTTCGATAGCGTCCATGATCTGTTTGAATATTTTCTCTCCGTCTACCATGCCGTACGCAACCGAGTCCATATTCTCAACAATGATGCCTTGAGGGTTGGCGGCCTTCTCGAGACTGCGTTTTTTAAAACGCGCTTGAGGAGCAATGAGGACGATGTCCACAGGCTGCTCTTCAAAGTTCCACCGGCCGGCCACAGGTATATCAACTGCCTTTATCTCAAAAGGAACTCCGGCAGCCTCAGCAATTTTTTTAGTTTTATTTTCAATAAGGCTGGAGGACATACCTATTGCACACACTAACAAGACGCTAATTTTTTTCTTTTCTGCCATACTTACTCCAATATATAAAAGGTAAAGATTATTAAAATAATTTTACTTTTGATAGTATATCATCGCAGCTTAGGGAAGTAATCGCCGTGCTGCTTAATGTAATCATCAAGAATTAACTTCGCGATTTTGAAAGATGGGACCAGTGGATGGATGGAAAGTGCCCGCAGAGCGAGATCGTATGATTTTTCCACAGCTGCCTGAATGGTGAGCTGTTCATAGGCTTTAACTGACTGAAGCAGTCCAAGATTCTCCTTGGGGATTTTTCCTGCCGCAAAGGGGCGGATTACCCCATTCCCTACCAGACAGGTAGTTTCCACAACCGCTTCCTCTCCCATTCCGGGAATCGCATTGCGATTGGGTACATTGAGGATCATCAATTTAGGTTTGTCGGTGAGGGCTTTGATGACGTTGAGAGCGACCGCAGAGTACCCTTCAGCGGATTCATCCAGAACTTCCGCCGCGTCCTGTTTTTCAATCAAATCCATTGATTCAGGTGTGACTGATCTTCCTGTTTCGAGGGACATATAGGTGCCCTGGCGCTGGTCAAGATAGTGCAGATACACCGCGTGGATTTTGGATGGGTCACCTTCCTCATCGCGGATGCGGGCAAGGCTGGAATAGAGTTCTTTATTGAAAGGAAGAATCTGCAGCGCACGGCTAATGCCAGAGTTGATCAGGTTCTCCACGGATTCGCGCGGGTGATAATAGAAATAATTGTACTCATTGGGAATACATCCGTGCACAGCGATTTCCTCACGGGTGAAGTGAATATGTTCCAGATATTCATCAATTGCCGCACTGCCTTTTAGAAGATCAGGGATGACATTCCTGCCGTGCAGGTACAACCCACGCAGCCAACCGAGATGGTTGATGCCGTAATAATCCGGGAACAGCAAATTCGGGTCCACATTGAGGATCTGCGCCGCTCCGCGCAGCATACCGGCGGGGTTGTCACAAATTCCGACTGCATTCTCGAAGCCGGCTGCTTTTGTGATGGCTTCGGTGACAATTCCGGCTGGATTGGTGAAGTTGATCAGCCATGCGTTTGGAGCTAAATCTTTTATAAGGTTGACATAGTCAATAATAACGGGGATAGTACGCAGTGCCATTGCGAAACCACCTGGACCGGTTGTTTCCTGCCCGAGAACACCATATTTGAGCGGTACTTGCTCATCAATTACGCGGGATTCAATGAATCCTTCACGGAAGGTAGTAACGATATAATCTGCTCCCTTGATAGCTTCACGGACATTGGTGGTCCATTCAAACTTGAAATTTATGCCTTTTGCCAACCGCGGTTTACAGGCTAATTTAATGAGTTCTAAACGTTCTGAGTTGATATCCATTAAACAGACAGTATCGATTGGCAATTGGTCTTGAAAAGCAAGGATGCTTTGAACTACTAATGGAGTACGGACGCCCCCTGCGCCAATAAAGGTTAATTTCATATTTTCTTTCTATAAAAAAGGGGATGTAGATTTATCTACATCCCCTGAACTAACAGTGAAAAAGCATGCTTACTTCTTAGTCTTAACGGCTGCTTCTTCTTTTATCAAAACCTCATGTTCCCAGGCTTTGAAAGCGGGGAACCAGATGATGCCTGGAATGACGAATTCTGTAAGGATAGCGAGGATGATCGCTTTCCAGTCATAGCCAGTGGCCATGAACATCAAGATCGGTGAGGGCAGCGTCCATGGAGCCGCAATATAGGTCGGGCTAACTAGTCCGGCAGCGGTTGCAAGATAGGCAACGGACACATTCAGGAAAGTGATGACGATGAACGGAATGGCCAGAACCGGGTTGAAAATAACCGGAGCACCGAAAGTAATCGGCTCATTAATGTTGAAAATTCCGGGCCAGATTCCTAACCAACCAACCTTGCGCAGACGTGCTGATTTGGAGCGGGTGAAGTAGTAAGCCAAAGGCAATGTTGCACCAGAACCGCCAGGAACAACGAATGAGCGGAAAATTTCCGTATAAATGGCGGTCGGCTTTAAGCCATTAGCAACTGCTTCTGCATTGGCAACCAGATTCGATGTCCAGACAGGCTGCAGAGCGATACCAATGGTGAGGTCGCCGTGGATACCCATTGTCCACAAGAAAGCATGGAATGTTTCAGCAATAGCAGCGGCAACATATGTTGAAGCGGCCGGTACAATGGCACCCAATACCTGGAAGAGACCACCAGCCAGGTCAAAGTTGATGACGAAGCGGATCAGCCACCAGCCGAAAGCAACAACTGCGCCTGGAATGAGAGCAGTGAACGCGGCTGTAATGGATGGCGGGACACCTTCCGGCATCGTAATAACGAAATTTTTCTTGATGAAGAAGTTAAAAACTTCAACCGTGATCACTGAAACCACAATAGCCGTAAATAAGCCCGTGTTATCCAAGTAGGTACCAGCTTCACCGCCAGCTAACTGGGGAGAAGCGACCAGGATATAAGACATGAAGGAGAAAAACACAGGCATGAGGGCGTCAATTCCGCGTCGGCGTGCCAGCGCGTATGAGACTGAAATGACCACATACAGCGACAACAGACCGAAGGTTACATTGAATACACTCCAAAGCGAGCCGGAAATATTTTCCGGAAGAACGCTTTCGAAGTAACACGCTGCTTCATCCCGGAAGCAAAGCGGGAACTGCAGCACTACCAATACGAGCGCACCCACAATAATGAGGGGCATCAGGGCAACGAATCCATCACGGATGGAAGCGAGAATTGGCTGGTCGAAAACCGGCGCTATTTTTTCCATCACGTTTGTAAGGGAATCTGCCCAATTTTTCTTTTTTGCTGACATAATATAAACTCCTTTACTTTACTAAATTGAATATAATTTTTCTGCGACTAAGAGACATTTATATATTTTTTCAGAGGCACCTCCTTATAAATTTGATTTGTGTGAAAGATTACGAAGAAAAAATTGCTGTTGGGTGGAAATATAAAACACCCTGCTCTTTAAGCAAGGTGTGGCACGCAAAAAAATAATAATAATAACCCCAAAAAAAGAAGGTATGCAGGTTCGAACAATATCTGCGACTATTCCCATGCTTTCATTTCTCTTTTTATTATATTCATATTATACAATAAAAATCCTTTATTAGTATATACTATTTTTCAAGTAATTCGACCAAAAAATAAAAATCGTAAATATTATTAACCCGTAAAATTATTAATTAAATTATATAAAAATACAATAGTACAGAGAGAGTCATTTGTCAAGCCCATACGCATGCTTATTCATAAATAAATTACTCAAAAGGTATAAGCAGAAGTAGCCTTACGATCATTAGGGATATTTGGCAGTGGGGCATGTGGGTGTCAGTACCGGTTATAGGCACTGAGGTTGGCACGGGTGCCTGGATGGAGATGGCGCTAATGTCCCCATAGATACCCGAGCAAGAGATTTTTCTGCTGAATTACCACGGGCATCAAATTATCATTAATAGATAGATGTAATAGAATTAGTCGAGGGTTTTAAGGGGAAAAATATAACTGTCGGAGCAGTCTTGTTTGTAGTTGATTTCACCCAATTTGATGGAGGTTAGTGAAGAATGGGAATATGGCAGATTGTATTTGAGAGTGGAGACTGGTCAGGAAATTGGTTGATGAAGAAGGAATCCATGATTAATTTAACAGAAAAAATGTTACCTAATCCTTTAGGTATAATTTATAATCAAAAAATAAATATTTCCACGCAGCTTGCTGCGAAAAAGAAGTAAGATGGAAAGATGAATAACCTTTATTGTTTTAGAGGAAAGGGAAGGTTTCATTTTAGCTTTTTTCTTTGTAAATCACATCAAATACTATGCAAAATAAAAAAAACAACCGATTTATAAAGAATAATATATTAATTATTTTTGGGATCATATTTATGGTATTTGCTTATATGCAATCGCCATTATATACATCCAATCAAAATCAATATTTTCTGCAAGGCATGGCTGAATCTGGTTTAGGATCCTTGGATCAGGACTGGCTTGCATCAACCAAAGAACCTACACCAGCATTCACATTTCTTGTAAAATGGACATTTTTATTACTGAAATCCGAGGTATGGTTTTATTTCTATTATGCGGTGCTGATCGGCATCTATTTCCTCAGCCTGCTTGGTATATTGAATCAGGTATTTAATATCAGGGAATCTAGATCTAAGTTCCTGCTTACTGCCTCGTTAATAATTTTCTCCCATTCAGTCGGATTCCGATTTTTCCTGACAAAATCTTTGGGGCCAGAATGGGCATTTTTATTAGATGGAGGTGTAGCTGGACAAAGGCTGCTTGGAACCGTCTTTCAACCAAGCACATTTGGAATACTGTTGGTTCTTTCACTTTATCTTTTCATCATCAAGAAACCATTTTTATCAGCAGTAGCACCTGCTTTAATCATTTTTCCATTTTCATCTTTGTATTCAAAAGCTACAAATTCAGAAATACCATCATAATCCCAACCATCATTAGGAGTTGTTTGGAAATGCCAAACAATTTTTCCAGTATCTGGGTTTACAGCT
>Ga0209121_10003805_pt1 | contig 14374 bp, 15 predicted proteins | sample Cruoilmetagenom3_FD_187292 | JGI IMG/M metagenome (GOLD analysis project Ga0209121, IMG submission 187292) | Oil polluted marine microbial communities from Coal Oil Point, Santa Barbara, California, USA - Sample 3 (SPAdes) (version 2) | ecosystem: Environmental > Aquatic > Marine > Oil seeps ...
GCATCCCCAAAACCAAGGATAGCAATGAAAATTGGGCTCAGAAACAGCAAGCCAAAACCAAATGCAGAGTCTTTACCAAATGATTTTGCCAGATCAAACAAGAGAATGATCAAAAAGATCATGTTAATACCTGGAATGGCTAATAAAATTAACCACCACCATTCTCGTCCAACGATCTCTAACAGGATATATGCGTTATAGATCGGAATAAGCACAGCCCAACCCGGTTTGCCTGCCTTGGTGAATATCTTCCAATTGGCGATAAGGATAACAATGCCAACCGCCAATCCAATTCCACCCCCACAAAGAGAGGCGACAAAAGAAAAGAAGTTCTCATCTTGCTGTAAATAAGTTATGAAATGAACAAGATATTGCATCATCAGTAATCTCCTTTCGATAACTTGAATTTGAATCCTTCTTTAGAATCATTATAATCCCATTCCTCTAAGCAGAAGCTCCTTCGCCTTAAAAACGCCTTCTGAGGCCATTGTGCCCACCAGAATCGCCTGCGCTTCATTTCTGAGCATGTCCGGCGGGGTACCTTAATAGACAACTGAAAGGCGGGGATTTTCCGGGTCGGAAACGTCTTGATGCAAAAATTCTTCCAACCCTCCCTGGCCCTCAATCTCCTTCATTTCCCCGGGAATATGTGCAATGCTAAAATTCAACAGGCTTGTTTCAGGATTAAAATTAATACTGCCCCCTTCTTACTCTTCATATGCTGGGAAAATCAAAACATCCGCTCAAGGCAGCCTTACCTATGGTATATTTTAAGCATTCGATACCATCAACAGGAGTTGATATGTACATTGCCATCGAAGGCGTGATTGGTGTGGGAAAAACAACCCTGGCACGCCTCCTTCAACCATCATTTGACGCTGGCCTGCTTTTAGAGATATTTGAAGAGAACCCATTCCTGAGTGATTTTTACAGTGATCGGAAGCGCTATGCTTTCCAGACCCAGATTTTCTTCCTGCTTAGTCGTTATCATCAACAACGCAAAGGGATACAGGAATCGCTTCAAAATAACTCCTGTATAATTTCTGATTACACATTTAAGAAAGACCGACTCTTTGCTGAAGTCAATTTAGAAGGTGACGAGCTGGATATGTATTTCAAAGTTCATGAAGCCCTGGCAGAAAAAATCACTTTCCCTGATCTGACGGTCTATCTGCGCGCAGACACAAGAGTGCTCATGCAGCGAATTGCTCAACGCGATCGCCCGTATGAACGGATGATGGATGTTGACTATATCAATATTCTTAATCAAACCTATGAAACTCATTTTGGCAACAATCCGGGGAAAAATATCCTCGTGATCAATTCAAACGAATTGGATTTCGTTCGCAATCCTGAAGACCTGGAATATGTTGACCAGCGTATTCGCCAGGCAATGAAATTAGCGCCGTTCCAGGAAAGTTTGCCGATCGAACTCTAATCAAGAGGAGGTCTCATGCGTTTTACGCAAGACTTACTTCATAAATTTGCTAATGAATCTGTCAAACAACGCCAACGTGATGAACCGGATCTTCACGCTGCTTACCTGACTGGATCACTATTGAGTGACCAACCTCTCTTAGGCAGTACGACGGATATCGATATAGTTTTGGTTCATAAATACCAAACACCCGTAGAAAGAGAAACCAAAGCGCTAACTCAAGAAGTGTCTCTGGATATCGTTCATAAAAAACTGGAGGATTATGAGCATTATCGCCAGCTCCGTCAGGATCCTTGGATGGGATACCCTCTCACTCGTTATCATATTCTGCTGTTTGACACGGATCACTGGCTTGAATTCCTGCAGGCAAGCATCAACGCTAATTTTCTTAAACCGGAGAACATCCTTGCCCGTGTGAATACTCTGTCCAATGCTGCACGCGAGACATGGTTTGAGCTCATACAATCAAACTTCGAAACACATCTGTCATGGCTTAATCGTTATATGGAGAGTCTCGCAATGGCAGCGAATGCTGTTTGTGGTTTGATTGGCTCACCATTAACTACCCGTCGATTTCTGTTGACTTTCAATGAGCGTGTTAAGGCGCTGGGGGTTCCACACCTGTTGGCCGGTTTTACAGGATTGCTGGGATTTTCTGCTGAGGAAGAAACTGAAAACTCCCTGTCTGAATGGGTGGATTCGTTAGAGCTCGATTATGTTAACCTTCAGGAAACTTCGAACCTTCCCCCGCACCTTTCAAGATGTCGCCAGGCTTATTACATGAATGCCATACGGGCTTTAATTCAAAGCGGAGATCCAAAGCAAGCCTTATGGCCAATATTACGAATCTGGCTTGATATCCAACTGTTAGCCGGACAATCATCACAGAATTCTCAAGTCTGGGAAAACTGCCTGTCTAAACTTAACCTGACCGAGATGCAAACCTCTCATAAGGCAGAGGCTTTAGATGCATACTTGGACACCATTGAAGTTGTAATTGAATCATGGTCTACTGCTTACGGGATTTAATAACTACACAGTTAAATTCATTCTTCCTGTTTAATATTTTACATATCCCATCAACTTTCTCCACAAAACTGTGGATAAATCCCCAAAAACTGTGGATAACTTATACGAAATGTGGATAACTTGCACAAACATTCGAAGAATCCTGAAGATAGATTCTGGAGAAAATTGTCTTTCTCCATTCATTTTCATGAGAGATAACGCCGTTTTTTCAACTTATTCCCTTCTTCTACACACTTATCTGTGGAGAAAACCAACAGTAGCTATCCCTTAGATATACGGTGTTGTTAAAAACAAATCCCATATACACGAGGATTCTCTTACATGGATCTTTTGAATCTAGCCTTGTCCACTTTTCCACACCCCCTATTACGATGACTAATTAAAGATTCTATATATAAAATATGTGGAAAACATTAATTAACTCAATCTTTCAGCAATCATCCTGCATATAGATCAATGCTGAATTAAGAATTTTATCGCCATGAAGCTGTAAAACATTATAATGCTCAACATGGATCAAACATGTCAGTTTTCATATCGAATTGTTGAAGAGCAGCCTGATGATGTCCCAGGAATTCGAAAAGTAAATCTTGCTGCTTTCAATAGCCCGGGAGAAGCGAAAATTGTTGACCAGCTGCGGGATAACTGTTGGATTTTCATTTCCTTGGTGGCTAAGAGTGAAGACAAAGTGATCGGTCACATTCTTTTCACGCCTGTGCAGATCATTACACCTGATCAAAGAGCTTTAACCGGCATGGGACTTGCCCCTTTGGCTGTTATGACTGAATTCCATGGTCGCGGGATTGGTACTGCTCTTTGTCGGGAAGGTATTGAGAGAATCTCAATGCTCGGGTATCCATTTGTAGTTGTTTTAGGGCATTCAGGATACTATCCCAAATTTGGTTTTAAACCCGCTAAACAATACAATATTACCTGTTCTTTTGAGGATGTTCTGGAAGAAGCCTTTATGATCCAGGTATTTGATGCAGAAATTATGAAAACTGTAACTGGAACAGCCTATTATCGGCAAGAGTTTAATGAAATTACCTGAAAACCTAGATTTTAGGAAAGGACATTCAATGGAAACGATGAAAGCAATTGAAGCACGTCGGAGTATTCGTAAATTCAGGCCGACACCTGTATCGCAAGATATTCTTCAAAAGATATTGCGAGCAGCAACTTTGGCTCCTTCAGGCAAAAATAAGCAACCCTGGAAGTTCTATGTCGTTCAGGGTGAGAAACGACAGGAGATGGTCGATATCATGTGGAAGGGGATCCAACGGTTGGAAGAAAGCAGTATCAAAACTGGTAGTGCAAAATTTACACATAAAATCATGGAACATGCCCCCGTGACAATTTTCATTTTCAATCCTACCAGCAAACACCCACTTTTAAAACGAGACGTACTTGAAATATATTCAGATATCGTTGATGTCCAATCGATTGGCGCAGCCATCCAAAACATGCTGTTGGCTGCAATGGAATTTGACTTGGGAACCTTGTGGATATGTGATATCTTTCTTGCGTATGAGGAACTGTGTGATTGGATTGGTGAGAAGGGGCAGCTGATAGCAGCTATCTCATTGGGTTGCCCGGATCAATCTCCTAACGCTCGCTCACGTCACCCAGTCGACGATGTGGCAGTATTTATTAACTGAACGATAGCAAATAAAGGGGATATTATCTTCTTGACAACAGTATACCATTCGGTATAATAAATTCCTATGGATAATCGTGGACAATTACTGGACTGTGCTCTGTCGCTGTTCAGCCAGCGTGGCTATGATGCTGTCGGTGTGCAGGAAGTGGTAGAAGCTGCAGGGGTGACCAAACCCACACTCTATCATTATTTTGGCAGTAAACGTGGTTTGCTTGAAGCGCTGTTAAAACAGGAAGCCGGGAAACTTCTCGCTGTGATAGCAGAGTCTGCAAAATATCATGGCGACCTGGTTTTGACATTGGAGAATATCACCAGGGCTTTCTTTCAAGTGGCAAAAGAGACCAGCAGATATTATCGTATGCAGGTGACCCTGTTTTTTTCACCTCCTGAGAGTGAAGCCAACCAGGCTATTCAACCTTATATGCGGCAGCAAGCAGAAATCTTAGAGAACGTTTTTATTAAAGCATCAGAGGAGCATGGGAATTTAAGTGGACGACATCAGCGTTATGCTGCTGGCTTTCTGGGTGAGATCAACGCTGTAATTGGTCTCAATCTTAATAACAAGCTGGATTTGACAGGGGAAGTTGTCTATCAGATCGTCCATCAATTCATGCACGGCATCTTTAGTTGATGAGCCAACAAGCATTTTGTTCGAACTGAGAGTATACCGATTGGTATACTCTAATTTAATAAGGAATTTGATATGATGACACCTCAATGGACAAAAGAGTCCATTTTCTATCACATTTATCCTCTGGGTTTGTGTGGTGCCCCAGAATGGAACAACTTAGCTTCGCCAGTGGTTCACCGTCTCGAGAAACTAATCCCCTGGCTGGATCATATCCAATCCCTGGGTGCGAATGCAATATACCTGGGGCCTGTATTTGAGTCTTCAAGTCATGGTTATGACACGATTGATTACTACCAGGTTGATCGTCGTTTAGGTGATAACGATACCCTCAAACGTTTCTCAGATGAAGTTCATCAACGCGGGCTGCGTTTAGTGCTGGATGGCGTATTTAATCATGTTGGACGGGATTTTTGGGCATTTAAAGATGTTCAGCAGCTTGGCGAGAACTCTGCTTATTGTGAATGGTTTCACAACCTGCGATTCAACGATGTCAGCTCGATGGGTGATCCCTTTACTTATGAGAGCTGGCAGGGGCACTATCGATTGGTGAAATTAAATTTATCTCATCCAGATGTTCGAAAGCACTTATTTGATGCTGTTGCGATGTGGATAGAGGAATTTAAAATTGATGGGCTGAGGATTGACGCCGCGGATTGCATCGATTTTGATTTCCTTCGAGGGTTGCAGCAATTTACAAAGTCAAAACGACCAGATTTTTGGATGTTGGGCGAGGTTGTTCATGGGAATTATCGCGATTGGGTCAACCCTGAGACGCTGGATTCGGTGACAAATTATCAATGTTATAAGGGAATGTATTCAAGCCTGGTGGAAAAGAACTATTACGAAATTTCACATGAGATAAATCGACAGTTCGGGTATGATGGCATATATAAGGATTTATTTTTATATAATTTTGTGGACAATCATGATGTTGACCGGGTCGCCAGTAAATTTGGTGACCCAGCCATGCTTTATCCCTTATACTTGCTGATTTTCACCATGCCGGGTATCCCCTCGATCTATTATGGCAGCGAATGGGGAATTGAAGGGGAAAAGGGTCCCTGGTCAGATGGCAATTTGCGACCAGAGCTTGATCTCAATCAAATAAACATCCAAGGACAGACTGAGCTTTTAAAAGTAATTATGCGTTTGGTGGCATTGCGACAGGGATCAAAAGCACTAAGCCTTGGTGAGTATAGGCCGATTCATGTGGACCACCAGCAGTTTGCTTTCTTGCGTCAGTTTGAAGACCAAAAAATGTTTATTGTTTTGAACAGCGACACTGAGGAAGTTGAATTAACCCTGGATTTACACTGGAAAACTGGAATTTTGATTGATCACTTGAATGCAGAGACAAAAGTTTACCTGAAAAATAATCGTCTCACGTTGAGTTTGCCGCCAGCCTGGGGGCGAGTGATGTCAATTGAGTAAAAAGAATTTATAATTCACATACTTGCAGGAAAGCAGCCACCATTTTCTATGACATGTGCCCCAGTGTTGGCGTTTTGAAAACGGCAAATAGGGTTGATGCTTAAAGCATATCCTGATTGTTTGACCCAACGCCCCAGTCGGGACAGCTCATTCAGGGCTTCTTTTACAGCGACTCCCTCTACAACGCCAAAACGATAGATGAAATACCCTGGATTGTCCTCAAGGTAATCCAGGATGGAATCCCAGGCGTTTAATAGGGCATCGAGATCGTGATCATGATAAATTTCTTTGAGGGGACGGATTGGTAAATGAAGATTACGCACCAGGACATCCATCATGGTTGGATTGTACAGAAACCGTGCATAGGCAGACCCATGCTTAATCTGCACATCCTCTGGGTGGGGGATTAATATGCTGTTTGCGAAGATTTTTGTCTCAAGTTGATAGGTTTCATTTACACGATTCCGAAACCTGTGAAGATCTTCTTCTGGGACCAAGGCGTTAACATTCTCCATAATCATGTTTGCTGCATTCTCAAGGTTCGCCTTAATCGATAGATTGTTATCAGCCAATGTCACCGGTGGGATGGTTTCTCCAACATTCATAACCAGTTTTGGGTATTGAAGTTTGAAGGCTTTTTCAAGGCCTCCCTTGATGCCGCCGAAACCTATTGGAATGATTGGTGCCTTGGAGCGATAACTCAACCATGCAACACCTGTTTGAGCCTGCATTTGAGCGGGGGACCATGTGCCTCCCTCTGGAAAGATACCCAAGATGCTGTCTTGATTCAGCACTTCCAATCCCATTTGAAGTCCTTTCCGATCCAGGTTTCCTCGGTTGATCGGAATAAAGCCATAGCTATTGGCAATAAAGGCATAATTGGGGTCGAAGGGGATATCCCCATTCCCTAGAAATTCCACCACGCCGGGGCAGTAGACCGCCATCATCACAGCTTCAAGGACAGCGACATGGTTCCCAGCCAGGATCACGGGGCCTTTATTAGGCAGCTTTTCCCGACCGTTGACCGTTACATTCGCTAGTAAGGCTAATAAAACTTTGCCCAGCGTGGTCATGCTCTTGCGAATCAGGACCCGTCGGGGGTATTTCACGTTGTAAAATAGTTCTTCATAGGTTTTCCAATAATCAATGTACCGATGTACTGTTGGGCTGTGTTGAGTGGGGCTGGAGCGATAATCATGGCGATGTGCTCATACGAACACGCAACAGGCATCATTATATTTCATAATTGTCTGGATGGGGCTTCCCGTCGGATTGATACCACAATAGTTAATATAAAGTTTTTTCCTTGGTCGAAAACCGACTCGCCAAAGTATAATGATTTGCATAAAGATGTTTCTAATTTATTATGGAGCGCTATCGCAGATATTAGCAGAGTAGGCCATTGATATGAATTTTTCAAAGATCAACTATCAGAGTTTCTTAGGTAAGCTTCTACGCCTACCGCTGCGCCTGATCCCTAAAAAGATGGTTCTGCCCATCCTGCAAGGCAGCCTGCGCGGCAGAAAATGGATCGTCGGTGCTGGCGAACACGGCTACTGGCTGGGAAGTTATGAAATCAACAAACGAAAGGCTTTTGAGCGCGAGATCACGCCAGGGGCTGTTGTATATGATATTGGGGCCAATGTGGGCTATTTCAGCCTTTTGGCGGCGATTCTGGCCGGGGATGAAGGCAAGGTGTACGCCTTTGAACCCCTGCCGCGCAACGTTATGTTTCTGCGCAAGCATGTGGAATTAAATCAATTGGATACGATTGAGGTGTTCGAAGCGGCCGTCTCAGACCATGCCGGTGAAGCCAGCTTTGATTTGGGTTCCAGTACAGCCATGGGTCACCTGGCAGATACCGGAAAACTCAAGGTTCAGATGGTGTGTTTGGATGAGCTGCTGTCTGATGGTCAATTGCGTCCCCCGGATTACATGAAAGTGGATGTGGAGGGGGCTGAATTTATTGCTTTAAGCGGAGCCAGAAATCTGCTTGCTGAATACCATCCAATCTTATTTTTGGATACGCATAACCGTGAAGCTCACCAGGAGACCATTCGCTTGCTAAAGGATCTGGGATATCACTTTGATGTGCTGGATGGGAAACAGATAGAAGAGACCAAAGAACTGGTTGCAAGATCGACCTGATATTACGAAAAATTTTTATTAAGAACCGATCAATAAAGGGAGATTACCACGTACTAAAGCCGGGAGATATAATGTCTATTCAAAGGGGGTAAGCGTGAGCGGTGGAACTGCCGAGAGTGCACATATCACGGTCACGATTACAGGACAGCAGCAGACTTCAGAAGAAGGTACTGCTGTAGAAGCTTCACCGACAGCAACGACAACAAGAGCACCCTTAACGCCCACGTTCACCCCCACGCCAAAGACACCGACCGTCACACCAAGCCCCACCCGAACCATCACCCAGAGACCGCCGGAGGTCAATCTGTACACGGACGACATATATCTCTCCCCTGGGGATTGCACTACATTAACCTGGGAAACAGTCAACACAACGAGTGTGACGTTGAATGATATGCCTATATCCAATTATTCTGGTTCTACGTCAGTTTGCCCGTTGAGTACGATCACCTACACACTTATTGGATATTATTCCGGGGGCAGTGTAAGCGATTCGGTGACGCTGATTGTGTCAAATGCCTTCCCTTCCCAAAAGTACTCATATTATGTAAATCTCTCCATTACTGGTTGTCACGGCAGCATTCATCATATTGGTGATACCGTTCAAATTTGCTACAACTTTAATTCTGCTTTATATTTGTTTGAGTTCCGAGATTATTCTTCTGCTTCTCCATGTGCAGAGGGGGCAACAGGTCCTTTCCAGATTTTAGCCGAGGGGAATATATTCGACTCTAAAAGCGTATGCAAGAACTACACCCTGGTTGAACCTGGAGGCTATGACGCATTTCAATTCAGAGTGGAACAAGCATCAGAAAGCCCCACTCCGATTTTGGTGGAATATGCTGAAGTGTGGATTTATATCTTGCCATAGTGAGACAGTAAAGCCAGGAGGTAAATGATGAAGTGCCCAAATTGTGGGAAAGGGGCTCCAGACTATGCCAATGTGTGTGGTTACTGTGGACATGTTTTCTATAAGAAGACGCATCAGATAGTCGATGCTGCAAATGTTTCATTGAGGGAAAAAGGAATTCCTCCTTGACTGAAGTGGGTAATTGCTGCTGGAGCAGTATTTTTCGTCGCTATTCTTATCATAATTGTGGTAAATGCCATCAGCCGTAAACGTACTCAAGCATTGATTGATGCTGTGCCGGTGGGCAGCTATCCTGACGGCGCCAGCCCTTACGGAGCGTTAGATATGGCGGGGAAACGTATATGAATGGGTTACTGATTGGTACAATAATAGTTATTATCGCCAAGTGGGGAATGTCAGCAACCCTTTGGGTCCTGGAAATGGGGATTACCGCGTTTTGCGAGGGGCTGGTTGGGACAGCGTTGCAGAGAAGTTAAGGGATTCGTATCGTGGCTGGTTTTTGCCGAACGGTAATAATCTCAGTGTTGGATTTCGATGTGTTCACTCCCCTTAAACGCCACATCAAAAACTAAGTTGTTAAATCTAAGCATGATTGTCTAAGGGTTCTTCTGCTTCAACGAGTGATTAGATGTTCTCGATTATCTTCAGAGATAGTTCATAGTATGCCTCTTCACCAGGGGTGAGAGTGCGAGGTAAGCCTTTTTTTGCGAGATCCTCCCAGGGAGCCATGGCATGGGTGCCCGGTTCTAGACCGCATACATATTCACCTTTCCCCATCATTTTCCATTGTGTCAGAACCGGCATCGTGTCTGCTGTCCACTGCAGACGGATGCCGAACTGAAGGTCTGGATTGTAAAGTGCAGCTACTGCGAACCCATCGGAGTCAACTTTGGGATAATGAAAAAAGACCTGCTCCTCATAGCCGGCATTTGGCGTCTCAAAACGAGCATGATCAGCTAATCCTGCTGCAGCCACAGGAGTGCGTGGTTCAACTTTTTCATCTTCAATGATCAGATGGCTGGCAGGGCTGACGATTGGAAAACCAATATTGCAGTGATAGAGCAGGCTGTGCGGCGTAGGTTGACTTCCTTCGTTGAGGACGGTGTCCTTAAGTATCAGCTGTTTACTACCCAGGGTAGACTCGATACGGCGTTTCAGCAGTAAATTCTCTCCAAACAGGATGGCCTGCCGGATCTCTCCCTCGACAATCAACACATAATCTTCTCCCTGCCATTCCTGCCACATGCGCAAGTTGTCGGCCGGGATGTGAGCGATCCGTCCATGCAAACCGTGGGATTGCCCCTTGTATTTATCGGGAGCACCGATGTGCATCAACCCGCAGGTGGTCAACAGCCCTCCGCCAAAGGTGCGCAGCCATCCCAATCCATTAGGTTCATAATAAGAAGGTGTTCCAAGCGCTGGATGCTGCCAGGATACAGGTTTATCATTAAACCATGCAGGACCGATATCCAGTGAACGATCAGGCCAGATCGTAAAGCGCAGACCACTCCCAGTTAAGACATCAATGCCACGCATCCCCTTTACTTTCCCGTGGTCGTAAATAAAGGGACGCATCCCTCCTATGGAAGATAATGTGCTGGTATATGCGGTTAAATCATCCTTTGAATAATGTTTGTTCCATAATGTGGGCATTTACACCTCCGATGAATGTAATTATGAATGAGAATGTGCTAAATCGCAGTTAGAGCACAAAGAATAGAATGTTGTGTATTGCTGAAAATTGGGTTTTATCAACTTCTATTCTATACCATTTTTCACCTGACAACCTTTTGTATGAGCGGATGCAAACTTGCCGGGACATAATTTTGATTGATCCTTCCGAAAGAACGTTTCACGTGAAACATTATTTATTCAACATTCGGATCGAACATAACCAGATTTCGCGGCTATACTAGAATTAGCTTTGTAATGAAGGCTGTCTTCGTGATGGTTTCACGTGAAACAATCCTTTGGATTGGTCTGTGACGAGAATTTCTCAGCATTTGGAGGGAGGATGCGCTATCGGATTATTGTATGTAACCTGCAAACCCTTGGGAATATTGATGGGGATGAGGTGGTTGCGGCGATTACACAATCAAATTACCACACCTTGTGTGAACAGTATGGGTTGAACACGGGGCTGGTCGAGACTGGCATGATGGCGCTGGAAGTGGCTGCTGTAAGACGAAGCTTAGCACCTTTTTTTGCCCTTTATTATCTTCCTAACAGACAGCAACCGATTATTGTAAATGAATGGGATATCCGGGAACCTGCAGGGGAAGAATGGCTTGATAGCCTCTTACTAGAAGCACCTGCTCGGGAAGTTGAAAAGTATCTGCACTGCGCTCGTTTCATCGTCGCCATTGAGCTTAGCTCAACCCAACTTGAAGATCTGGGAGGATTACTGGCTTATGAATTGGCGCGTTGGGCAGTTGAGCGGGGGCATGGGTTGATAAGGGGGCTGGATGGTATATGGTATCGCTTAAATGATCACAAGGCATTTATCCCCGTTAGGGGAGCCTTGTTCAAGACGGATCATTTCAGAATCGAATAATCTCAGGGCTTATTTAAGGCGACCGTCACGGCCTCGAGGTGATTTCGCCAGAAAAGCTACCGCGTGACCCTTCTGTCCATCCATCACCAGTTCGAGATGGCTGTTGGGTTTGTAGTCGCGAACTTTGATCAGACGCAATCTCTTAAACAGGGCTGGCGAAGCCTCAATCCATTCAGCCAGACGGTTAGGGGAGTTATAGAAGAAGTCCCGGTTGAAGTAATTCTCACCGATGTAGATCGCCAGGGGGAAGATTTCACCTTCCAGAAGGTCTTGAAAGAAGTGCGTTCCCAGGGAAGGCTCTGGAGCTGGCCCGATTCCCTCACCTGAAAGCTCGATAAGTGCTTTGCTGTTGAATATATCAGCATAATCAACATGCACGCCCAGATCAGGATTGGATGTGCCCCAGCGCCCCGGGCCTACACAAATAAAACTCTCACCGCCCATGGCTGCATTTAATTTCCCAATGGCTCGCTCAAGTTTCGTCCGGGCAGATTGGGTGGGCAAGCTGAAATAGCTTTCTGGTGGAACAAACAGCACGTAATTGATTTCCTCGAGCCATCCCCCGGTCACCATGATGCTGGAGGTAAAAATAACCTGCTCTTTGGGGAGGTTCGTCGGCAATTCAACCCGGCTTCCTTCTTTAATATAGCTCAGGGGGCGACATTGGATGAGGGAGATTTTGATGTCTGGTTTGCCGTTGTTTTCGATTACATCCGCTACAAACTCAACATCGACGGGTGATTCGTAGGCCTTCTCAAGGATATTGAGTAAATATCGCATGCGTTCAGCAAAAGGGGTTCGTCTCAACAAATCCTCGAAAGTCAGGATCAGCTGTGTTGGTTCAGCGTCCACCAAGCGAGAACGGATGGAGCGGAAATAACCTTCTTGATCTATTTGAGCCAGGTAGCGCAAGGGAGGATAGTTGCCGTTCAGAACCTCGTGGATTGGCAGCGTTTTCATGAGGTTGTCTTTTAGATCGATCAGGTCAACAAACTGTTGAGAATAGCGGCGGATGGATCTAACCGTGTTGGAGGGGCGCAGCGTTGGGTGGCTGAGGGCAACCAGTCGGGGGTAATCATTTCCAACCCGATCCACGGCGCGCGTCCCAAGTCCCCAAACCAAACGGATAAAGCCGTCTTCAGATCTGATTTGAGGGGACCACCTGTACTGGTTATGGCTGAAAGCTACCCCAGACAGGTCAGGCATATAATAGTGATCAAATTGATTCCCCTCAACGACCTGGATCAAAACGGCCATACGTTCGTCGTAATCTTGAAGCCCACGTCCTCGCCGATATAACAGGGCATTTGGATTGAGAGTGGATGCATAGATTCGGGCAATGGCATGGGTGAGGGCTTTCAGGTTTTCTTCCAGGCTTCCCTGGTTGGGGCAAAAGATGCTTTCGTATTTACCGGCGAAGGCTGTCCCAAAATTATCCTCCAACAAACTGGATGAGCGTACAATAAGGGGTTGCTTCCCCACAGAGGTCAGCAATGTTTCAAGCCGTTGGATCACGCTGGGAGGTAATTTGGAGTGATCGTAATCATTGACAATTTTGGGATAATCACGGCGCATTTCATCTTCAGATTTGTATTTTTGATCGTTCCAATGAATCAGGTTGTTCACCGAAATAAAGGTGTACATGAGGTCCGAACCCATATAATAAGATTCGGGAGTGCGGATATTATTGCGCACGTCATCCCGAGCACATCCTTTGAGGATGCGCGCAGCGAGCAGCATACCGGCTGCTTTACCACCGATCCGACCATGCCCGATCTTATGCAGGTGAACTTCCATGAGATCGGATATAGTGAACCAGTCACGGGCAATGTTAATATAACGCAGCTGGTCGCTGATCATATTGCGGATCAGAACAACTTTGATCTCCCGCAAGCGCGCTTCCATGGGCTTTCGTTCAGCTGGCGGCAATTTTTCAATCATCATCCCCTGGTTAAATAACATCTCTTGGGGGGCTACTTCAGGATTGAACTCAAACAAGGCTTCGTGGCTGGTTACGCCGCGTTCGTTAAGAACTTCTTCAATCAATTCATCGATCAACTCAAAACTTAAATGGTGGCTGAAATAAAAATCCGTCAATTGGTCACGTAAGAATGCTTTTCGGCGCTCCCAAACCTCAGCGGGTTCTTCTATTTGGGGGTGTTGCAGACCCTCTCTCTCTTGTGATTGGATTGATTTTCGGATCACTTCCTGTTCAAAAGCTTTCTGGTCCAAGAAACCTTGTCGGAACAATTCTCTTCGCATCAGGTCCCTGATGCGCGTGGAAAGAATCGGATATTGTGATAATAAGAGGAAGATACTCAAGAGTCTGTCAGTAGCACTGGGCGGAAGGGTCATTTAGGGCACACCTTACTTACCTGGATTGATAATTAATTCTAATTGAAATTTGTGAAATTGGGAGATAGAGGGTGTTAAAAAATAAAATCAATTTTAGATGAATTTTGCGGACTATGATTCAATAAGAGAAATTATCAATCAGCGAGGTCAAGATGGCAAAGAGACGATTTATCAATACACGGGATCAATCCTTTTTTGGCAATTGTATCTATGATCAGGTTGTGCCTGAGGATCATTTTTTATGTTTACTTAATCAA
>Ga0209121_10003806_pt1 | contig 14368 bp, 13 predicted proteins | sample Cruoilmetagenom3_FD_187292 | JGI IMG/M metagenome (GOLD analysis project Ga0209121, IMG submission 187292) | Oil polluted marine microbial communities from Coal Oil Point, Santa Barbara, California, USA - Sample 3 (SPAdes) (version 2) | ecosystem: Environmental > Aquatic > Marine > Oil seeps ...
GCAGTTGCGCGCCCTGCACCGCCCCGGCGACCCGTTCATCCTCGCCAACGCCTGGGACGCCGGATCGGCGAAGCTGCTTGTGGCGCTCGGCGCCCGCGCCATCGCCACTTCCTCGGCGGCGCATGCCTTCACCCTCGGCCGCCCGGACCTCGGGCGGATCACCCGCGACGAAGCGCTGGCCCATGCCGAGACCCTTGTCGCTGCGGTCGACGTGCCGGTCTCGGGCGATTTCGAAAACGGCTTCGGACATGACCCCGAGACCGTGGCCGAGACCGTGCGCCTCGCCTTCGACGCGGGGCTTGCCGGGATCTCGATCGAGGATATGGCGCTGCCCGAGGCCACGCCCTACCCCCGCGATCTCGCACTCGAACGCATCCGCGCCGCCGCCAGCGCCGCGCGTGGCCTGCCACGAGACTTCGTCCTCGTCGCCCGCGCCGACGGGGTGATGCACGGGGTCTACGATCTCGACGAAGCGCTCGCCCGGCTCGCCGGCTACGAGGCCGCCGGGGCCGATTGCCTCTATGTACCGGTACCGGGCTCGCTGGAAGCGCAGGCGCGGGTCTGCGCGGCCACCACCCTGCCGGTAAACGCCCTGGTCGCCGGCGATTTCACCAAGGTTCCAAAGGCCGATTTCGCCAGCATCGGCGTGGCCCGGCTGTCGCTCGGCTCGTCGCTCGCGCGCGCCACCCACCGGCTGATCGTCGACACCGGCCACGCGATGTTCGATGCGGGCGATTTCAGGGCGCTGTCCCGCTCGATCGCGGGCAGCGAGGTGGACCGGCTGCTGGACTAGCCGACCGGGACCGAACCGCCGCGCCGGTCCGAAGCTCCGTTCCCCGGACCCGTCGACCTGGCGGAAGCCGCGGCGCACCCGCGCACCGGGCCCCGCTCTCTTCTGGTCGAAACACTCCGGGCACCCTCTCGGCGATTTCGAAACGCGACATCGCCAGCCAGTTTGCGAACCGGCATTCGCCGGTTCGTCCAGAATGCGGGGGCGGAGCCCCCGCGCGGGTCGGCCCCGGCGCAGCCGGGGGCGAAATCACTCCCGCGTCACGTCGCGGTCGTAGATCCAGTCGTAGCGGTTGAGCACCGCCTCGGGGCGCAGACCGCCCAGAAGCCTGAGCGCCCCGAACCCCACCGCGCGGGCGAGCGGGTTCGCGTGGTGGTAGTTGCGCGCATTCTTGTTGGCCTCCTCGATCACCCGCTGGGCGCGCGGGCGGCGGCGGGCCTGATACAGTGCCGGGCCTTCGTCGAAACCGCTCAGCGACAGCGAATCCGCCAGCACCCAGGCATCTTCCAACGCCATCACCGCGCCCTGGGCCATGAAAGGCAGCGTCGGATGGGCCGCATCGCCGAGGATGACGGCCGGACCCCGGTGCCACTGGTCGGCGACCGGGTGGCGGAACAGGCCCCACAGATGCACCTCCTCGACCCGGTCGACGAGGCAACGCGGCGCATCGGCGAACCGGTCGAAGGCCCGGCGCAGGTTGAGCGGTTCGTCGCGGTGAAACCAGCCTTCGTCGGCCCATTCCTGGCGCTCCTCGACCGCAACGATGTTGATGATCTCGCCGTGGCGGAGCGGATAGGTCACCATGTGCCGCCCCGGCCCCATCCATATCGTCGCCTCGACCCGTTCGCGGCCCCGCGCGGGCACCAGAGCCCGCCACGCCACCTGGCCGGTGAAGAACGGTTTGCGCGGGCCGTTGAGCACGCTGCGCAACCGCGAATGCAGCCCGTCCGCGGCGACCAGGAACGGCACCTCGCGCGCGCCCTTCCCCGCGATCTCCAGCCGCACATGATCTTGCAAGACCTCGATCCCGGTCACCTGCGCACCGGTCTCGACCTCTACCCCAAGCGCCACGGCGCGCTTGGCGAGAATCTCGATCAGGTCGGCGCGGTGGAAGAGCAGAAAATCCTTGCCCGGCCGCATGGTCTCGAGGTCCATCCGCACCACTTCGCGCCCCGTCAGACCATCGGCCAGCACCACCGCGCGCGCGCGCATCGCCCGGGCACGCGCGGTCTCGGCAAGTCCGAGGGCATCGAGCACGGCAAACCCGTTGGGCGAGATCTGCAGCCCCGCACCGACTTCGGTGATCGCCTCGGCCTGTTCCAGAACCGTCACCCGGGCGCCCCGCGCCGCGAGCGCCGCGGCGGCGGCAAAACCGCCGATGCCGCCACCGAGAACGGTGATTTCCTGTCCGATCAGCATGGTCCCTCCCCATTGAGGATGCCGGCCGACTGGGATCCGGCCGCACAAGAAACTGGCCAAAAAAAACCGGGACGTCGCCGCCCCGGTGCCGTTGTCGTTTGATCCGTCCGGCCCGCGCGCGGGCGTCCGGGTCAGTCGTCGCGGTGCACCTTTTCGCGACGCTCGTGACGCTCCTGCGCCTCGAGGCTCAATGTCGCGATCGGGCGGGCGTCGAGCCGTTTGAGCGAAATCGGTTCGCCGGTATCCTCGCAATAGCCGTATTCGCCCTCGTCGATCCGGCGCAGCGCTTGCTCGATCTTGGCCACCAGCTTGCGTTGCCGGTCACGGGTTCTGAGTTCCAGTGCGCGGTCGGTCTCTTCCGAGGCGCGGTCGGCGATATCGGGAATGTTGCGGGTGCCATCCTGCAACCCCTCGATCGTGTGTTTGGAATCGTCCAGCAGATCGGCCTTCCATGTGAGCAGCTTGCGGCGAAAATACTCCATTTGCCGCTCATTCATGAAAGGTTCGTCCTCGGCAGGGCGATAATCCTCCGGCAGGAAGACTTCGGCTTTCATCCCAGGCTCCTTGTGCGCGCCGGTCGAGTTGTCTTGTTTTGCAAAATCAACCATCCGGCCTACCTCCTGCGCTGCCGTTTAAACGACCGATTGTAGGTTGTCACTATCCAAAGCGTCGCGGAGAGCCTGAGCGAAACCGATCCGGGCACCGGCGGCCACTCCGCAGGGCACGGCGTCGCTGCGCGGGGAGATTCCTCAAGCGTTTTCAACTTCCAGTGGTCGGCCCCGGCGAATGGCCCCGCGCCAGCCGGCGCGGCTCCGGCCCGCGCCAGCCGCCGCGGCTCCGGCCCGCAGCCAGCGGCTGGACAACGCACCTGAGCCCGCCTACCAAAGGCCCACAGCAAGGAGTGACGCCATGCGCTTCGACGGCACCGACACCTATATCGCCACCGACGATCTGAGCATCGCGGTCAACGCCGCGGTCACGCTGGAGCGCCCGTTGCTCGTCAAGGGCGAACCCGGCACCGGCAAGACCGAGCTGGCCCGCCAGGTTGCCAGCGCGCTCGGGCTCGACCTGATCGAATGGCACATCAAATCCACCACCCGCGCCCAGCAGGGGCTCTACGAATACGACGCCGTCTCGCGCCTGCGCGACAGCCAGCTCGGCCCCGGACTTGGTGGCGAACGTGTCCACGACGTCGCCAATTACATCAAGCGCGGCAAACTCTGGGAGGCCTTCGCGGCCGACCGCAAACTGGTGCTGCTGATCGACGAGATCGACAAGGCCGACATCGAGTTTCCCAACGATCTGCTGCAAGAACTCGACCGGATGGAGTTCCACGTCTACGAGACCGGCGAGACCGTGCGCGCCACCCACCGCCCGGTGGTCATCATCACCTCGAACAACGAAAAGGAGCTGCCCGACGCCTTCCTGCGCCGCTGCTTCTTCCACTACATCCGTTTCCCCGACATCGAGACGATGAAGGCGATCGTCGAGGTCCACCACCCCCGGATCAAGGACCGCCTGCTGACCACGGCGCTGACCCAGTTCTACGAGATCCGCGAGCAGGCCGGGCTGAAGAAGAAGCCCTCGACCTCCGAGGTGCTCGACTGGCTGAAACTCCTGCTTGCCGAAGATCTTGCGCCGGAGGATCTTGCCCGCGACGCCAGGTCCGCCCTGCCGAAACTGCACGGCGCGCTCTTGAAAAACGAACAGGACGTGGCGCTGTTCGAACGGTTGGCGTTCATGGCGCGGGGGGAACGGTAGCGGCGCCGGCCGCCTGCTTCACCCCATCTTCGTCGGCCCGGCCAGACCGCGGCCCTGTCGGGACCACGCGCACCCCGCCCGCCTCGATGAGTTCGAACGACAGCCCGGCATGTGCGGTGATCCGGTCGCGCAGCAGAGCCGCGAAAGCCGAGGCCGGGGTCCAGAACCCGCCACCGACCTTCATTCTGCTCTCGTCTTGCGCAAGACACAGCGCGGCTTCGGTCAACATCCGGGTAGTCGGTTCGACACCCGGGTCGCCCTGGCCGGTCACCTTGGCTTTCAGGATCGTCCCGTCCGGCAGTTCGCCCACTTGGATCACCTCGTAGACTCCCGTCTCGCGCAGCTGAGCCGGCGGGCCTTCGCCGGACTTGGGCAGCACATGGCGGATCAGAAGCCGCTGGGTCACCGGGATCGCCATCGCGATCAGCAAGCCCCTGCCGAACAGCGCGTAACGCATATCCGCCCACCAGCCACCGACCCCACCCCGCGTCAGCGCGGTCTCGTCGTAGCGGAAGTTGCGCCCCCAGGGGTAGCCCATCAACGCATTGCTGCGGCGCACCACTTTCGCATTCACCGACGCCATGAAATAGGGCTTGGTCCAGGCTTCCAGGTCGGCGTCCCAGGTCACCGAGACCGGCATCATCCGGTCCGGCCCCTCCGGCCCGTCCCGGTCGCGCGCCGGGCAAAGCGCGTAGGGGTCGCCGGACACCGTGTCGAACCCTGGATCTTCCTTGCGTAGTTTCATCGCATTGAGGAATTTGGCCGCGGTGCCGCCGCTGAACCCGCCCTTCATCCGGGTGATCCTTGCGGTCACCCTTCGGCAGGGCACGCCGAAACGTCCGATCGCCGCCTCCTGCAAGAACTGCACACCCAGATCGGAGGGGATCGAATCGTGCCCGCAGGCATGGACGATCCGCGCACCGGAGGTCCGGGCCGCGTCCCCGTTGGCGTCGATCATCGCCCGCATCCATTGCACCTCGCCCGTCAGATCGCAGTAATGCGTCCCGTTGCGCGCACAGGCCTCGACGAGCGCGGAACCATAGAGCGCGAAGGGCCCGACCGTCGATACCCCGGACCCGCGTTTTCGCGGTCATGTCGTCCATGAAGGCACCGTCAAGGCTGTCTCCGACCAGGATATCAACGGATCCGCCGGTCGCGGGCAGCGCGTCACGCACCGCCGCGAGCTTGGCGCGGTTGCGCCCGCCGATCGCCCATCTCAGTCCACTGGCCCCGATGCGGGCCGACAGATGATGCGCCTCCCGCCGACCGGTCGCACCGGTCGCCCCCCACAGAACGATGTCGTGGGTGCGTGTCCGTGTCATGTCTGCCTCTGTTTCCCTGGCGGCGGCCTACCCGTGACCTCTCGCGTCTCTGTGCAGCTCCCGTTCGGTCAAGCGGTCGACGATCACGTTGCGCGCGCCGCCGACGTAGACCAGCAGCGCGTGGATCGCGACGGCGATCCCCCAGCCGATCAGCGGCCAGATGCACCAGAAATAGTCCGGCGCGGTTAAGAGGTTGATGAAAAACAGCATCAGGTTCATGACGACGTAGACGGCAAGGTGTTTGTAGAAGCCGTATTTCGCCTTTGCCCGTTCGCGGCCATCCGAGCACGCACGGCATGAATCCCGGGCTTGAAACGAAACGGACTTTGCGGTGCGCTGGGCGGCGGCGATCACCGCCGGCCGCGCGCGAGGCCACCGCCGCCGGACCCGGCGGATTCTGACGGTGAGACGGGTCTGCCCCCGGCGCCACCCCACCCAACCCATCTACTGGATCATATAGGTGCCGGTCTCGCCTTCGATGGTGATGTGCTGCACGCAATGCCAGTTGGACCCGTCGATCATCATCCAGCGGTAGCCGACTCGGGTGTAGGTCGAGTATTTGCCGCCGGGCGGGATCTTCTCGGGGACGACAGACACGAATCCGGCGAGGTTGATCCAGGCCGGCCAGACCAGGTCGGTGCGGTTGTTTACGAATGTAACCTTCGTAATCTCCGATCCCGAAGGCGACGGCCCCCGGTAGAGCCCGCTGCAGGAGCCATCCATGTTTCTGATCTCCATGATCTCCTGCGCCGTGACCGGCGCCGGCTGGGCGATCAGGCCAGCGGCCAGAAGTGCAAGGATGGCCTTCATGCAAAGGTCCTCTCTACGGGCGGGCGGGCGCGAGGCGCCACTTCCGCGAATCCTGTCTGAAACGGTCCGAGTTCGCGTCGACCGTCCGGAATATGTAGCAAAGTGGCCCCGCAGCGCAACCGGCTCGGCCCGCCGACTGTGCGGTTTCCACCGCTTTGGGGCATGCTGCACGGGTGTGACGCGAGAACAATGGCGAACACCGCCACAATGTGGTCACATTTCCAATCCCCACTTATGGGAATAATACAAGAACGCCACCAGATCTTGCGATCTCGTTGTTTCCGAATCAAAAACAGCCTGTTTTTCGCCACATTTCGAACATTTTCCATCTTTTAACGAATCGGATTGGGGCATAGGCCTTACCGAGCCTGGGGGGGCGTAACGGTATGAGCGGAGTGCATGGGGTTCACGTCCGACATAACCGTCCGTTCGTTAACGCGAACAGACGAGTCCCACTGGCGTCGCCTGTGGTCGGCCTATCTTCGGTTCTACGGAGCGGAAGTTGCGGAAGAGGTGTACCTGACCACCTTCGCCCGGCTTCTCGATCCGAACGAAGCGCAGTGGGGGCTGTTGGCCGATCGCGATGGCGTCCCGGTGGGGCTCGTCCACTACCTCTTCCATCGTCACAACTGGAAGATTGAAGATGTCTGCTACCTGCAGGATCTCTATGCCGACCAGGCCGCACGTGGCCACGGCGTCGGGCGTGCGTTGATCGAGGCTGTCTATGCAGCCGCGGACGCGCAAGGGGCGCCCAATGTCTACTGGTTGACCCAGGAGTTCAACACCGAGGCACGCAGGCTTTACGACCGGGTTGGGGAACCGACGCCGTTCATCAAGTATCAGCGGGGGCAGATACAATGAACTTATTTCGAGTGATGATCGTGGGGGCGATCACGGTCCTGGGGCTGGCAAGCTGTGGGGCGAACAGGTCAATGGGCGTCGAGTACGTACCGAGTGTGGCTTCGCGAAGCCAGGTTCTGCCCACCGACCTGCCGCCGATGAAAGCGTTTGCCAGTTCCGGGACAGACGGGCCGTCGCGGCCAAACAGCGAGATAGCGGGCGACTTCCTCGACCTCGCCTTCCAACTCGAATCGGGACGCACCTTGCCGGTGCTGTCGCGGTTCGAGGGGCCCATCACGCTGGCACTCCGGGGGGACGTGCCAGGGTCGATGCAGGCCGATCTCGACAGACTGGTGCAGCGGCTCAAAGGCGAGGCGGGGATCGACATCCGTGTGGGGACGGACGGCGGCCCCGCCTCGATAACCGTCGAAGTGATCAAGAAACGCGACCTGCAGCGGCTGGTGCCGCATGCCGCCTGTTTCGTGGCGCCGGGCGTGTCGTCCTGGACGGAGTACAAGCGCACGCGGCACAGCAACCGCACCGACTGGACCCGCCTCACCAGACGTGAACAGATGGCGGTGTTCCTGCCGGGCGACGTTAGCCCACAGGAAATGCGCGATTGCCTGCACGAAGAGATCGCCCAGGCGCTGGGGCCGGTCAACGACCTCTACCGGCTGCCCGACAGCGTCTTCAACGACGACAATTTCCACACCGTGCTGACCGGCTTCGACATGCTGGTGCTGCGCGCTTTCTACGCACCGGAGCTTGCCTCGGGGATGACCCGGGCACAGGTAGCGGCCCGCCTGCCCGGACTGCTCGCCCGGCTGAACCCGGCCGGCGGCCGGGGCACGCTCAACGGCGCCGCACCGACGCCCGTGGCCTGGAAAACCGCGATCGAAACCGCATTGTCGGGCGCCGGCGCCGCGACCGACCGACGCGAAGCAGCGACCCAGGCCGTCCTGCTTGCGCGCCGTCAGGGATGGCACGACACCCGGCTCGCGTTTTCGCTCTTCGCCCTCGGCCGGCTGAACCTGGGGGTGAATTCCGACATCGCCCTCGCCGCCTTCCGCGAGGCCGAGCAGATCTACGGCGCCCGCCAGGCCACGCATCTGCAGGCCGCGCACATGGGCGTCCAGCTCGCGGCGCACGCGCTTTCGCTCGGCAATGCCGAGACCGCGATCGCGATCGCGGACGGCCACATGCGCGCCGTGACACAGGCGGAGAACGCGGCCCTGCTCGCGACGCTCCTGATGATCAAGGCCGAGGGGCTCGATCACCTGGGGCGCGACGCAGAGGCGCAGCTTGTGCGCCTCGACAGCCTCGGCTGGGCGCGCTATGGCTTCGGCTCGGACGCCGAGGTCGGGGCGCGGCTCGCAGAGATCGCCGCCATCGCGCCTGGGCTTAGAAGCTGAAGGGAGCGTTTGGACGCGCTCCTTCCAACCGGAGCAAATGCGTCATGATCGTCGCGGCTTTCGCCCTAGTCGGCGCCCTGATCGGCGGGGTCAACGCCAAACGGCGCGGTGGCCGCGGGCTCGATATCGCGCAATACGCGGGCTCCTACGCGCTGGCTTTCGGCATCATTGGGCTGTTCGTCACCGTCTTCCTGATGCGCGGCTAGGCGCGCGGATCCTGAAACAGGATCCGAAACGGTTTCTGTGCAGAAACCGGCACGGAATTCGTACGAATTCCGACCCGTTTTCCGCATCGGAAAACGCGCCCTCTTTCAAATGTGTCTGGCCTCTTGCCGGGCCTGCCACCACCTGCCACTGATGGGCCGACCCCGGAGGCCACGCGCATGTTTCTGCCCTTCTTCGCCCAGCTCCGCGCCCACCGCGTGCCGGTGTCCTTGCGCGAATACCTCGCCTTTCTCGAAGGCATGGCGGCGGGGCTCGTCACCTACGATGTCGAAGGGTTCTACTACCTCGCGCGGACCGCGATGGTCAAAGACGAGCGCAACCTGGACAAGTTCGACCTGGCCTTTGCGGCGACTTTCGAGGGGCTCGAAACGATCACCATCGACGAGGTTCTCGAGGCGGTCGATCTCCCGTCCGACTGGCTTGCCAAGCTCGCAGAGAAGCATCTTTCTCCTCAAGAGACGGCGCAGGTCGAAGCCGCGGGCGGGTTCGACAAGCTCATGGACACGCTCAAGAAACGGCTTGAGGAGCAGAAGAAACGGCACCAGGGCGGGTCGAAATGGATCGGCACCGCGGGCACCTCGCCCTTCGGCGCCCACGGCTACAACCCCGAAGGCGTTCGGATCGGTCAGGATGAAAGCCGCCACCGCCGCGCGGTGAAAGTCTGGGACAAGCGCGCCTTCCGAAACCTCGACGATTCGGTCGAGATCGGCACCCGGAATATCAAGGTGGCCCTGAAGCGCCTGCGCCGCTGGGCGCGCGACGGGGCGGCCGACGAGCTCGATCTCGACGGCACCATCCGCGCGACCGCCGAGCATGGCTATCTCGACGTGAAGACCCGACCGGAGCGGCGCAACGCGGTAAAGGTGCTCTTGTTTCTGGATGTCGGCGGCAGCATGGACCCACATGTGAAAGTGGTCGAAGAGCTGTTCTCGGCCGCGCGCGCCGAGTTCAAGAACCTTGAGTATTACTACTTCCACAATTGCCTCTACGAGGGCGTCTGGCGCGACAACCGCCGGCGCTGGTCCGCACAGGTGCCGATGCAGGAGGTGCTCAACACCTACGGACCCGACTACAAGGCGATCTTCGTCGGCGATGCCTCGATGAGCCCCTACGAGCTGGTGCTGGCGGGCGGTGCCAACGAGCATTGGAACGCGGAGGCCGGTCAGGTCTGGCTTGCCCGCGCCCGCGCGGCCTGGCCCGCGCATCTTTGGATCAACCCGGTGCCCGAAACACATTGGAAGTGGACCCAGACCATTGCCATGGTCTCCGACATCTTCGAGGACCGGATGGTGCCGATGACATTGGAGGGGATTGACCGCGGGATGCGCGAGCTCGGGCGCTAGAGCCCCGTACGGGTCCGGCTGGGCGCGCGGGACGGGATGTGACCAATCTACGAGACGATTTCCGCCGCCCTGCGCGTCGAAACGTTCACGAGACGCATCGCGCCATCCAACCCAAGACATTGAGATGGAACATCTTCAATTTCTTCAAGGGGGTCACTCCCGTAGGGCCCCAGGGCGGTGACCCGGGGAACGCCCGTGCCCAGTCGGAAGCGAAGCCGGCCCGGTCTTCAGGACTGCTTTTTGCCCTTGCCAAGGTGCTTCTTGAGCCGCGAGGGTGCGCCCCAGTTCTTCTTGTCCTTGAACGGGTTCTTGTCCGCCTGCGAGCGGATGAACAACCGGATCGGCGTGCCCGGCATATTGAAATCGTCGCGCAGCCCGTTGACCAGGTACCGCGTGTAGCTCTCCGGCAGCTTGTCGGGATGCGAGCACATGGCGACGAAAGCGGGGGGCCGGGTTTTGACCTGGGTCATGTAGCGCAACCGGATCCGGCGTCCGCCCGGCGCGGGCGGCGGATGGGCCGAGAGCATGCCTTCGAGCCAGCGGTTGAGATGGGCGGTGGAGATCCGCGTATTCCACACCCGGTGCGCTTTCAGCACCGCGGCCTGGAGCCGGTCGAGCCCCCGGCCGGTCTTGGCCGAGATCGTCACCAGCGGCGCGCCGCGAAGCTGCGGCAGCAGCCGGTCGAACGCCTCCTTGAGCTCCGAGAGCTTTTCCTGCTTGTGGCGCTCGGCATCCCATTTGTTGACCGCGACCACAACCGCCCTGCCCTCGCGCTCGGCAAGATCGGCGATGCGCAGGTCCTGGCTCTCGAACGGGATCGCGGCGTCGAGCAACACGATCACCACCTCGGCGAATTTCACCGCCCGGAGCCCGTCGGCGACCGAGAGCTTCTCGAGCTTCTCGTTCACCTTGGCCTTGCGGCGCATGCCGGCGGTGTCGAAGATCCGGGTCGGCGTACCGTGCCAGTCGAAGCCCAGCGAAATCGCGTCGCGGGTGATGCCGGCCTCGGGGCCGGTCAGCAGCCGCTCCTCGCCGATCAGCGCGTTGACCAGCGTCGACTTGCCGGCATTCGGGCGGCCGACCACGGCGACCTGGAGCGGCCGCGCCTCGGTCGGGGTCCAGTCGGGGGCGGCCTCCTCGGTGGCCTCCTCGGTGCCCTCGTCGGTCAGCGCCACGTCGGTCACCGGCGCCGCGCGGGCGACCACCGCGGCCTTTTCCGCCGCCGCGTCCGCGATCGGCATCAGCGCTGCGGCAAGCTCGCCCATCCCCTCGCCGTGCTCGGCCGAAAGCCGGAGCGGCTCGCCGAGGCCGAGCGACCAGGCGTCGATCAACCCCGCCTCGCCCGCGGTGCCCTCGGCCTTGTTGGCGGCGAGGATCACATGCGCGCTCTGGCGCCTGAGAATGTCGGCGAAGACCTCGTCGGCGGGCAGCACCCCGGCGCGGGCATCGATGACGAACAGGCAGGCGTCCGCCATTTCGACCGCGCGCTCGGTGAGCTTGCGCATCCGCCCCTGGAGGCTTTCGTCGGAGGCCTCTTCGAGCCCGGCGGTGTCGATCACGGTGAAATGGAGCGGCCCGAGCCGGGCTTCGCCCTCGCGCAAATCGCGGGTGACCCCGGGCTGGTTGTCGACCAGCGCGAGCTTCTTGCCAACCAGCCGGTTGAACAGGGTCGACTTGCCCACGTTGGGCCGGCCGACAATGGCGAGAGTGAAGGTCATGGGATCCGTCCTCGAGGCGTCAGGCGGATGGGTTACACGCAAACGCCTGCCGCTTCAACTCACGGCGGCGTCCCGACCCCGCCAGGCTTCGGGCGTCGCGGGGGGGGGTGGCCCCACCGTCCAAGTGCGCGCGACGGGTGGGCGACGGGCGCGCGACGGGTGGGCGAACTCGGACAGGGGGTTAACTTCCTGTTTTCATTCGCGATAGCGCTAACCTACTTTGTGCGGGCGAAGGCGGGCGACCCGGACGTCCCGGGCCGTGACCCCGCGTCAGCGCAGCCCGATGAGGTTGCCCTGTTCGGTCATCAGCATCATCAGCCCGGCCACGGTGATCGGCCGGCTTGCCGCGCCCGCGGGCAGCGCCACGGACCCGAGCAACGCCCCGTCGGCGGGGTTGTAGCTGCGCAGAAGCCCGTCGCCGGAAGCGACCCAGAGCCGTCCACCGGCGAGGATCGGCCCATAGGCGGGGAAGATCGCCTTCAGCTTGCGCGGCTTGTCGGGCTTTTCGTAGCGCGGCAGGTCCACTTGCCAGATCTTGTCGCCGTCCTGGGCCGAGAGGCGCACGAGTTTGGCCTGGTCGGTGACGAAATAGACCGAGCCCCCGGCCACCGCCATCGTACCTTGCGCACCTTCGTCGGCGGTCCAGCGGATCCTGCCGTCCTGGAGCCCGACCGCCACGGCGCGGCCGGCCGAGGTTGCGGCGTAAACCAGCCCGCCTGTCACCACCGGCTCGCCGGTGAAATCACGCATCACACCACGCGCAGCCCCGGCGCGTCCGCCGGAGACACGGGCGACCCAGCGGATGTCGCCCGAGCCCGCATCGACGCCCAACATCGAGCGGTTGGCGAGCGGGTAGACCACGACATTGCCCGAAACCGCGGGCGCGGCGACCCCGGACGAGCCATGCTGCGTCGGCACGCCGGCGCGCCGCCAGGCGACGCGCCCGGTATCGGCCGCGACCGCGTAGGCCACCGAGTTGGCGGAATTCACATAGACCTTGCCGCCGGAGACGGTCGGCGCGCCGTGAATCGCAGCCTCGAATTTCTGCCGCCACTTCACCGCGCCACTCGCGGCGTCGAGCGCCAACAGTTCACCGAAGGTGGTGGTGGCGTAGAGCGTGCCGCCCGAGAGCGCCAGTCCGCCGCCCGAACCGCTGCCCGCGCTTTCGCCGGGCGGGGTCAGCTCCGCCGCCCAGACGGCACCGCCCCCGAGACCGTGGGCGGTCACCTGGGCGTGGCTGTCCATCGTGTAGACGCGGGCACCGTCGGAAACCGGCTCGGCGGTGATCCGGAAGCGGCGTTCGTTGCCGGAACCGGCTTTCGAAGAAAACACCAGCGCCGGCGCCGATGACAAGGCGCCGTGCGGCAGATCATGGGCGGCATTGCCGCCCCGATGGGTCCAACTCGACACCTGGCGCGGCGCGCCGATGTTGGCCGGGCGCACGCTGTTCTCGAAATCGGCGAATTCCGCGGCGGCGCGCTCGGCGGCCGCGGAGGCGGCGTTCGGGTCGGTCTGATCGTAGCCGGGGCTGCGCAGATCTTCGCGCATACCCTCGAAGATCACTTCGGGCTCAGAGCAGCCCGCCACAAACAGCCCCAGGCTCGAGACCAGGACCAGGCTCTTTGTCGATGAGAACCGTTTCACGTGCCTATCCCCCAACCTATCCCCGAAGAAGACTTAACCCGGTCAAACACGGCGCCCCGTTCAGGCGCCGTCTTCGGCGGTCTCGCCGCCGCCCAGCGCCACAATCAACTGTTGCGCTCTTTGGCGCAAGGCCCCGGATGCTTCGTTGTCGTTCAAAAGCGCTTCCAGCCGGGTCACGGCGGAGGCGGTCTCGCCCAGCTCGACCTCGGCGAAAGCGATCTGTTCCTCGGCCAGCACCCGGAAAGGCGCGCCGGGCGCGGTCAGGCCCGTCAGCGCCTCGACCCGTTCGGACGGGCTCATCTGCCCCGGCAGCATGGCGCGTTTCAGCACCGCGAGATCGCGGTAGAGCTGCGGTGCCGTGTCATCGGCGGCGACGGCGGCCAGCCGGTCGGCGGCAGCGGTCATGTCTTCGGGCTGCGCACCCGCTGCAACCAAGCCGAGCACCGCGCCAAGGTCGCCTGTCGCGCCGATCTCGTCCAGCGCCGCGATCTGATCGGCGGTGGTGCCCCGGGTGACGGCGTCCAGGATCGCGTCGCCGGCCGCTTGCGCGGTGGCCCGCTCGCGCACCTTCATCCATTCGTTCACGCTCGCCCCACCCACCAGCAAGATCACGGCGGCGATGCCGATCCAGCCGTATTTCCTGAGGCCTGCATAGAGCTTGTCGCGGCGGACCTCTTCGGTCACCTCGTCGATGAAGCTTTCGTTGTTCGACATGGGGCAAGGGCCTCCGGCTTGATTTGCCCCTTCTTTAGCCCGAAGCCGCCAGAAATGCCAAGGGGCGCTCAAAAACTGGTCCGATCGGCACCAGTCGGCGTAGCATGGACGGGCGCACGGTTTTGAGACCGCGGGAATGCGCTGAGTTGCAAGCGCAACCAGCCGAGGCCACGCCGTCGACCGGGCCTTCACCGGGGGAGCAAGATGCGTTTTTTTTTGCGATTGTCACCGCGATTGCCGCAATCGTCGTCCTGTTCTTCGTCGTGTTCCAACGCGACGACCTGCTGCGCCTTGCCGGCTATGGCCCCGGCGAAGCGACAGCTGACGCGACCGCCAGCGAGACGGGCAGCGAGACGGGCAGCGAGATGGG
>Ga0209121_10003807_pt1 | contig 14366 bp, 16 predicted proteins | sample Cruoilmetagenom3_FD_187292 | JGI IMG/M metagenome (GOLD analysis project Ga0209121, IMG submission 187292) | Oil polluted marine microbial communities from Coal Oil Point, Santa Barbara, California, USA - Sample 3 (SPAdes) (version 2) | ecosystem: Environmental > Aquatic > Marine > Oil seeps ...
TGGATTTTGAGTCCAGCGCGTCTGCCAATTTCGCCACTCCGGCATACCACTTTTTTAATAGTATCTTCTTCCCCCATTTCCAAAACGCGGATTTACAACATTACTAAAAACAGAACCAAATGTATAGCTTAATCCTAATGAAACAGAATATTCGTATTCAGTTGCAAGCTCCTTTCTGGTTAATAACATTTCTTCCAGTGTTACTCCTTCCATTGGTAACGATAACTGGTCATGGATTCGTTCATATCTCCCGCGTACATTCATGAAAAATCCTTTAAAAACCCTTAATGAAATAGATCCACGTAATACTACTCTATTTTTCTTGAAATCATGAAAAAAATGGGAACCTACTAACGATGTGGAAATATTACCCCACTGTTCCCTAACTTCCATAGTAGTTGAAAGAGACTCGCTAAATAGTTTTTCCGATATTTTCTCATAAATAGTTTCTTCTATATAGTTTGTTGAATTCAGACCGATTTTGTAAAGACATCGGAGTTGTCTCCTCGTAGATTCAGAATAGGGGAAAAAATTATATTCAACAGCCGGAGCAAACACATATAGAGATTTGATATTGCTGTATGTTGATGATGAAACCTCAATCCAAGATCCTAAAGACCAATGTTCATTAAGGCTTTTAACAAATAATCCATTAAATCCTTTTCTTTCGGATTTACTTACTATTGTTTCCTCATCATATTCGTATTTTTTTTCGTCAAAATCCCCTGAAAATCCCATTCTAATCTTTAAATCAGGCGTTACTCTGTTAGCTGAAAAATTTGCATCGATAGAATTAGAACTTCTTGTTGTTTCCCCGCCCAAACGGCCATCCATGCTTATGCTAAAAACCCAGAAGTTCCACTTATCTTTAACAGCAGTTGGTTCAACTTTCTCCTTGAATTGGATAGATACGTGTTCACCAATAGGAGTTTTTAAAACATAGGGAAAAAGACCCCTTTTTAAAACATCTACCATGCCTTTGCGAGTTTCATCCCATGTATTTGTCTTATTTGCAACATATATCAATGTATTTTGAACATCCGAATAATTTCCCAGCCCAATAAATGCAATGGTGTACTCTGTCCCCCCGCTTCCTGTTCTCTGGCTTGTAATCAATACATGAACATCCGCATCTTTTCTGTCTCTCATATAATTTACATAAGTAATTTCTGTTTTTATATAATCTTTATCACATCGCTTGCAATCTATAAAAACCCTTGGAGCATTTTTCTTCAAATCTTCAAGATTGTCTTTTTCTTCCGAATTTGAATAAGGAACAAAAAAATAACATAGAATATTAAAAACAAGTAGTATGGGCAAGAAACGTTTTATCAATCTCTTTCTCCTCTTATAACAACAGAACTTAAAGATTACTATACTAATATATTACAATTTTTAAATAAAGATATTTGTTTATTATTTGCTTTTAAGTTACTGAATTAACAGTTTTGAAAACATTGCAAGTTGACGTTTCAACCTATTTCTGTCAAAATCTTTGACTAAAGTTCTATGAACAAAGAAAAGAAAAAATTACTCGAAATAGTTAACCGTTTTTCTGGAAAGAAAATCTGCATCTGGGGCGATTTTATCCTTGATGAATACCTCTATGGAAATACACGCCGCATTTCTAGAGAAGCTCCTGTTCTTATCCTATCTTATAAAAATGAAGAATTCTCGCTTGGCGGAGCAGGGAATTCCCTCCTTAATCTAAAGGCATTAGGAGCAGAGCCTTTCCCTGTTGGGGTTATAGGTTATGATACTGCAGGCAAAAAAATTGCACATATAATGAAACAAAAAGGAATCCCAACAGAATACTTGATCAAAGAAAAGGATTTTAATACACCAATAAAAACAAGAATCTTTGCCGGCGAGGAGACCGCAAAAAAGCAGCAGATTCTCCGCATTGACAGGGATGAAAAAGTCCCGGAGAACAGCGCCTTAATACAAAAACTCCGAAAATTACTCAAGGATTTAAATAATAATTCGAGCGCCCTAATAATTTCCGATTATAATTATTATTCAGTCAAAGAGGGTATTTTTTACCAGGTGCTTCCACTCTTTAAAAAATCCAGCATACCTATTGCACTCGACTCGCGTTTCAGGCCTTTAAATTTCAAGGGAATAACAGTCTCAACTCCAAATGAACCCGAAGTTGAAGAAGCCCTTAGAATTGAAATTGACGATAACCCTCAAACTCTCAAAAATGCAGGGAAGACTCTCTTGAACAGAGCAGAAGCCCAGGCTGTTCTCATAACAAGAGGCTCTCAAGGTATGGTGCTTTTCGAAAAGGGTAAAACCCCATATAATATTGCCATATACGGTACAACTGATATAGTTGATGGAACAGGTGCTGGAGACACAGTCATTAGTGTTTTTACACTGGCATTATCTACTGGAGCAACTTTCAAAGATGCTGCCCTTCTTGCAAACTATGCTGGAGGCATCGTTGTCATGAAAAAAGGCACTTCCACTCTAACTGTTAATGAATTAAAAAAAGCTATCGATTCTTAAAATTGAAAAAACTGCATTCGCTCCCGCAATTAAGAAAGGCAATTTATGATCACAAAAAAAAAGGAAATCGGGTCATTCTCGCCAATGGGTGTTTTGACTTGATACATGTTGGACATATAAGATATTTGAAAGAGTCAAAAAATTTGGGAGATGTTCTGGTTGTAGCTTTGAACAGCGATGCTTCCGTTCACAAGCTTAAAGGAAAAGGGAGGCCAATACTCGGGGAAAAAGATCGTGCTGAAATATTAGGCTCTTTTTCATTTGTCGATTACATCACAATATTTGAAGAAGATAATGTAGAAAATATTCTTCTTGTTCTTAAACCTCATGTTCATGCAAAAGGCTCAGATTACAAACTGGAGACAGTGCCGGAAAAAAAGACAGTGCAAAGTTATGGAGGCAGAATCATTATCGCCGGGGGACCAAAAATTAAATCAACTTCTGAACTCATCAAGGAAATTGCTGCAAAAATTTGTATTAGTAAAACCTCTGAATCTTTACAATGAATAATTATCTTATTGTAAGGCTTAGTTCACTTGGAGATATCATACATACTCTTCCAGCATATTCGGTTCTACGAAAAAAATTTCCAGACACAAGGATTTCATGGGTCGTGGAAAATAAAGGAAAACAAATTCTTGAACTTGTTCCCGGAATAGACAAAGTAATTACTATTCGAGCTAAAGGATACCGGACAACTCAAATGAGATTCTGGCAAGAAATCTTACATCTTAAACATGAAAACTGCAACGTTGCTCTTGATTTTCAAGGCCTTGCAAAATCCGGACTCATAACATTTCTATCCCGAGCACAAAAGAGAATAGGTTTCCACCGGAAAAATTTAAAAGAACCTATCGCTTCTTTTTTTTATACAGATAGACTTTGCAAGATACCTGAAAACATTCATGTTATCTCTAAAAACATGAAACTTCTCTCTATGCTAGGAATACAGGAAAATACATATGAATTCCCTATTACCATTCCAGATGGAATTACAGAATCAGTTAAAATGAAACTCAAAAAAATTGGCCATGATGAAGAAAAAAGAATAATCATCCTAAATGTCGGTGCTGCATGGAAAACCAAAATGTGGTATCCAGAAAAATGGATTGAATTTATCCAGATAATTAAAAGGAAACAAAAAGATCTTTTTCTTCTCCTCTTATGGGGAAATGAAAAGGAAAAAAAACTTGCAGAAAATATTAGTGAAAAGACTGCCATATCCATATCTCCGTTTTTATCCCTTAAGGAAGTCATAGCGCTAATCAAAAAAGCCTCTCTTGTTGTCAGTGGAGACACTTTTGCCCTCCAGGCAGCATGTGCTCTTTCACGGCCAGTTGTGGGTCTATTTGGACCTACTAACCCCAAGAGAAATGGCCCTTTTAATCCCCGTGACAGAGTAATATTTCACGAATTAGACTGCAGTTATTGTTATAAAAGAAAATGTTCAAGCCTGGAATGCCTTAAAAGAATTACTCCTGAGGAAGTAGCTTCTTCAAGCCTTCAAATATTAAAGGAAAATGCTTAATTCAAAATTAGAAGAAACACTCTATAAGTGGAGAGTGAAAAGCGGCTTAATAGTAATTATTCCTGTTGTCATTCTTTCCAAACCAAACGTTTATTCTATAGTTGGAGGCATATCACTTACTATAATAGGTATTCTCATAAGAACCTGGGCATGCGGCCATATCCAGAAGGAAAAGGAATTGACCATCTCAGGTCCTTATAGATATACAAGAAACCCTCTTTATCTGGGGAATTTGATTATTGGTATCAGCATTGTAGTTGGCTCTCTTTCATGGTGGGTATTTGCGATTTTTGCAGCTTATTTCTTCCTTTTCTACCCTATTGTGATAAACACAGAAAAGAACAGGATGAACAAATATTTCCCAAGCGAATATGAAGAATTCCGAAAAAATGTCCCGTTGTTTTTCCCATCTTTAAAACCATACCAATCAGTTAATCCAAATAAATTCAACTGGACACTTTATCGAAAAAACAGAGAAATTAGGGCTCTAGTCGGATTTTTTTTCTTCTGGTTGGTCATAGCGCTCAAAGCACTTTTTTTCTAACAGACTACATACGCCAGTTTTTCCAAAACCTATTTCATTCGAGTTTTGCGTTTTGAGAGATCGTTTGTTATATTCAGATTATGCCAACAAAAAAAAGAATAGAAAAGGTTGAAAGAGTATTGTCATTACGCCAACCCGATCTGAGAGTTGTCCTTGAAAAAGTCACAAACACCCATAATGCCAGCGCGGTTGCCAGGACCTGTGATGCCGCCGGGATACTGCATCTTGACATTATTTCCCTCGGTCAAAAACTTTTTCCTATAAATGAGGCTATATCTACCCGGGCAGAAAAATGGCTTCATTTCAATCGTTACTCTTCCACTTCTGAATGTCTATCTCTATTAAAAGAGAAAGGGTTTAAGATTGCTGCTACTCACCTGAGCAATGAATCTATTTCTTATCAAGCAGTAGATTATACAGAGCCAACTGCAATAATTTTCGGAAACGAATCAGAAGGAATCTCTTCTGAAGCCCTGGACTTTGCAGATTATTTAATCAAAATCCCAATGATTGGCATGGTCCACAGTTTGAATCTTTCTGTTTCAGTTGGGATTATTCTTTATGAGGCAATGAGACAGAGGGCTGTAAAAAATTTTTTCAAGAAAACAAGATTATCTCCTGATGAATATAAAACTTTCAGGACCAGATGGCTGTCTAAGTGATAAATCCGAATTCTCAATAAAAGAGGGAGGCCAAGGACATACTCTCCCTGCCTCCCTCTGAGAATGGACACAAGAGCAAGCCTAAACTCTTATGCACCGATACTTTTTGATTACTTTTTGTACTTCTTTTTCTATATCTTTTTTCTTTTCAATTTCTTCATTCAATTTCTTCATTTTTTTTTGAGTTTTACTGTAATACTGTTCAATACTTTTTTCATACTGCTCCCTAATTTTTTTTGAATAATCCTCCCAGAAATAAGAAGCGTCTTTCCAATTTTTTGAGAAGAAAAGAGCATCTTTATTATCTTCCTCGTCAATTTTTACATTTATAATTTTCTTTTTTTTATCCCTCAGAAATTCAATTTTGATTTTGTCTCCTTTATTCTTTTTTTGAATCAATCGACTCAATTCATTGAGGGTTTCTACTTCTTTCCCGTCTGCTTTGAAGATAACATCTCCAACCTTTAATCCCGCCTTCTTTGCAGGACTACCTTCGCTGACTTTTGAAACAAGTAAGCCTTTGCTTCCCTTTAAACCGAAATACTCTGAAAGATCTTCATTGAGTTCTTCTATATAAACTCCAATATAATTTCTGGACCCCCAGTTCCATTTGAATATTTCAGGTTTAATTCTTATACGGGGTGGTTCTATAGGCTTTGTTAATTTGGGAGAAAAGAGACGGGGAAATTTTATTTCAAACTCCCGCAAAATATTTTTCTCTGAGTATTCCCCTAACTTTAATTTTATATCCTTAATTTTTCCTTCCCTTTCAATTCTCATTGAAACATTATCTCCTGGCTTTCTCCTTCTGATTTCATCAGCAAGCATATCAGTACTTGTTATTTTTATGTCATCAAACTCCAAGATAATATCTCCTTTTTCTAGTTTTGCCAGTTCGGCTGGAGATTCATCTTCAATACTAACAATCTCCACTTCTCCATCTTCATTCTCTACAATTGAAACACCTATCCACCCTCTTTCAACTTTCCCTTTTTTCTTTATTTCAGAGACAACATTTTTAACGATGTGAACAGGGACAGCTTTTACCATTGCAGAAGAAGGCCCCTCCTCTCTGTTAAATAAAAAACCTGTGCTTCCGGTTTCCTTTCTTCCAATCTCATAAACCACACTGTCAGAATAAACCCCCCTCACTAGGCCAATCATATGCCCTTTGCTATCAATAACCGGGCTTCCGCTGGTACCAGGGACGACCCAAACATTCAAACGGAGCGTATCCTTACCAATTGAACTCACAATTCCCTGCGTGACAGCAGCTTTGTTTTCGGGCGATATACTGACAACTCCTATCCAGGAGCCGGTTGAGACATCCCCCGTCTTTCCTAAAGATATAGGAGTTAATTTGTCTCCTTTGCTTTTGATTAATGCCAGGTGAGTCATTGAATCCATACCCATAAACTCTGCCTGAATATTTTTTCCATCCGAAGTAGTAATAAATATTTCTTCATCTCGAGGCGATATGAGAGCTGTTGTCACTATGTGCCCATCCTTGTCAATAATGACTCCGGTTGCAACTTTTCTTATCCCATTCCTGACTTCTACCCTTACGACTGAAGGATATACCTTCTTTACTACATCTTTAACTGGTTTTTCATCATTTAATATCGGACTTGCTTTTGCATTTAAACTAAAAAAGATTAATACTAAAAAACCGGCCAAATAAAATACCATTTTATTCTTTTTGTTCATTTTGCACTTGCCTCCTTAATATTTAATTGAAGCATCGGTACTTTCAGAAACTTGCTCTAATATATAAATTGTTTGGGCTTCATGTGATAAATTCCGGATTTCTCCTGAATAATTCACTTCTTCTATTATTGGAATAAATGGTTTTCTCCCACGTTCTTTTTCTATCATGGACTCTTCTGAAGACAGTCCTTTTTCCAGCGCTGAAAACTTTGCGGTTTCCTCATGCGGAAGGATGAATAAACTCGTTATGACAATGATTACCGCTATTGCACTAAAAGCTCCTGCGAATGAAAGGCGTATCTGCCTTGTCCTGACATTTTTCACCTTTCTTTTAGAGAGCTCTTCCAAGACTCTCCCCTCAAAATCATCAGGAGCTTTGGCTCTCTCTATATTTTTCATGAAGTCAAATTCTTCCATTCGCCTTCTCCCCATTTTTAAAAATATTAATTTTATCCGATTTTTCTTCCAATCCCTTTTTTAGATAATTTCTTCCCCTGCTTATTCTTGCTTTTATAGTCCCAATAGGCTTATTTAGTATTTGAGCAATTTCCTCTTGAGAAAATCCTTCTATATCCTTAAGAATAACCGGGATTTTATATCTAGGATGAAGGGAATTTATAGCTTCTCTCAAATCCTTGATCAAATCCAAATTCTTTTGATTTCTAGTATATGCAAATTTCGTATTGATGTTATTTTCAGCATTCTCGAAAGATACAGAAGGAAATCTCCGTGCTTTTTTCATTTCTGTTTTAGCCAAGTTTGAAGCAATTGCATATATCCAGGAAGATAAAGGAGCTATCGGTTTATATTTGTTTGCTTTAAAATAAACTCTCATGAATGTTTCCTGTGCTAATTCTACTGATTTCTGATAATCTCCTGTCAATTGCCATAGAAAGTTGACTATTTTGTGCTGGTATATGTTGACAATTCTCGCAAAAGCCATCTCATTACCTTCCTGCACTTTTACTATCAGTTCTTGTTCATCCATTCTCATTTTTCCAAACTTTACTTTCTTTTAAATAGTTGCAATTTGTTTGCAACATTTAATTTTATCTTCTTTACTCTTATGAGTAAATAACATAGTTATAACTTGTTTTCACTATTATTATAAAATATACTTGTTCTAAATTATTCGTAAAAACTGCTATGGAACTTTTTTATCCAAAATCTCGTCTACAAAGGTGAGGTAAGTGCAATTAGAAAAAATTATAGAAAAATGTCTGGAAGGAAACGAAGGAGCTTGGAAAATGCTCGTTAATGCATATTCTAAAAGGATTTTTAACATGGCTTACCAGTTCTCTGGGAAATATGAAGAAGCTGAAGATGTAACACAAGATATTTTTCTAAAACTTCACTATTCTCTATCCAAATATGATTTTAATAAAAATTTCAGCGCATGGCTTCTTTCTCTCACAAGGAATTACCTCATCGATCAATACAGAAAAACAAAATGGAAAAATAAAACACGCGATGAGTTTAATGAATATTATCTTGCCTCGTTTAAAGGCATGGGTCCTGAGGAAAGCATTTTGAAGGAAGAAACTAGAAAATTCATCTGGGAAGGATTCAACAACCTTTCATCAGAGATGCGAATAGCGCTCATCCTCAGGGATATTCAGGGCAAAAAATACAAAGAAATAGCAGAAATCATGAGCCTGCCTCTCGGAACGGTTAAATCACGCGTTAATAGAGGAAGACTTCAGCTGGCAAGAATCCTCAAAGAAAAAAAGGAGGAAAGAAATGGAATGTAAATACATCGAAGAACTTTTATCTCCTTATATAGAGGATGAACTTAACTCAATAGAAAAACAAATGGTTGAAGAACATTTAAAATCCTGCCAGAAATGCACAGATCTTTTTTTATCTATTAAAGAAACAACAATAACCCTGGCTGATTTTCCAGAAGTAGAGGTAAGCAAGAACTTGCTGGAACGCCTTTATAATACGCCTGTTAAAAAGAGAAAATTCAAAATCAGCTTTGATTTTCTTGGCAGCCCCTCGCTTCAACCCATCTTGGCTGCAGTTTCTGTTTTCCTTATTCTGATATCGTGCTACATATATAATCCAAATAAAAATCTCATTAACAAATCCCTAAACCGGCAGATTCATATCGGATACAGTAAAATCGGAAGGCTGTTTGCTAAGGCAGAATCTTTCTCAGATTCCCTGGGTGGGTATAAAGAAAATATAATTGTTTCTCTTAAGGATATCAATCCTTTCGGAGAAACAGAAGAATAAAAATATAATAAATTTGGAGGTATAAAATGGAAGAAAAAGTAATCGTTAAAAAACCACCAAAATCCCCATTACTCGCAGGAATACTATCGTTCTTTTTTCCTTTTGGTGTTGGCGCTCTCTATAACCGCCAGATTCAAAAGGCCTTGGTCCATCTTATCGCTTTCTCTCTAGTAGTTACCCTGCTTGCAAATGGCGAAGGCTCTCCTGTTTTCCTAGGACTGCTTCTTGCTGGATTTTATTTTTACCAGATCATTGATTCAATCAATGTTTCTTCAACTATTAACCGAAGAGCCATTCATGGTGAAGAAGAAGAATTTACAGAAGATTTTTCTGGAGCTGTAAAGTCAGGCTCGATTTTCTGGGGAATTATTTTAATCGCCCTTGGAGCAATATTCCTCATGGCTAATTTTAACTTTCTTATCAACTATAACATTGTGTTCGATTTCTGGCCTTTCATTGTTATCATTATCGGTATTAAACTTATTGTAGACTACTATTCACGTAAAAAACAGGAAAGTTAAAAACTTAAGGAGAAAAAAATGGCTAAACAAAAACGTACAGACCCTCTTGTATGGGGAATCATACTAGTCCTAGTAGGTTTTACCATTCTCCTTAGCAATCTTGGTACTTCCATATGGGATACAGTAGCTCGTCTCTGGCCGTTAGTACTTATTGTTTGGGGAGTCTGGAAGCTTTACTACGGAATAAAAGAACAAAACGAAGAACCCGAAAACATTCAGGATTAAAAATGAAAGCAAAAGAAATCATCCTTTTAATTTTCATCATCATTGTCGGTATAATCTTTTTCCATGCTCAAACAGGAAAAATTCATTTTGACTATTATTGTGGCGACGGTTTTATCTTTTTCTGTGATGAATTCGAATATGAAGAATCACAGGAAATCAATCCCCCCTTCCCTCCTGAACTTCAAGTCATCAATGCCCATGGAGATGTTGAGATACAAGGAACTGAGGAAGAAAATATAACTGTTGTTTTCGTGAAAAAAATCTGGCGTAGAAATGAAGAACTGGCAAAGGAAATTTCTGACAAGCTTAATATGTCAGTTAATAAAGGCATCAATGAGTTGACGATTTCGACAAACCGCAACAACTTCAAGCTGAAAAATTTCAAAACAAGCTTTAGGCTTTTTATTCCGGAAGGAATGAATGTAAAGGTAAAAAATTCATATGGAATTGTTAAAACTTACAAACTGGGAAACACTAATATCATCAACCGCCATGGAAAGGTCATTGCTTCAAAAATAGATGGCAATATTTTTGTTCGAAACAGTTACGAAGATGTCGAAGTAGAAAATGTTCAATCCGACTGCCGTATAGAAAGCAGCCACTCTTCTCTTACAGCAAAAAGTGTCAAAGGAAACACCCATATTATCCACAGATACGGTACAATTCATCTAGAAGATTTCTCACAGGATGTCACGGTTGAAGGTTCCCATAATGAAGTCTTCGGCCAAAACCTATCAGGTACTGTTGAAATTGAGAATTCCTATGAAAAAATAATATTACTCAATGCAGGCCCCACAAAAATCATAGGCAATCATTCATATATAGAAATAAATGGAATAGATGGAGACCTTGGAATAACTGATAGATACAGCAATGTAAGATTGAACAATATCCATGGCAACCTGGCAATAGATGGAAAAAGTCTTGGTATTTACGGAAATACAATAAGCGGAGACGAAATCAATATTTCTTCATCATATAATGACATCGAACTTGATAAATTTTCTGGAAAAACAACAATTCTTCTATCCCACGGAAAATCAATCCTGAGGCCTTCCCCTCTTACTCAGCCAATAGAAGTTAAAGGCACTTATGTCAACATAATATTTCATTGGCCTTCTGAGGGAAAATACCCTGTTGAAGCCCAAAACAAGGGCGGTAATATTAAATGGGAGCTTCCTTTTGAACCCACGTTCCGGAAAGAAAATAGTCTCTCTATAATCAAAGCATTTACTGATGAAAAAGAAAATCCCAGAATTTTTCTTTCAACCAGCTACGGATCAATCAGGATTTTAGAAGAAGACTAGATATGATTAACTTTTATATTTCAGGCTGAATATTTTTTCTGACAGATAACCATTTATTTTTATATTGAAATATGAAATAAAGTTTGTAATGTCCTTTTTATATTTTGTGACATATCGGACAAAATGCATTTCTTTTTTATCTCTTAGAAGATTCTCAAATTCATTTACTTCATCACACAGCTCAATCAAATAATGATTAATTGTACGGTACTGAGCATTAATACTGATCAAGTCTTTTTCTTTTATTTGCTTAAAATCAATATATGGTGGAAGAGACTGAAGGATATTAAAACCCTCACTTCGCAACTCACTTAGATATTCTTTTATTTCCTGAAAAAAGGATTTATATTCGAGAGGATTTTTCAGCTTTTGTTCAGCTTTATCAAGCAAAATTTCATATTGGTTTTTTAATGAAGTTATCAGATCTTTGACTCCTAAATATTTTCTCTTAAATTGGAAAAGGTCAATGAAATCTCTGCCGATATAAATCTTATCATTGTAATTTGTCATCAGTTCCTGGGGAGAATGAGTATAAAATTTAATCTCATATCGCCTTCCCTCCGAATCTCTTTCTCTCAGCCTGGCTAAAACAAGGAATTTATTTTGCTCAACAAAATAACTGTTTACATCTAAAAGAACAGAATATTTGGCAAGATTTTGGATAATATATTCTTTGATGTAATTGAGAATATCACTTTTTTTGTTTATAAAATCGTTTATTACTTCGTTCGGACTTGGATTTATGACAGAATAAGATGGGGAAAGAAGATAAAGGACAGGGCCTGCTCCAAGTTCAATATAAAGATTTTTGAATGCATTCTGGTGTAAGTCGTCAAGAAGAAAACTCTTGAACGGCGGTAAATTTTTAATGTCAAGCTTAGAAAGTTCTTCGACCTCGTTCATTAGCTAAAACCCTTGTTTATGAATGCAATGCTATCATTAAAAATTAAAATAATCAATATGTCATCTATATAGCCAATCCCTGCTTTCATATCGCTCTCTTTGAATATTAAGGATATCTTCTCTATCCTTCATACTGAAATCTTTTGGTTTCAAGTGCACTTTGAAATATTCTGAAATTCCTTCTACTAATAAATTCACAACCCAGTCAAAGGCCACCCTTTTGTCCAGAGCTTGTGAAATAGAGATCATACGGACATTCTCTTCTCGCTCTTTTAAAAATGAGACCGATTTTAAAAGCTCTTCTTCCCCTTCAAGCGGAATAGAACCGTGCTGAATAAACTTTGATCCCTCCCTTTTCTGAGCACTCCCAATAATTTTCTTCCCATCAATTTCAACTTCATTTCGTGCAGGATAAGAGAAACAAGGAAGATTTCCTCTGACATAAGAGCCGGGGGCAGCATCAGCAAGGCAAGGTCTTAACCCCATTTTCCCAAGTCCACACATTAGTGCTTCGGAGATAATCCTGTAAGAATCAATCAGGGTTGAAGTGAACATTTCTTTATCTGAAGAACAAATAGAATAAGTTACTTCTTCATAATGCAAAACTAGCTTCCCCCCTGTAATTCTCCTGACGATATCAATCCCATTCTTCTGGCAATATTCAATATCAAGCACCTTTAAGATATCTTGAAAATAACCTAAAGATACTGTTGGCTTTTCCCAGGCATAAAATCGAACATAAGTTTGAGTCTCTTCCCCGAGTGACTGAAAAAGGAAATCATCTACAGCCATGTTCCATGAACCTTTAAGTGGTATTTTATCTACAATAAGATTCCATTCACCCATTTGATTTCCTTATTTTAAACTGATCCTATTGAGAGAAAGAGCGGACAACGGGATTCGAACCCGCGACCCCGAGCTTGGGAAGCTCGTACTCTACCACTGAGTTATGTCCGCTCTTTCCCGCTGATTGCACATTTGCTGTGCCTTCTTTCCAGCATCCATAAACTCAGAAATAGAATTTATAGACAATTTCACTTTTTGTCAATACAAAGGGGCATATTGACTGAGAGCTATTTGTTACTAATGATTTCTATCAACGCATTCAAGGCTCTAGGGTCACCACTATCACCCAGGCAGAACAGCGGACATCCTCCTATATCTAAAGGAACAGATAAATTTCTAAAATATATTTTCTCAGGAATTTTCGCATTGTTTTTACTGCTTTTTCTCGAGAATCTTCACAAGGGCTTCTCGAGCTTTTGGTGTTCCAATTTCCCCTAAAGCTGATACTGCGCTAGCTCTTACCTTGTGGTTCTTACTGTTAAGAGCAGTTTCAAGGAGTATAGGGACTGCCTCGTCATTTTCTGTCTCACCAAGTATCATGATAATAGGTATCTGAACCTGTGGATCTTTTTCATTTTTTAATATATTTATTAATGCCTTTATGGCTTTAGGCCCTTCTACATCTTCGATACTGTACAAAGCCGCCTTGCGGACTGACAAGAACTTTGACTTCTTATAGATTTCTATGAGTTGTTCCGGATCCCCCTCATCTTCAACAATATCAGCAAGGGCATAAACAGCACTCTTAGCCAGTTCTTCATTCTGGGAGCTTAATGCGGTATCATAAAGTATTTTTTCTGCTTCCTCTCCTTCATAGTCTTCAATGGCATTTAGGGCTGCTTTCTTGAGGCTGATTTGAGTACTTGATTTCAGAACCTCCACCAGGATCTCAAGTGAAGCACTGCTTTCAACATCTCCGATAGTGTATATGGCAGCCTTGCGCAATTCCAGGCTGCTCTCATTCAGGGCAACTTCCCTCAGAATGGGGAGGACATCCGCATCTTCAATGTCTTCGAGCGTATAAAGAGCAGCCTTTTTAACATCGATACTTTCGGCTTCTTTTAGTATCTTTTTTAATGCAGGGAGAACTTCTGGACTATCAACATCCTCCAAAGCATTTACGGCAGCTCTAGCCAGGGTTACATTCTTATCACTGACAGCTACTTCACTTAGGATAGGGATAACCGAAGGATCTTCTGTATCTCCTAAAGCATAAAGTGCAGCTTTCCTGACCTTGATATCTGAATCGGTCTTGATGACACTCTTAAGAATATTAATGACTTCCTTCTCTTCGGTATCTGCGATAGCATAAACGGCCCTGCGGCGTAATGAAGAATCAGGTTCATGCAGGGCAATGTCCCCAAGTTTGGCCAG
>Ga0209121_10003809_pt1 | contig 14362 bp, 9 predicted proteins | sample Cruoilmetagenom3_FD_187292 | JGI IMG/M metagenome (GOLD analysis project Ga0209121, IMG submission 187292) | Oil polluted marine microbial communities from Coal Oil Point, Santa Barbara, California, USA - Sample 3 (SPAdes) (version 2) | ecosystem: Environmental > Aquatic > Marine > Oil seeps ...
TAATAGATATACCATTACACGTACTTACACAGCTACAGATGATTGTGGGAATAGTTCATCTAGCGATCAAACGATTACAGTTGATGATCAAACAGCGCCAACAGGAACAGCACCTGCAGATATTACTGATTTACAATGTATAGCAGACATTCCAGTTGAAGACATTGAAGCAGTAATAGATGAGGCAGACAATTGTTCTGGCACTGTAACTGTTACGGTTGCAGACACAGACAATGGTGGAACTGGAGATAACGGCAGCCCTTATACTGTAACTAGAACCTATACACTTAAAGATGGATGTGGTAATGAAACTCAATTAATTCAAACTATTACTGCAGAGGATACAACACCTCCTGACATTACAGATTTAAACTTACCTACTCCAACAGCTCAATGTTTATTTACTATAACAGAGGCCCCTAAAGTTCATGATAATTGTGCTGGTGAAATCACTGCTACAGGAACCGACGATGACAATTTACCTATAACATTACCATTAGAAATTAATGAACAAGGCGCTTATAATATTACCTGGAATTTTGATGATGGAAATGGTAACGATATTGATGTGATACAAACTGTAGTTATCAATGACATGCAAGACCCTATAGCATTATGTAAAAATATTTCACGTCAATTAAGTGATATCGATGGAACTGTAACGATTACACCAAATGATTTGGATGATGGTTCTAGTGATAATTGTAACTTTTTAATGTCATTGTCAAAATCTAGTTTTGATTGCTATAATATTGGTGAAAATTATATAACTTTCACAGTAACTGACGATAAAGGAAACACTAATTCATGTATTTCTACAGTTACGATTATAAGCCCAAATATAACTGGAGGTACGGCCACCGGTTTTTTAGAAAATACAGAAACTAGTGCTGACGCTGATGATATTGTTGAAGTTACGGCTTGCCCTGAAGATGAATTAAAAAATGCTTATATTAGTTTAAGTGCTGAAACAGGAACGATTATTCGATGGGAATCTTCAATAAATGGAGGAGTAACTTGGTCACCTATTTCAAATACAACAAACTTGTATTATTTTACAAATATTACGGAAACTACTTTAGTAAGAGCCGTAGTACAAATAGGCTCTTGTGAAGCAGTATCTTCAGTTGTTATAGTATCTGTTATACCACCTGATAACAAACCAACAATTTTAGGCCCTTTAGAATATGATAATTGCTATGGTACTGGAGTAACTCTTGAAGCTCAAAGTGAATTTGGAATAACTCCAGATTTTAATGAAGGAGGCTTGTTTAATGAAGCAAATTTAAACACTTTAGGTTGGACGGTTGATGGCGAAGCAGATATGTCTGCAGGTGGAAGTAATACAAATAATACTTATTGGAAAGAGACTACGGGTCCAAAAAAGTTCAATGATAGATGCTATTCATCTCTAGATGGAACTAAATTCGCAATTGTGAGTGGGATACCGCCCACAGATTCGGATCATACAATATCTCCTTTAAGTACTCTTGAAACCTCAATATTTAATATTTTAGGTTTAACTACAGCAACATTAGAATTTGACCAAGCCTATTATTTAGAAGCTGGAGCATGGATTAAAGTCGAATTGTCTTTAGATAACGGAGCAACATATCCCATAACTCTTGATCCAGGTGCAGGTTTTGATTATATAGGGCCTAGCAGTACTGTTTTTGATGATACAATAGGTGGAGGACAATGTAATAATTCAATAGAATATACTTATATTGATAATCATGTTTCAATTGATTTATCAAGTTATATTGGGCAAACAGGACTTAGAATTAAATTTACTTATAGTGGAACTGCAAATAGCGCTTGGGCTTTAGAAAATATAACCATTCCACAAGCTCCTATTAATGAAATTATTGAATGGACAGATATTTATGGAACTGTTATTGCAACAGGTACTACGGTTAACATTTCACCTGTAACTCCTGGTATTCAACAATACGGAACAACATCTCTTATAAATGATTGTAAATCTGATGGTACGGAAGGTACAGAATTTATTACAATTAGTTCGTCTTTTGCTTACGCAGGAAAAGATATTCCGCCTATTTCAGGTGAATGTGGTACTTTAGAAGTAAGTTTAAACGCTTATGATAATACAAAAACAGCAGTTGAAAACTATAATAATGGTGTTTGGGAACCTGGCCTTTATACGGTTCCAAATACTGGAGCTGGAGAAACTGATTATCCTGGAACTGGGGAACATGGATATTGGAGTTTTGTATCTTCGACTGGAACCTGTGATACGAATTATTCCTTTTCCGATATTAATAGCCCTACCTCTAAGTTTACAGCCGACCCTGGAGTTTATACCTTGGCTTGGAATATTCCTGGAATTAACTGTTCAGGTACTGTAGAAGTTACAATAGATAATTGTGATGACTTAGATTTTGACGGCAGCAATGATTACGTAACATTTAAAGATGAAAACACTTTTGAAAACAGTTTTAATTTTGTTACTAATTTCAGTATCGAATTATGGATCAAACCAGAGTCGATAACAGGGACTCAAACATTAATTTCAAAAAGAGATGCTAATAATACAGCTACTGGTTATGACTTATCTGTATCAAGTGGTACAGTATCCTTTAATTGGAATAGTACAGGAACAATTAATACTTCTCCTTATACGATAGGTAATGACAGATGGTATCATATTGGAGTAACCCATAATTCAGGAACTTATAATTTATATATAGATGGTGTTTTAATTAAAACTTCTTCTAGTGGTGCTTCATTGCCAGGTTCAAATGATTTTGAATGTTTGCTTGGTGCTATGAGCCAAACAGGGAATCCACCTAATAAACCAGTAAAACACTTTAATGGATGGATGGATGAATTGAGAATTTGGAAGAAAGATATTACGCAAAGTCAACTTCAACAAATGATGAACCAACAGATTATTAACAATACCGCTGTTGCAGGTGAAATAGTCCCATTAGATATTAATGGTTTAAATTGGATCGACCTTGAAGCTTATTATAGAATGGATATTAATTGTGGATATATTCAACCATATGGAGGAACGGGAACTGTTATAGGAAAATTAAGAAATATGTACCCTCCACCTCAAACTGAGAATGCGCCTATTCCTTATACATCAGCAAATGATGGAAGTTGGAATAATATAAATACTTGGGCTGAACCATCAGTTTGGGATGTGCCAAATAGTGACGGTATAAATGGAGATCCAATTGACTGGAACATTGTAGAATTATCTAATAATGTAACTTCTGGAGCAAGAGATATTACGTTACTTGGTTTACTTTCAGAATCAGGGGAATTAACTATGGAAGGTATAACAGGAGCCGATGGTACCGGAACTGGACAGGGACTGTGGATTACGCACTATTTAAAATTAAATGGTAGTATTGACTTAGAAGGTGAATCTCAATTAATTCAAAAAAGATATGGATATTACAGTGATCCTGACAATTATATAACTGCACAGTTTAGTGAAAGTATATTAGATGTAACAAGTAATGGTTATATAGAACGTGACCAACAAGGGCAAGGTAATTTGTGGAATTATGATGATTGGAGTTCTCCTGTTGGTCGAATTGGACAGCCTCAAACAGCTCTATATGCTGTAGGAGATGTTTTAAAAGATGGTTTAAATGTATATGGTAGCGATATTACTTTTAATGCAAATCATGATGGTTCAAGTTCTGTATCACCAGTAAGGATATCAACAAGGTGGATTTATTCTTACAGAAACGGCTCAGGGTTTGTTAGAGAAGGTTCAAATAGATCATTTAAAGCTGGAGAAGGAAATACAATGAAAGGATCTTTAACGTCAACAGGTTCTCAAAATTTTGTTTATGTGGGAAAACCACATAATGGAGATATACAGTTGTCTATATCAAATGGTAACTATTATTTAGTAGGAAATCCTTACCCAAGCGCATTAGATGCCGATAAATTTATCTTAGATAATTTAGACTCAACAACAGGAGTTTTAGAATTTTATGAAGATTGGAGTACAGATAACACACATATTGAAAGCAATGCCAGTGCTGGATATGCTTATTATACATTAGCAGGTGGAGTTGGTACTGGGAAAGCTGATAATATTAATAACCCAGGTCAGTTAGGTTCAAAAACACCTCAAAGATATATTCCTATAGGTCAAGCATTTTGGGTAGTTGGAGGTGGTAGTAGTAGTTTGATTAAATTTAAAAATAGCCAAAGAGAATTTGTAACAGAAGCTAACCCTTCGGAATCAATATTTTTTAAAGGAATAAAATCAAAAAGCAGTAAACCTTTAAAAGCAGAAAAAGATACTCGTTTAAAGTTAAGGCTCGGATTTGAAACTTCAAATATTAAAAACAGACAGTTATTATTAACTATAGATGAAAGAGCTACTGATAAAATTGATAAAGGTTTTGATGCTAAGGTTTCTACTTTTCAAGATAATGATTTGTACTGGTTGAATGATGATGAAAAATTAGTGATTCAAGCAATTGATGAATTATCACCAGAGAGCGTTGTTCCTGTTGGAATTAGTTTAAAAGAAAATGGAATAATTAATATAAAGGTGGATACTATTAACAATCCAACGGAAGGAATTCAAGTGTTTCTGAGAGATAATTTAACCATGGAAACGTATGATATTTTAAATGGAGAATTTGAAATTGAATTAGAAGCAGGTGAGTATAACAACAAATATTCAGTTGTTTTTAAACCTAAATATGAATATTCAGAGATTGTGAACGAAATGAATAATAATATAAAGGCATATTTAAATGAAGATGAATTAAGGATTGTTAGACTAAGTGAAATAGATATCACAAGTATTTCATTATTTAACACTCTTGGTCAGCAAATAAAGTTTTGGGCCAATAATCTGAATAAAAAAGAAATTGTTTTACCAATAAGTATAAGTAACGGAATGTATTTAGTTGTGGTTGAAACTGAAAAAGGAAGATATTCCAAAAAACTATTAAAGAAATAAATTAAAGATAGTATTGAATACCTCAATTATAGATGTTTATAAAAAGATTAAAATATTATATTTTGATTCTTTTTTTCCTAGTAAGTATGGAAAATTATTCACACGGAATGAAAGAACCTCCATCTCCTAAACCAAATGGGCCAGGACCTTATCCTGAATTACCAATTGATGGGGGTGTTGCTCTTTTATTACTTATAGGCACAGGTTATGGAGTCTTTAAACTTAAAAAAAAGTAATTTATTTTAATTAATTTAATAAAGAATTTTTATTAGATTAGAGGTTTATTAAAATGATTAAATTAATGAAAACCCCGAAAAACATATTAGCTCTCTTAGTAGTTATTTTATTTTCAACCTTGTTTCAAAACTGTAAAACCTATCAAGAATCTATTTCATTGAATGAAGCAGCGATAAAAAACTCTGAAAATTTATTCAAAGTTACCTTGTTAACAGGTGAAGAGTTAATAGTGGAAAATATTGAGTTAGATAATGAAATGTATTTTGGAACTACGATAAAAGAAGCAAAAAAAGAGCGAATTCTAATTGATAAAACTAAGGTGAAAATGGTTCAAGAAATGAATCCAAAATCTTCAAAATCAATAAACGGAACAGGAATCGCAGTAGGAATTGGTTCTGTAGTATTGGCTATACTAATGTTTGGAAGTTAAAACCTCCAAACATTAATACATTCCAATAAATTTAAGCTCCTTGAATATCTTGAGCAATTTTTTGTACTTCATCTAAAACGCGTAATAAGTTTCCACTCCAAAGCATTTCAATTTGTGCTTCAGTATAACCACGTTTTACCAATTCAATGGTGACGTTTAGTGTTTCCGAAGCATCATTCCAACCTTCTACACCGCCGCCGCCATCAAAATCAGAACTAATACCAACATGGTCTAATCCAATTTTTTCAACCAAATAATCAATATGATCAACAAAATCGGCAACATTAACATTTTCAGGAATGTTTGGCATTCCATTTGCCTCTTCATCGGCTAAAGCCATAATATTTCTTCTATTTTTTCTAAATTCAGTTTGTTGTTCAGCAGTAAGTTTTCCATAATCTGCCCAAGAAGTAATCCAAGCAACACCTAAAGAGTCTGCAATTTTTTGCTGCATCCCTTTTAGTTTTTCATTTCTGGCATCTTGTTTAACTTTATTTACATAAGTTTTGAAAGCTACGGTTTGAACTACACCGCCATTTTCTTTCATCCAGCCTAATTGTTCATCATCTAAATTTCTACTATGATCACAAATCGCTCTAGCAGAAGAATGAGAGGCAATAATTGGCGCTTTAGATAATTCAATCATATCTTGCATTGATTTTTTTGAAGGATGCGAAACATCTATCATCATTCCCCATTTATTCATCTCTACAATCACTTCTTTTCCTAAATCACTTACACCGTTGTGTAACCAAATATTATCATCTTCACCTGTATTAGAGTCGCATAACTGACTGTGGCCATTATGTGATAAAGACATATATCTTGCACCTAAATCATAAAATTGTTTCACTCTTGAAACATCAGTTCCAACAGGATAACCATTTTCAATACCTATCATTGCAATTTTTTTGCCTTTTTCATTAATTGCTCTAACCTCATCGGATGAAACAGCTAGTTCAATTTGATCAGGGGCAATTTCTTTTGTTAATTTATGAATAGCTTCAAATTTTGCAATTGCATTTTCATAAGCTTTAGAATAGCCTTCATCTGATAAAGTATCTTGACCCGTATAAACAACAAACCAAGCCACATCAAGTCCACCTTTTTTCATTTTTGGCAAATTAACTTGATTGTCTAATTCTTGCGTGTAATTTATGGAGTCGGTAAAATTACTTACGTTAATATCACAATGTGTATCAAGAGTAATAACACGTTCGTGAATGTCTTTAGCTTTTGCAATTAAATCAGCTTCACTTAATGGAGCATCTTTTTTAATTTCTTGTTTGCAGGCTGTCAAAACTAAAACGGCCAATACTAATAGTTTAATTGTTTTCATTTGATTGATTATGGTTTAAGAATTTTTAAATGTACAAAACTTTGGTTAATTTGTGCCATTGTGTATTTTTACGCAAGAAATGATTACATTATGAACCTAAATTTTAATAAAAAATTTAGTTAATTAAATTGAATTTATGTTAGAATTAGCAGGAATAATTATTTTAGGAATTTTAGCGCAATGGGTGGCATGGAGATTTAAAATTCCAGCAATTTTACCATTAATTCTAATTGGCTTATTAGTAGGGCCAATTGCTGCTGAATTTTTATCTGAAGATGGTGAAAAATGGATTGAACCTATTTGGAATGGTGAAAAAGGATTGTTTCCAGGAGATGGACTCTACTATTTTGTATCGCTCGCAATAAGTATTATTTTATTTGAAGGTGGTTTAACGCTTAAACGAAATGAAATTAAAAATGTTGGACCAGTTATTACCAAACTTATAACATTAGGTTCGGCAATTACATTTTTTGGTGCAGGTATCGCAACACATTACGTGTTCAATTTAAGTTGGGAATTGTCATTTTTATTTTCAGCATTAATTATTGTAACTGGGCCAACTGTAATAACGCCTATTTTAAGAAATATTCCATTAAAAAAGAATGTTTCGGCAGTCTTAAAATGGGAAGGAATTTTAATCGATCCAATTGGTGCGTTGGTTGCCGTATTGGTATTTGAATTTATTAGTGTTGGTGGTGGAAGTGGCTTTACAAAAACTGCGTTACTCGAGTTTGGAAAAATCCTACTTTTTGGTACTACTTTTGGTTTTACATTTGCCCATGCATTGGCTTTTGCCATCAATAAAAAGTTGATTCCACATTATTTATTAAATGTAGTTTCACTATCTACCGTTTTATTGGTTTTTGTTGCATCTGAAATATTTGCACACGAATCTGGTTTATTAGCAGTAGTAGTGATGGGAATGGTTTTAGGTAATAACAAGTTAGAAAATATAAAAGAACTATTATATTTTAAAGAATCTTTAAGCATTTTACTTATTTCAATCTTATTTATTTTATTGGCCGCCAATATAAATATTGAAGATATGATGCTTTTATATAACTGGGAAACAGCAATATTGTTTGGTATAGTCATCTTTGTAATTAGACCTTTAGCAGTATTTTTAAGTACTACACGATCAAAACTAAAAATTAACGAAAAACTATTTATAAGTTGGGTTGGTCCTAGAGGTATTGTTGCTGCTGGTATTGCTTCATTATTTGGAAGTAAACTACTTAAATCTGGAGTAGAAGGAGCCGAATATATCACTCCATTAGTGTTTATGATTGTACTTGGAACCGTGCTTTTAAATGCTACAACGGCTCGTTTATTCGCAAAGTTAGTAGGTGTGTTTTTAAAATCTTCAGATGGAATTATTATTGTTGGCGCAACCAATTTTGCAAGATTAATTGCAACATATTTAAAGAAAAATGGAAGAAGAGTTGTATTAATTGATAATAATGCACAACACATTAAAAAAGCTAAAAATTTAGGACTTGAAGCTATACAAGGAGATATTTATTCCGATGAATTATTGGAAGATGTTGAATTAAATGATATTGGTTATTTATTAGCCTTAACTGGAGGTGCTGCCGTGAATGAATACGCATTAGAAAAGTTTAGCCTAATTTTTGGAGAAAATGGCGCATTCAGATTGATTTCGACCGATGAAATGAAAGCTGGAAACCTAGAACCCAATAATCAATTGTTTACTCACAAAGATGATTTTTTAAATTTAAGCGAAGTTGTTCGTGATTTCCCATTAGTGAATGAAGTAAAAGTTAATTCTGTTAAACACTATGAAGAATTAATGAAAGAAATAAATGACGAACCTCAGTCTATTCCAATGTTTTTAAAAGATAATAAAGGAGAAATTCATATAATTTCATCATTGGGCAAAAACTTTAAAATTGATAAGGAAAGTACTCTTATGTATGTTGGTAAAACTATTATTTAGTATTGAATAACTTAATAGTTAATAATGGATATATTTACTTCCAACCCGCTTCAAAACTTACTGCCTTTTGATGGAGAAGTACTTAATTACGGCCTTATATTAAATAGTGAAGTATGTCAATTTTATTTCAACAAATTCTTTCATGCTGATTTCTGGAAACACGATGAATTAATACTTTTTGGTAAACAAATTACCACCAAACGAAAAGTAGCTTGGTTTGGAGATGAAAACATAAAATATTCATATTCTAACTCCACAAAAACTGCTTTAGTTTGGACACCCGAAATTTTAAAATTGAAAGAATTGGTAGAGATAAAAACTGGAGAAAAATTTAATTCTTGCCTGTTAAATCTTTATCATAATGGTTCGGAAGGAATGGCTTGGCATTCAGATAACGAAAAAGAATTAGGTGTAAATCCTGCCATTGCTTCGCTTAGTTTTGGTGCTACTAGAAAATTTTCATTAAAGCATATAACAACAAAACAAAAAGTAGAGTTGCTATTACAATCTGGCAATTTACTAGTTATGAAAAGTGAAACTCAGCATAAATGGATTCATAGTTTACCAAAAACGAAAAAAGTACAGACACCAAGAATTAATTTAACATTCAGAAATAGTATACAATGATCTTAAATAGTAAAAATATTAAATGGGGAATTATTGGCTGCGGAGATGTAACTGAATTAAAAAGCGGTCCACCATATTAGAAAATATTGAAGAAGCAAAAGGAATCAGTTTAAATCGGCAAGGTTTATATTCTGCTAAAGATGCAATAACTGCTTGTTGGCTTCATAAAAATGGCATTACCGGTGTTGGTAGTTAGAATTTTGGATGTGGCTTTAGGGAAGACAAGGTAGAAATTTATGGAAATAAAGGTAAAATCGTATTTTCTGTTTTCGATGAAAACCCGATTCAACTAATTACTGAAAATGAGCGAATAATTTTAGATATTAAGCATCCTGAAAATATACAATTTTACCATGTTCAAAATATAAGAGATTTTTTATTTGATGGAAAAGAATATCCTTCAACAGGTAAATCAGGCTTGCATACAAGTTGACTCAATTTGAAATTGGTCATTGAGTGTGGTTGCTGAGCGGAGTCGAAGTAGTGTCGAAATGTGTTAATGGTTTTCACAATATTAGATTTCAACTATGATGCAATGCTGAACTAAATTCGGCATGACGGCGGACTAATTTAAAATAACTTAATCAGCGTACTTCCAATAATGTGGATTCGTATCATCAGAAACTTGATTCCAATAATCTTGGGTTACTTTTCGTCCGTCAAAAGTTCTTAATTTGCGTTCAAAAACCCAGATAGTTGGATTAAAAACCATATCGGTAACTGCAACTGTATAGAGTTGAGGTTCCTCTTCCGATTTCCGTTTTTCTTCTTGAATGATGACTTCAAAACCGTTGTGTTCCAAAAGCTTTTTAAGAAAATCTTTACGGTTTTCATCTATCTTTTTTTCAACAAAGGTTACTCTTGTTTCTCCAATACTTCCAAAGGTATGTTTTCCTGCTAATCCCATAATTTTTTTAATTGAAAACGCTACTTAATTCATAAATATAATCGTACAACGGACTGTATAATCCTAAAACTAAAATACCTAGAACTGTGATAATTAATCCTAATCTCATATAAAGTTTGTTTTTGAAAAAAGGAATTGGATTTTCATTTTTTCTAATGAACATTGCTCTAATTACTAATAAATAATAATACAAAGATATAGTTACGTTAACTACTGCTAAAAAGACTAATAAATAATATCCTTTGCTTGCCGCTGCAGTAAAAAGGAAAAACTTACCAAAGAAACCAGCTACTGGTGGTATTCCTGCTAGTGAAAATAATGCTAACATCATTACCAAACTTAAATTTGGATTGGTTCTGTAGAGTCCATTATAATCATCCATATTTTCTTTGCCAGTTTTTAATGAAATTGCTTGTACAACCCCAAAAGCAGCTAAATTTGAAAATACATAAATCATAACAAAATAAACAACAGTTGCAGTTCCAAGTTGATCCCCAGCTAACATTCCTAACATAATAAAACCTGCTTGTGCAATAGAAGAAAAGGCTAAAAAGCGTTTCATATTTTGCTGACGTAAGGCAAATAAATTACCAATAAACATAGTAGCTAGAGCTACAACATAAACCATATTTTCCCAAATATGCATTAATGGTTTTAAAACGGTGAAAAGTAATATCATTAATATAAAAGCTGCTGCTCCTTTTGAAATAACCGATAAATAAGAAGCAACACTAATTGGCGCTCCTTCATATACATCAGCTGTCCAGAAGTGGAAAGGAACTAATGAAATTTTAAATGCTAATCCTGCAAAAAATAACACCATTCCTAAGATGGTTAAATTAGACGCTGAGATTACTTCTATGATGTCATTAAAGTAAATTGAACCAGATGTAGCATATAATAAAGAAACTCCAAATAAAGAAGTTCCAGAGGCTAATGCAGCAGATAAAATTAATTTTATACCAGCTTCACTTGAAATTCTTTTTGAAACTTCAAAAGCTGCCAATGCTGCAACCGGTAAAGTAGATAATTCTAACCCTAAGTAAAACATTAAAAAGTCACCTGAAGAAATCATAAAGTACATTCCCAACAAGGAAGTGAAAATAAGCACGAAAAATTCCGTTCCTTTATTTTGTTCAACAATTTTTTCTTTAACCCAATCTGCTGATTGCAATAAAAGAATAAACACACCAACATTCAATATATTTTTAAAGAAATGAATCAAGTTATTACTTCTAAACATACCTCCAAAAAGGCTACTTTCTTCTATTTGCAGAAATCCAACAGCTGTGTGAATTCCAAATAAAAATATGGCTAAATGCACAAGACTTCCTTTCTTGTTTTTATGAATAAAAATTTCGCCAACTAACAATAACAGTGCTATCGTTAGTAGTAAAATTTCGTGTCTCATTAATAAAAAATTACTAAAATTCATTTTTTTAACTTATTTCATTTTTAATAATAATCACTTCAACGCTGCTCAGTGACCGTAATGTTTTTCAACAGCCTTACATGAGTTAGGGGGCTATAATACTCCTTGAATAAAGGGCTCTAAACTTGCCAAAATCATATCACTCAACCAAAGTGGTGCAACACCCATTGCTACAATTGGAATTAGTAATAACAAAATACCTGTTTTTTCATACCAAGTAACCTTTTCTAATTTAAGAAATGCTTCATTTTTAACAGGTCCCATTAACATAATTCCAACAACTCTTAAAATGTAAACTGCCGTTACAACAATGGCAGATACTGAAACAATGGTTGCAATTCTATAAAACATTTCTTCATGTTGAAATGCTCCAACAAATATGTTCATTTCAGCTACAAATCCACTAAACCCAGGTAAACCTAAAGAAGCTAAACCTGCAATAACATAAATGGCAGAAATAAAAGGAATCACTTTTAATAAACCTCCTAATTTGGTGATGTCTCTTGTATGAGTTCTTCCGTAAATCATTCCAATTAATGCGAAGAAAAGAGCAGTCATAAACCCGTGTGAAAGCGATTGTAAAATGGCTCCGTTCCATGATGTTTTATTCAACATTAATAATGCGAATAAAACCATTCCTAAGTGACTAACCGAGGAATATGCATTTATATATTTTAAATCGGTTTGTTTTAAAGCTCCAAATGCTCCATAAATAACTCCTGTTGCTGCGAGTATAATAAAGAACCAATCCCAATACATGGCACCTTCTGGTAGTAAGAACATTGCAACTCTAAATACACCATAACCACCAAGTTTCATTAATACACCAGCGTGTAACATTGATACTGCGGTTGGTGCAGAAGCGTGACCATCTGGTGACCACGTATGAAATGGGAACATCGCTCCTAAAACGGCAAAACCTATAAAGGTTAATGGGAAAAATAATTTTTGAGCTTCAAAAGGAATATTTACTTGCGCAATTTCTAAAATATTAAATGTTAAAGCTCCTCCATCTGCATTGGAGTTGAAATAGATTCCTAAGATACCAACTAACAATACTGCCGACGCTCCCATTAACATTAAAGTTAATTTCATTGCAGAATATTCTTTTGGACCACTTCCCCAAATACCAATTAATAAATACATTGGTATTACAGCTATTTCATAAAAAACGAACATGGTAAACAAGTCAATTGAAATAAAGAAACCGTAAACTCCAGTAGATAAAACCAATAAGGAAATAAAGAATTCTTTTGGCAAATCGGCCATTTTCCAAGAAATGAAAACACCCGCTAAAACTACGATTGATGTCAATAATAATAAAGCAACTGAAATACCATCTACACCAATATTATAATGTATGTTGAACTGTTCAAACCAAACTACATCTTTGGCAAAAACCATGATGCTATCGTTAATTGCTCTTTCCTTGAAATAAGCAAATACTAAATTTATTGCCATTCCAAGTTGAATTAAACTTCCAACCATTGAAACTATTCGAGCCTGTTTTAAACCTTTAGTAAAAACTAAGGTTAAAATTGTTAAAACAGGAACTGTGACAAAAAGTGATAAAATATCCATAAATTATTTATTCTAAATAAATTCCAAAAAACAATAAAATCAAATTCCAATATCCAAATTTCAAAAACTCATTATTTTGATTTTTCAATAATTGCAGAAAGTATTTTCTTTAATTCTGTTGCTTCTTGAATTAGTTTTTCAACTTTATTATTATTTTGAAACTTATTTGTTTTGTTTATTAATCGAAGCCAATAAATACTCTCTTTAGCTTCTTTTCTACTTATTTTCACTCTGTAAACAAAGTCCTTTTTACTCAAAGATTCATTCGCTTCAATATAATTTGCTCCAATCGATCCAGATGAACGAACAACCTGCTTAGCATCTTCAAAATTTGCTATGGATTTTTCTAAACCCTTAATAAACAATCTTACTTCTTTTGCAAATTGAAAAGTTCTTTCTTCTAAATCATATTTTGAATTTTTGTTCATTAAAGATTATTTGACATTTGTTTTTTGAGTTTTGTTATTTACATATTTTAGTTTGTCCATAAATAAATGAATACCAAGGCAATTACGACGACTCCAGCTATAAAAGCAAACGCATAATCCTGAAGTTTTCCAGATTGCATTCCTTTTATTTTTTCTGAAACTACTACGGTCTTGTTTCCAATACCTTCCATAGTTCCATCGACATATTTTTTGTCGAAGTGTGCAATTGGTGCTGATACTCTTTTAAACAATATTTTTTTTGTGACAAACATGTAAATTTCATCGAAGTAAAATTTATCACTTGCCCATTTATAAAAAGGACCAAATGCGTTTGCAAATCTATCTGCTAAATCATTTTCTTTTTTGTAAAAAACGTATGCCAATCCAATTCCTACAATCCCTACAATGGAGGCTACAATTGCCAGAGGAATATTTAAATGAGCTTCAAATCCAGCTCT
>Ga0209121_10003810_pt1 | contig 14360 bp, 5 predicted proteins | sample Cruoilmetagenom3_FD_187292 | JGI IMG/M metagenome (GOLD analysis project Ga0209121, IMG submission 187292) | Oil polluted marine microbial communities from Coal Oil Point, Santa Barbara, California, USA - Sample 3 (SPAdes) (version 2) | ecosystem: Environmental > Aquatic > Marine > Oil seeps ...
AATATTAGAAGTCAACGGATTAACCACGAAATATATCACCCGCTTTAAGGAAAATGTCTTTGCCGTGGACCATGTTTCCCTGAAGGTGGAAGAAGGCAAATCGCTGGGTATCGCAGGGGAATCGGGCTGCGGCAAATCCACGCTGGCGCTAAGCCTGATGGGCTATTATTTTCCGCCGCTGCATTACACCTGCGGTGAAATCATCATTGACGGGCGGAATATTTCCGGCATGAAACCAGATGATATACGCAGATCAATTTTGGGGACTGAAATTGCCTACATCCCCCAGGCTGCCATGAATGCCCTGAACCCCACTCAGAAGGTAATCCGTTTCATTGAAGATGTCGTGCATGCTCACCATCCGGATGCCACCAAGAATGAAATTTATGACATGGCAAAAACGCGTTTTGAACGTTTGGGATTGCCTCCGAGTGTGCTGCAAAAATACCCCGTGGAACTCTCGGGTGGCATGAAGCAGCGTACGGTGATTGCCACATCCGTGATCCTGGGCCCCAAGGTGCTGATCGCGGATGAACCCTCTTCGGCATTAGATGTCACCTCCCAAAAGAAGGTGATTAAAATGCTGCGGGACTTGATGGAGACAGAGATCATTAAATCGATGATCTTCATCACCCATGAGCTGCCCCTGCTTTATAATGTGGTTAATGACATCATGGTGATGTATGCCGGTCAGATAGTGGAAAAAGCTAATGCAGAACAGGCTGTATTTGACCCGCTCCACCCCTATGCTAAAGGTTTGATGGGCGCGATTATCGTGCCTGAAAAGGGTTTGCGTAATACCAAGTTGACAGCTATCCCAGGTGTACCACCCAACCTCAAAAATCCACCAGAAGGCTGTCAGTTTGCTGAACGCTGTAAATATGTTCAGCCGACATGCAGGGTGATGAATGTTGGTTTGCGTGAACTAGATAACGGACGAGCTTATCGCTGTATTTTCTCAGAGGAAGAATTAAGGGAGTTGTATCAAGATGCCTAATGAAAAGATACCATTACTGCGAGCAACAGGACTGACCAAGGTATTTGGTTTTGGGCGGCAGAAAACCGTCGCCGTAGACCATGTCGATCTCGAACTTAACGAAGGGGATGTGATCACCATTGTGGGTGAATCAGGCAGCGGAAAAACGACAATTTCAAAATTGCTGTTAGGATTGATTGCGCCTACAGAGGGTGAGATCTATTTCCAGGGTGAACTGCGCGATATCAGCACATACAAGAAGAAATTAGCTTACTGGAAAACTATTCAGGCGATCTTTCAGGATCCCTATTCATCCTATAATATCTTTCACAAAATTGACTCGGTGTTACTGGACTGCATTCGTATGCGCGGCGGCCGAAATCTCCCCCATGAGAAAAAAATTGAGATGATGACAGAAGCCTGCAGCTTTGTCAATTTGAAGTTTGAGGAGCTAACCAATAAGTATCCTTTTGAGCTCTCCGGCGGACAGATGCAGCGCTTGATGATTGCACGCATCTTCTTACTTAATCCCAAGATCCTTCTGGCGGATGAGATCACCTCCATGATTGATGCCTGCTCCCGGGCGACCATCCTGGATATGCTCATGCAGTTACGCGATGAAATTGGAATGACAGTGATCTTCATCACCCATGATGTTGGGCTGGCGTATTATGTCTCGGATAAGGTTTATATCATGGAACGCGGCAGATTTGTGGAAAGTGGAACGCCCGATGAGGTCATTTTGACACCAAAAGAGGCTTATACGAAGCGTTTGATCAGTGACGTCCCGAAGATTTACGAGGAATGGGACCTCTCAACGGTTTAATTTATATCCCTTGAGATCGGTTATTTTATTCAGACCGTGCTGAAAGGTTCATTCATCAAGGATCTTAATTTGAGCAAAATTGTGATTTTGCTTTGTTTAAATAAAGGGAAACACCTAAATCCACATCGTAAACCGAAAAAAATCTGGAAGTGAAGATGTTTACACCCTTCTATCATGGGTGTCTATGAAATGCATCTATAGGACATAGGAATAAATTGAAATGGATAATATTGATAAATTAGTCAACAAGTTGACCCTCGAAGAGAAAGCAGCTTTGTGCATCGGGGCCAGTGCCTGGACAACAGTGGATGTCGATCGTTTGGGGATTCCATCGATGGTTGTTTCGGATGGGCCCCATGGTGTGCGCTACGTACCTGACGAAAATGAGATCGCACGAAAAAGCCTGCCTGCCACCTGCTTTCCGACAGCATCCTGTCTTTCAGCCACGTGGAACGCCGCGCTATTAGAGGAAATGGGAGAGGCGCTGGCGGAAGAAGCGCTGGCGCTGGGTGTTGATGTTTTACTCGGCCCGGGGGCCAATATCAAGCGCACGCCTTTAGGCGGAAGAAATTTCGAATATTTTTCTGAAGACCCTTATCTCTCTGGACAAATGGCTGCCAGCCTGATCATGGGCATTCAGGGCAAAGGGGTGGGGACCTCTCTCAAGCACTACGTGGCTAACAACCAGGAGTTTCAACGTTTCAGCATCAGTGCCGAGGTTGATGAGCGGACGCTGCGAGAAATTTACCTGCGGGGATTTGAGATTGCAGTTAAACAAGCCAAACCCTGGACGGTGATGTGTGCCTATAACAAACTCAACGGTCAGTTCTGTTCCGAGCATCATGAAATACTGGTCGATATTCTGAAAAACGAATGGGGATTTGAGGGGTTGGTTGTCTCTGATTGGGGCGCGGTGCGAGATCGCGTCAAAGCCCTAAATGGCGGCCTTGATCTGGAGATGCCTGGGCCGCAAGACCGGCGTGTGAAGCAGGTTGTTGAGGCAGTTCAATCTGGCGATATTGATATTGGCACTCTCGACGAAACGGTGCGGCGCATTCTGAGGATTGTTTTCAAGGCGCAAGAAACCAAGGGTGAGTTGTCCTTTGATGAGGCGGCTCATCACCAGCTGGCAAGGAGGATTGCTGGAGAAGGCATAGTATTACTCAAGAATGATGGCGTTTTGCCATTGAAAGATCACAGCCGGATTGCTGTGATCGGCTATGCTGCAAAGGTTCCCTATTACCAGGGCGGCGGCAGTTCGCACATCAACCCGACTATGCTGGATGTCCCCATGGAAGAGCTTCAGAAACTTGCCGGGGAGACTGAATTGATCTATGCCCAGGGTTATCCTGAGCGGGACGTTTATGAGCAGCCCTTGATCGACGAAGCTGTTGGAGCAGCAGAATCCGCAGAAGTGGCTTTGCTTTACCTTGCGCTTCCAACTTCCAAAGAATCTGAGGGGTATGATCGGCCCGATTTGGAACTGACTGCGCATCAGGTTGCCCTGATCAAAGCAGTGGCTAAAGTGCAGCCCAACCTGGTTGTGGTTTTGAACTGTGGGTCAGCCGTTACCGTGCAGCCGTGGGAAGCGGATACCAGGGCAATTTTACAGGCCTGGATGATGGGGCAGGCAGGAGGTGGCGCAGTTGCTGATGTATTGATGGGTTTGGTTAACCCCAGCGGGAAGCTGGCTGAAACCTTCCCCCTGAAGTTAGCTGATACGCCTGCCTATATCAATTTCCCCGGTGATGCTGGCGAGGTCCGCTATGGCGAAGGGATTTTTGTAGGCTATCGCTATTATGAGAAAAAACAAATTCCTGTGCAATTTCCCTTTGGATTCGGGCTGAGCTATACAAGTTTTGAATACAGTCATCCACAGGTACTTGAGCACTTTGAAGACATTGATGGTTTGACGGTTTCGGTGGATGTCACCAATACCGGTAACACGGCAGGGAGTGAGGTCGTTCAAGTTTATGTCCATGATATAGAATCATCGCTGACACGCCCAGAGAAGGAGTTAAAGGGCTTTGCCAAGGTCATGCTGGAACCCGGAGAGACCAAAACGGTATCCATCCCCCTGGATTTTCGCGCATTTGCGTTTTATCACCCGAGATACCACACCTGGGTTACAGAAGATGGTGATTTTGAGGTATTGATTGGTGCATCTTCCCAGGATATTCGCTACAAACTGACAACGACCCTGTCCTCCAGCCTGAGGCTGCCCTGCATGCTGGACAAAGAATCGACGATCAGGGAGTGGCTGGCAGACCCAAGAGGCGCCGCTGTGGTCAAACCTGTGTTCGAGGATCTCAAGGCACGCTTCGCAGTCATGTTTGAGGATGATGGCGGCATTGGTGTGGATGCGGAGACAATGATCATTGACATGCCTTTGGTCAGTGTTTTTATGTTCGTACGGCAGTTTTTCCCGACCCCGGTGGAGGATATCGTGGCAGATCTCCTGGAAAAAGCCCATGCACGTGACAAATAAAGAGGTTCCAATGCAGCCTGAGTTGGTTATTAGAAAGAATACACATGCGGTACGGATTTTTTGACGATCAACAGCGTGAATACGTCATCCAGCGCCCCGATACGCCTCTTCCCTGGATTAATTATCTGGGGATGGAGAATTATTTTGGGCTGATTTCCAACACAGCCGGTGGATATTCGTTTTATCAGGATGCACGCTTACGACGTTTGACCCGCTATCGCTATAATAATGTCCCCCTGGATATGGGTGGCCGCTACATTTATCTGCGTGATGATGCGGATGGCACTTATTGGTCGCCGACCTGGATGCCTACCCGAGATGACCTGGCGGAATACACTTGCCGGCATGGGATGGGATATACACGAATCGGCTCTGCCTATCATGATATACGGGCTGATATCTGTTATTTTGTTCCCCTTGGTGAAACCCTTGAAATATGGGACCTGACCCTCGAAAACCAGTCGCCATCCTCCCGTTCCTTATCCGTCTTTTCCAGTGTGGAGTTTTGCCTGTGGGAAGCCGTAGATGACGCCACGAATTTTCAGCGTAACTTGAACATTGGCGAGGTGGAAGTGGAAGGCTCCGTGATTTATCATAAGACTGAATACCGGGAGCGCCGCAACCATTTTGCCTATTTTGCCTGCTCTGAACCCCTGGCTGGTTATGAAACACAGCGGGAGGCATTCTTAGGCCCCTATCGTGGCTGGGAAAATCCACTGGCAGTTGAAATGGGTGAATGCAGCAATTCCTTACGGGTGGGTTGGTCTCCGGTGGGGGTGCATCACATCCGGATTTCCCTGATGCCCGGGGAAAAACAACGGGTGATCTTTTTATTAGGTTATCATGAAAATCCTACAGCAGAAAAATTTTACACAAGGGGAACCCAAACACTCAACAAACGCACTGTAGCACCTATTATTAATTCCTACCTGCAATCTGGGGTTGTGGATCAAACTTTTTGTGATCTGAGGAATGTCTGGGATGATCTTCTGGGTGGGTTGCAGGTGGAATCCCCCAATGAACATGTGAATCGCATGGTCAATATCTGGAATGCCTACCAAACCATGGTGACCTTCAACCTTTCACGCTCAGCATCCTATTTTGAATCAGGCATAGGGCGCGGCATGGGTTTCAGGGATTCGAATCAGGATCTGTTAGGATTTGTGCATATGGTTCCGGAACGGGCACGCCAGCGGATACTGGATCTGGCTGCCACGCAGCTGAAAAATGGCGGTGCTTACCATCAGTATCAGCCCCTCACCAAGCGCGGCAATGACGCTGTCGGTGGGAATTTCAACGATGATCCTGCCTGGCTGGTGTTGAGTGCGGCAGCTTACTTAAAGGAAACCGCAGATTGGGGGATTTTGGATGAACTGGTCCCTTATGAGAATCAACCTGGCACAGAAACCAGACTTCTTGAGCATCTTGAACGGTGCATTCAGTACATCCTTGACCGCATCGGTCCCCATGGTCTGCCCTTGATGGGACGTGCGGATTGGAATGACTGCTTGAATTTGAACACCTTTTCAGCAACACCAGGTGAATCCTTCCAAACCACCACCAACCGCGATGGCAGGGTGGCTGAATCGGTGGTGATTGGTGCCTTGTTCACCCTGGCTGCCCATGAGCTGGCGCAAATCACGGCCATCATTGGGCAGGATGAGAAATCGATGCGGCTGCAAGGTTTGGCTGATGGTATGGCAGCAACCGTGCGCCGGTTTGGCTGGGATGGCACCTGGTTCCTAAGGGCTTATGATCATTTCGGTAACCCGGTTGGCTCTAAGAGCTGTGAAGAGGGAAAGATTTTTATTGAACCGCAGGGATTATGTGTGATGGCTGGCATTGGTATTAAAGAAAGCCTGGCTGAGAAAGCTCTCAAATCGGTTGAGAGGCATCTTGCCACGGACCACGGCATTCTGCTCCTGCAGCCGCCGTACCAATCCTATCATCTCCACCTGGGTGAAATTTCTTCCTATCCGCCCGGATATAAAGAAAATGCCAGTGTGTTCTGTCATACCAATCCCTGGGTGATGATCGCAGAAGCGATCCTGGGGCATGGGGAGCAGGCACTGGATTATTATCTCAGAATCAACCCTTCCAAGCGGGAGGTGATGAGCGATCTGCACCGCTGCGAGCCTTATGTTTATGCCCAGATGATCGCTGGAAAGGACGCAGATCATTTTGGAGAGGCGAAGAATTCCTGGCTGACAGGCACGGCATCCTGGAATTATGTTGCCATCACCCAGTGGATCCTGGGGATCCGCCCGGATTATCAGGGCTTGCGCCTCGAGCCGGTGATCCCCCTTGACTGGGACGGCTATCGGGCTGTCAGAAAATTCAGAGGCGTGACCTATGAGATTGAAGTTAGGCGCATTGGCAGCGGTAATCAGGTATCCATCAGTGTGGATGGTGAGGCTGTTCAAGGTTCTATCATTCCGGAAACCGGAAATGATCATGTCAAAGTGGTTGCTGCACTTGAGTAACCCTCACTTTTAATTAAAAGCAAGATTGGGCTCGAATAATTTTATAAATCTTATCAAAACACGTCTCATTGTTCTTGATGCAGCATGTTTTCTTCACAATTTTTCCAAACAACGTGCCTGATATTGATGAGAACGGTTTATGGGTCAGAAAATCACCCATACAGATACTGATCAGAATATTTACCTGGAAATGGCTATGAAAACTTATCAGTCAAGATATGAACAGTCAGCAGATTTTGACCATTCAGGGCGTTTTATTCTCCGGGATTTTGATCATAAACGCCCTTTCTCCTCGTTTCTACCGGGCATTGCCGGGCTGCGGGGCATTCCCATGTGGGCTTTCTATGTCAACCGTGGACAGGCGCTGTGCAGTTTTGGCGTGGAAAACAAAGACCATCCCATTTTAGAGTTTCAAACCGCGAATAAAGCCTATCAACATACGCCAGTTGTTGGATTTCGCACCTTTCTAAACGGTCTGCGAAGCGGGGAAAAATGGAAGCAGGAAGTTTTTTCTCCCTGGGCAGCGCATGACATGCAGCGAACGATGACTATCGGGATGAACGACCTTGAAATTGAGGAAATCAACACAGCATTGGGTTACCAGGTGAATGTTTTATATTTCATACTGCCTAATATGCCCTTTTCAGGGCTTGTGCGGCGGGTTGAATTAAAAAATCTGGGTGATTCACCGTTAGCACTTGAGGTTTTAGATGGGCTGCCCACCATTGTCCCATATGGGGTTGACAATGGCTTTCTGAAGAACCTGGGCCGCACGATTGAAGCCTGGATGCAGGTGGATAACCTTGAAAATAGACTCCCCTTTTACCACTTAAGGGCGACACCTGGGGACACAACCGAGGTCAGTAGGATTCGTGCTGGTAATTATGCTCTGTCCTTGGTGAAGGACACGCTGATGCCCGCTGTTGCTGACCCAAAGGTGATATTTGGGTTGGATACAAGCTGCTCAGAAGCGCACTGTTTCAATGACCGGGGTCTCAAGAAGATACAGGAAGCAGTGCAGATCCTGGAGGGACATTCCCTGTGCGCATTTTTTGGAACTAACCTCTTTCTTGAGCCTGATGAGAGCCAGATATTTACCAGCCTTTACGGTTATGCACCATCTTTATCCACGATCCAGTCAAGCCTTGAAACCTTTGGGAAACCTGGTTTTTTCGACCAGAAGTTGTGCGAAGCAAGAGGTTTGACCAGGAATTTAACGGATAAGGTGCACACTGAGTCAGGCTTGACACATTTCAATGGCTATTGCCGTCAAACTTTTTTAGATAACCTCATCCGGGGGGGGTATCCTCTTATACTCGGACATGAACAGGTATATCATGTGTATTCCCGTAAACACGGGGATATTGAGCGTGACTACAATTATTTTGTGATTCCTCCCGAATTTTACTCACAGGGCAACGGCAATTTTCGGGATATTAATCAGAACCGTCGTAATGATGTTTATTTCGTTCCGGAGGCGGGTGAATTCAATATTCGCTTGTTTATGAGCCTGATCCAGGCGGACGGCTATAATCCCCTGGTGATCAACGGTCTGAAATTTACGCTGCCTTCAGATCAAGTGGCGGAATTGTCTGGCTGCGCCCATCACCAGGTGGAGCTTGGTCAAATCCTCTCTCGAGAATTTGTGCCTGGTGAATTGTTTGATGCCCTCCAGAGAGCAGAACTCACAATCCCGGCGGGTGACTTTATGGAGAGGGTCTTCTCAATCGCCGAGGCACACATCCAGGCAGAGCACGGTGAGGGTTATTGGATCGACCACTGGACGTATAATCTCGATCTGATTGAAGCCTACCTGGCAATCTTTCCGGACCGTCAGGACTACTTGTTGTTTGATTCTGAACCGCTGCCGTTTTTCGATGATGAACATATCGTTCAACCCAGGAGCGAGCGTTATGTGGATTATCAGGGCCGTCCCCGGCAGTTTCAAGCCGTGAAAGTTGACCCGGAAAAAGCCGCGTTGATTGGCTCCAGGCAGGAGGCAGAGCACTGGGCGCGCGCTGATCACGGTGCAGGTGGCATCTTCCGCCTCCCATTGATCTCTAAACTCGGCTTATTAGCACTGATAAAATTTGCGACACTTGATCCATCCGGGATGGGTATTCAAATGGAAGCCGACAAACCTGGCTGGTATGATGCCCTCAACGGCCTGCCAGGGTTATTTGGATCATCAATGCCGGAGACCTATGAGCTGCAGCGGCTGGTTAATTTCTTAATGGATGTCTTGTCCCAAACTTCACGAGATGTACGTCTGCCAATCGAAGTGGAGATTTTGTTGGATGCCATCAAATCAATCGCTGATTTCAACCTTGAGTTGTTTGAGACCTGGGACCGGATGTCAACGGCTTTGGAAGGCTACCGGGCCTCGATCAGGTTAGGTTTTGATGGCGAGATAACACCTATCGATCTCATGCCCATCCTCACGGTGATGGAGCGAAAATTGGCGCGTGGTATCGAGAAAGCGCAGACTTATGCCAGCGAGGGGATTCCACCAACTTACTTCATACATCATGTCACGGATTATGTGCTGGGTGATCCTGGGGATGAACACAACAACGCGCATATCATGGTTAAAAGATTCGAGCCGGAAGCCCTCCCCCCATTTCTGGAAGGTCCTGTTCGGCTGTTGAAGCTGTCCACCCGGGAAACTGCGCAGAAGATTGCCAGCGTAATTAAGCACAGTGACTTATTCGATCAAAAACTCGGGATGTATAAGATAAACATGTCCCTGGCGGCGGAGTCCCATGAGATTGGCAGGGCACGTGCCTTTACCGCGGGTTGGCTTGAGAACGAATCCATCTGGATGCACATGTCCTTCAAGTACATGTTGGAATTATTGAGAGCTGGATTATACGAGGAGTTCTTCGAAGCCCTCAAAACCCATTTGCCGGCTTTTATGGATCCTGATATCTACGGCCGCAGCCCACTGGAGAACAGCTCATTCATAGTCAGCAGCGTTCATCCGGATTCGTCACTGCATGGGAACGGCTTTGTTGCCCGATTGAGCGGTTCGACTGCAGAATTTCTGAGCATGTGGTGGCTGATGACGGTAGGTGAGCAGCCGTTTAGATATGAGAAAGGTCAGCTGCAGCTGGCTTTTAACCCGGCTTTGCCAGGCTGGTTGTTTACAGAACAAGGCAGGTTCACTTTTCGCTTTCTTGGCTGCTGTGATGTCACGCTGGTGAATCCCTCACGCATGGATACCTATCAGCCAGGCCGTGAGATAAAGGAGATTAAACTTTATAGGGAGGATGAAGCCATCTCCATTAAAGGCGCCGTGATCAAAAGCCCCTATGCACAACGAGTACGCTCTGGTGAATTTGACCGGATTGAATGTTTTTATTGATATGTAGATTTTGGATGAGATTGCCAAAGGTTTTATTTTAATTAAGTGAGGTTGACATGGCAAAACAGGAAAAACAAAACTGGCATTTCATGGATGACCAGGGAACCTTTGAATTGAACGAGCCGCAAAGGACCAGTTATCTTTATTTTCCCCTGGTTAACCAGGTTGGCATGATGTCCTCCATCACGCCCAGCTTGAATGGGGATGCCAAGCTCAACCAAAACTCTTTTCTGTTATTACCGGTTTCTGTGGAAGATTTGCACAATACACGTTCAGGGCGGAATTTTTGGGTCAGGATCAATGGGGAACCCTGGTCAGTGAGTGGGTGCAGCGCGCGGCAAATTTATCACAATACCTGGACCGAGAATGAAGACGTGCGCCTGACAGCTGGTTTTCTCTGGCACACCGTCTCGAGAACCCACAGGGAAACGGGGTTGACCGCTTCGGTCACCAGTTTTGTCCCTGCCAACGAAGACACTGTTGAATTAATGCGGGTCAGGCTGACCAACAACGGCACGGATTCGCTGATCCTGGACCCCATAGCGGCAGTGCCTATCTATGGGCGTTCAGCGGATAACCTCAGGGATCACCGTCATGTGACGTCTTTGCTGCACCGCACCACCTGCAGCAAATACGGCGTCCTGGTGAGGCCGACCATGTCATTCGATGAACGCGGTCACATGGAAAACACGGTCACTTATGCCGTCCTGGGTGCTGATGATGAGGGCGCTCCTCCGGTTGGATTCACGCCCCTGGTCGAAGATTTCATCGGTGAGGGCGGGAACCTTGCATGGCCCAAGGCTGTCGTTCAGGAATCCGCGTCAATCCAAGGTGCTGGATGTGTATTTGAAGGTTATGAGTCAATTGGCGCATTACATTTTGCACAGGTGAGTTTGAAGCCAGGTGAGACGAAATCTTATATTCTGATCCTTGGTATCCTGACCGATGATGCCAATCCTGAAAAGTTGCTTGAGAAGTACGGGACTGAGCAGAAGTTTGCCGATTGCCTGGAAGAGAATCGCCTGTACTGGCAGGGCAAGCTTTTCACGCTGCGATTTGACCATCAACAATCCAGACGCGATGGTTGGCTGCAATGGGTGACCCTGCAGCCCACACTGCGGCGCATCATGGGGAATTCTTTCCTACCCTATCATGATTATGGACGGGGTGGACGCGGTTGGCGGGACCTGTGGCAGGATTTGCTGGCCCTGCTGCTGACGGAAAGTGCAGAGATTGACCAGGACCTGTTGAGTAATTTCGCCGGGATCCGTATGGATGGGAGCAATGCCACCATTGTGGGATCTAAGCCGGGAGAGTTCAAGGCGGATCGAAACAGCATTCCCAGGGTGTGGATGGACCACGGTGCTTGGCCCTTAGTCACCACCAAACTATATATCGACCAGACCGGGGATATCCATTTCCTGTTGAGAGATCAACATTATTTTCGAGACCATTTGCACCACCGCTGTCAGAGAACGGACCAGAGTTGGGCTCCCAGCCAGGGGACGCAATTAAGATCGCCCAATGGAAACATCATCGGGGGATCTGTCCTGGAACACCTCCTGGTGCAGCATTTATCCGCATTTTTCAATGTCGGTGAACATAACCTAATCCGGTTGGAAGGCGGGGATTGGAATGACGGTCTGGACATGGCGGCAGAACGGGGTGAAAGCGTTGCTTTTTCTGCGATGTATGCAGGCAACTTACGCATCTTGAGTGAGTTATGCCTTGAACTGCAAAAAGCCGGCGTAAAGGATGTCTTACTCGCTGAGGAGCTGTGCCCATTGCTGGACCAAATCTCCGGGCCGATTGACTATGACCATGTGGGGGAAAAACAGGCTCATTTACAGAATTACTTTGATTGTGTTCAGGGAGATCTCTCGGGGGAGAAGCTTGCCGTCAACACTGTTGCGGTTGCTGCCGACCTCGTGAAAAAGGCAGATTGGTTAGCTGACCATATCCGCAAGCAGGAGTGGATAGCTGCTGAAGACGGGCGCGGTTGCTTCAATGGTTACTATGATAACCTGGGCCAGCGGGTGGAAGGAGACCATCCACAGGGTTTTCGTATGACATTGACCGGGCAGGTTTTTCCATTAATGGGGGGCATTGCTACAGAAGATCAAGCAGGGCAAATCCTTCAGGCTGCTGAACATTACCTCTATGATGATGCCCTGCACGGCTATCGTCTCAACACACATTTCAAGTCGGATTTTCCGAAACTCGGCAGGGCTTTTGGCTTTGCATACGGTCACAAGGAAAATGGTGCAGCCTTCAGCCATATGTCGGTGATGTTTTCTTATGCCCTCTATCGGCAGGGTCTGGTTGAAGCAGCCTGGCGAATTCTGGATGGATTATTTTTTCAAAGCCAGGATTTTCCGACAAGCCGGATCTACCCGGGTATCCCTGAGTATTTTAACCCGCGTGGGCGAGGTATGTACCCCTATCTGACCGGTTCTGCAGCCTGGTATTTATTCACATTGTTGACAGAGGCTTTCGGGGTCAAAGGCCAAATGGGAAATCTAACACTTAAACCCAAATTGGCTCCCAGCCAGTTTGCTGGGTCAGCTCACATTGGGGTGAAGGCTCTGTTTGCTGGAAAGCATCTGGAGGTGGTGTACCACAATCCAAAAAAACTTGCTTATGGCGACTATCGCATTGTAGGTGTTGTTGTGAATGGGAGCGAGCGTTCGATTTCTATCGGGGCAGAGTCGATCACATTTCCACGTCAGAAAGTGCTGGGTTGGCCGAGGGATTCGCACATTGAGGTACATTTGAGTTGAGGATGAAGAAAGAGGATATGATGACGGCATACGGTTACTTCGATGATGAACACCGGGAATATGTAATCACGAACCCGAAAACCCCAGTCAAATGGATCAATTACCTCGGGTCGCTTGCTTTTGGTGGGTTTGTTGACCACACGGGTGGAATGCTGATTTGCCGTCAGGATCCAGCACTGAACCGGATCACCAGGTACCTCACCCAGGGTCCTTCCTCTGAATTTCGAGGAACAACGCTCTATCTTCGCACGCCGGCTCCTTACGGGGGTTATGAGGTTTTCTCGCCGTTCTTTGTGCCTACTTTGACCCCCTTTTCTCGCTATGAATGTCATGTTGGCCTGGGGTACAGCACGCTTATCTCTGAAATGCGCGGCTTGCGCACAACAGTGAGGATCTTCGTCCCGGAGGGAGAAAAGCTAGTGGTACAGCAGGTCAATGTCACCAACCTGACGTCTGATGAAATCGATGTAGACCTGGTCCCGGTGGTTGAATACACCCACCCGGATGCGCTTAAACAATTGAACAACGCCGATTGGGTACCACAGACCATGCAGTCCTACCTGCATGAGGAACCGGGCGGCTTCAAGGTGCTCAGCCAGGGGCCTTTCATGCTCAAGGACAGCCAGCGCAGCTTTCTCACTGCCAACCTTCCGGTTGCATCTTTTGAATCGGATCGGCGGGAATTTTTGGGTGAGAATGGCTACGGCACCTGGCGCTCGCCCGGCAGCCTGCAGAATCCATCCCTCAGCAGCAGTTTAGCTTTGCGCGGGGATAATGTCGGCACCTTGATGCTGCACCTGGGGAAAATTCAGGCTGGCGAAAGCAGGGGGGCAGTGATTCTTTTGGGGCAGGATACGAGCATTGCAGCAGCGCTGCCGGTGATTGAACGCTATCGTGATCCAGAGGCGGTGGACTCAGCCTTTGCTGACCTGCAGAGCTATTGGGACAGGGTCCTATCTGCAGCACAGGTTCACACACCTGATGCGGATATGGACCGGATGCTGAATGTGCACAATTCCCGGCAGTGCCTGGTCACGTTGAACTGGTCACGCTACCTGTCCCTCTACCAGCTTGGTTTCGGGGCGCGCGGCATGGGCTTCCGTGACAGCTCACAGGATGTGATGGGGGCAGTGAGCCTAGTACCGCAGCAAGCCAGGCAGCTGCTGATGAAACTGATGCAGGTTCAAAAGCGGGATGGATCGGCTATGCACCAGTTCAACCCTTTGACGATGGTTGCCAACGCAGGAGATTCAGCTGAGCAGGAAGGCCGCCCGCATTTTTACAGCGATGACCACCTGTGGGGCATACTGGCTGTGACAAACTACCTCAAAGAGACCGGGGATTTCGATTTTCTCAAAAAACAACAGCCGTTTTATGAAAAAGATCGACAGGATCAACCGCTTGAAGAGGCCAGCCTGTGGCAGCACCTCAAGCGAGGGATCC
>Ga0209121_10003811_pt1 | contig 14359 bp, 16 predicted proteins | sample Cruoilmetagenom3_FD_187292 | JGI IMG/M metagenome (GOLD analysis project Ga0209121, IMG submission 187292) | Oil polluted marine microbial communities from Coal Oil Point, Santa Barbara, California, USA - Sample 3 (SPAdes) (version 2) | ecosystem: Environmental > Aquatic > Marine > Oil seeps ...
TCATTGATTCCAGCATCTGAGTTGCAGTAATAACAAGCTTATTTTTAGAATTTGCTTATAATCTTTTTTATAGGGATGATATTTGAAGGAGAATCCACAAAACTCATTGCAACCATATCAACACCATGTTCCAATCCAAATCCAAGGGGTGAGAGATAGTGATGTCCCTTGAGATTTGACAATAGATTTTTTTTTGATGGAATTCAGATTGTTTTATTATTAATTTAATTTTCTTATCATTTGTTTGATTGTATCTTTTATTTTACTATTTATTGCTATTGAGAGTGCTTTTTCTAAAAAATCTAAAGCTTGATTTTTTTCACCCATTTTAGAATAAACCCTTCCAATATTAATTAAGATTGTAATATCATCTTCAGTTAAGAGGGAGAGGGCTTTTTTATAAGAATAAAGAGCTTTTTTATAATTTTTTTGGTTTTCAAATATTATACCTTGTAGATTATAGAGAGGAGCAAATCCTCTATTTTTATATATTCCCTTTTCTACATACCTCATTGCTGATTTTAATTTATTGTGTTTGAGCTCTAACATTGCAAGGTTAACAAATGAATTCTCTGGAGTACTGTAATCATCAGAGTTTGCTGCAATTAAAAGGTTTTCTTTAGCAAGATTGTATTTTTTTAATTCTATATATATAAGACCTAAAGAGTTGTAAGCATCTATGAAAGCGGGGTCAATGTTTAAAACTTTTTTGAAATATTTTATTGATTTGTCAAATTCTCTTTTATACATATACACGATCCCAAGTCCATTTAATGCCTCTTTTAGAGAAGGATTTTTTTTTATTGCTTTAAGAAGGTTCTTTTCTGCCATACTTATCTGTCCAGAATTTAAATGGAACAGACCTTGATTTAAGAAAAATTCAGCGGAACCTGGTTTTACTTGCCAGGGATGTGTTGCAACATCTTTTTTTCTACAACCTGCAAATATTGAAATAAATATTAATAATATTATTAGATTTATTTTTATTTTAGAGTTTTTCATTCTGCCCCCTTTTTTTTAATTACCTTGTAAGATTTTATGTCTTTTGATATACCGTGCATTTTTTTTTTACCTAAATATTCAAATTCAAATAGATTTTTTGTTAAATTATATGTTTTTTCAGATACAGCTATTTCGTCAGGTTTTGCAGCTATGGATTCAAGACGAGAAGCAATATTAACTGTATTACCCAGAACAGTATAGTCAAACCTTTTAGGCGAACCAAAATCTCCTGAGATTAATTTTCCTGAATTGATGCCAATTCTAATTCTAATTTTATTTTTTTTTGGAAGATTTAAGTTAATTTTAACCAATTTTTTTTGCATATCAAGAGCAGCTAAAATTGAGAGTTCAGCATGATTGTCATATTTGAATGGTACTCCGAAAACAGCCATTATTGCATCTCCAATATATTTATCAAGAGTGCCATTGTATTTAAAAATAATATCAGTCATTTCTGTGAAAATATTGTTTAAGAATTGGCCTACTTCAATAGGGGCCATACTCTCAGCTTTTGAAGTAAAGTTGACAATATCCATAAATAAAACGGTTGCTTCAGATTCTTTATAGCTCATTAATTCATGAGTGTTTTTATTTTGACACTCTATAATTTTTGAAACAACTGAAGGTGAATGGTATCTTGCAAGTCTTGAACGTAGTTTTTTTTCTTTATTTAAATTATTTAAACGATTTATACTCTCTATTGAGAGTCCTGTGAAATTAGCAAGAATTGATAGAATTTCAAGATCTTTTTCCTTAAAAATTTGTTCAAAGTCTGTTGCATCAGTATATATAAGTCCATATATGGAATTTTTTGTCCATATTGGTATGGAAAGTGCTGATGTTATCCCATATAGGATAATGCTTTTTGCTCCATTAAAACGAGTATCATTCTTTGTATTTGAAGATAATATCGCAACTTTTTCTTTTATTGCTTTCATTGCAATTGTTTTTGAGATGTTTACTTTTTCAGATTTATTTTTTCCGATTGTCTGGGAGTATTTTAAAAGTAATTGTTTATGGTTTGAATCATATGAAAAAATGAACAAGTTTTTTGGATTAAGAAGCTCAAATATTAATTGTCCTACCTTCTCAAAAGTTTCTTCTAAGGTTGAAGAGGCAATTAGATTTTTCCCAAGTTCAGTCAAAGAGGTCAACAAATTTAGTTTATTAGTCTCTTTTTCCTCCCCCTTTTCAATCTTTAGTTTTTCTGATAAAGGTAAAATTATTGATATTTTTTGATCATCTAATTTATAGTAATTTTCTTTTTCCGAAGCTGCTAAAAATTTTAGGATGGTTTTCCCTATTGCTACATTATCTCCGATATTTAATATTTTCTCTTTAATTATTTCCCCATTAACAAAAGTTCCATTAGTGCTATTTAAATCAATTATTTTGTAGCTGTTTTTTGTTTTTATAAATTTACAGTGATTTCGTGATACTGTTTTATCATTTATTTGAAGATCATTCTTAGATAGCTTTCCTAAGCTTATATTTTTTTTATTCAAATGAAAGGTTTGCAATTCATCATTAGCAAGATATTCCAATTTATAATTCACTCTTTTTTTAAACTCCTTTTCATTAAATTTTGAATTGCTTTTTTTGGATCTTTATTAGTGAATAAAATATCATAAACTGCAGAGCTAATTGGCATTTCGATATCGACTTTTTCAGAAAGGATTTTTATTGCTTTTGTTGTTTCAACTCCCTCTGCTATCATAATAGTTGTTTTTTGGATTTGCTCAAGAGATTCTCCCTTTGCTATTCGGGTGCCAAGTTGAAAATTTCTTGAAAGTGGGCCAAAGCATGTAAGCATTAAATCTCCAATGCCTGCGAGTCCCCAGAAAGTCTCTTTTTTTGCACCTAATTTTATTCCGAACCTTGATATTTCAACACTTGCTCTTGTCACTAAAGTGGCTGTTGTGTTATAACCCAAGCCACATCCGTTTATTATACCTGATGCTATAGCAATAACATTTTTTATAGAACTTGAGACTTCAATCCCTATCAGATCATTTGCTCTGTAAATCCTTAATATATCTGATGAGAATTCTATTTGAATTTGTTTCAAGATCATCTCATTTTTTGAAACTGCAACAACAGCTGTTGGATATTTGTTTGCAAGTTCTCTTGCAAAAGAGGGCCCTGAAATTGTAATCCAGGAATTGATTATATCTGGGCCCATAATATCTACAGCTATTTGAGATATGGTTTTCAGAGAACTTGATTCGAATCCTTTTGAAAGATTTACAATTATTTTGTCTTTGACTATTCCTTTTAATTTTTCAAATGTTTTTCGTATATATTTAGAAGGAACTGCAAAGATAATAATATCTGCTTTTTTTGTTTCTTGTATTAGATCTGAAACAGGAATAAGGTTGTCCGATAATTTAATTCCAGGTAAAAACAGAGAGTTTTCCCTTATGTTTTTTATTGATTGGATTATTTCATCCTCTCTTATCCAGATTCTAATTTCATTTTTTTTTGAAGTTAAATAATTTGCAAATGCAGTTCCCCATGAACCACCGCCTATAACTAAAATTTTATTCATTGTTTTTTCACCTTAAATTTATTTTCTGTTCCATTAAAGATCCTATTTAGATTGGAACCATGTTTAAAAATAATTAGAATCACAATAATAAGAACAATTATTGAAATCTCTTCAACTTGTGTGAATAAAATGAAAAAGAATATTGAAATAGTTCCAATAATTGATGCTGCTGAAATATATTTTGTAATAATAAGAGTTGGAAGAAAGAAAACAATAAACACGAGCATTGCTGGATTATAAAACGCTAAGAACACTCCACAAAAAGTTGCAACTCCCTTACCGCCTTTAAATTTTAAAAAGGGAGGAAATATATGCCCTATTATTGCTGCTGCTCCTCCTAAAATTATAATTGTGTTTGAGTTAAAATGTTTTAATCCATACATTATTGGTAGAATACCTTTTAGTAAGTCAAATATTAATGTAGCTATTGCTGCGATTTTCCCCTTGTTTCTTAAAATATTAGTAGCACCTATGTTCCCACTCCCATGTTTTCTTATATCCTTTTTTTCTATAATATAAAAGAGAATAAGCCCAAAGGGAATTGAACCTAATAAATAAGAAAAAATTATAAATAAAATTTCATCTTGTAGCAATAGGTATCTCCTTTAATATAGTATGAGTTGGTCCTGAATAAGATAATTCACTCTTAAATATTTGAAAGTTATCAACTTTTGTTTCGCTTATAAAATGATTGTTATATTTATCTAAAAGCTTAAAAAAAGCTTTAAAGTTGAATTGTTTTTTGTTTCTCCCCAAAGTGATATGAGGCTTGAATTCTCTTGTATCTTTTTTTATATTGATCTTTTCAAGCCTATTCTCAATTTCTTTGAATAGAGTTTTAAGCTCATTATTATTTTCAATACCAGCCCATAAAACATTTATACTATTTCCTCTCCCGAATTTTCCCAGGTTTAAAATTTTTAGATTAAAGGGTGAAATGTTAAAATTATTGTTTGTAAGAGACTCTTTTATCTGAAGATATTTTCCTTCTGATATTTCTCCAATAAATTTCAATGTCAAGTGGATGTTTTCAGCTATTACCCATTTAACTGGAGTTGAGATTTTTTTAAATGGTTTTAAGGCTTTATTTATTTCTTCTTTTACTGAATCGTTGAGCTTTATTCCAATAAAAACCCTCATATGTGAATTATAGATTAAATAGTTTATTTTGTAAAGAATTAAAAGTAATTGTAAAGTTATCGATATCTATTAATATTCAACTTTATCAAGTGTCAGACCCTTTGCTGGAGCTACTTGCCCAGCTTTTCTTCTGTCTTTTGCTTCAAATATTGCAGGTATATGTTCAGGAGGAATTTTACCTCTACCTACATCTATTATTGTTCCAATGATATTACGGACCATATAGCGTAAAAAGCTTTTCCCTTTTATTATAAAAATAATTTCTTGTTTTGTTTTCTTCATTTTGAATTCTGTTATTTCTCTTATTCTTCTTTTGTTTGGCTCATCTGATGTGAAAGAGCTGAAATCGTGCTCCCCTATAAAGTATTTAACTGCCTTTCTCATATTATTTAGATTTAATGGGTATGTGATATGATGAGTATATCTGCTTTTAAAGGGAGATATAACCTGGCCAAAAAAAATTTTGTATATGTATGTTTTACTTTTAACGCAGGATCTTGAATTGAAAGATTTGTCTTTCAATTCACATTTGGTAATCCTGATGTCCTGAGGTAATAGAGAGTTTAGAGCTTTTAATAGGGAGTCAGGCTCGATTTTTATATTTAAATAAAAATTTGCTGTAAGACCTGCGGAATGAACACCTGAATCAGTTCTACTGCTTCCGTAAGCTGTTATTTTTTTCTTGGCGATTATTGTAAGGGCTTTAACTATTTCTCCCTGTATTGTTTTTATTTCAGGGCTTTGATATTGCCATCCTTTATAATTTGTACCATCAAATTGAACAATTATTTTATAATTGTTTTTCAAAATAGTTATTTATATTTTTTATTACCTCTTCAGGTGTTGATAAATGTATAATTCCTTTAATGTTCCAGGTATTTAATCCAAATACTATCTTATTGTAAATTTGGGCATATGCTATTTCTGATAAAGTTCCATAGTTACCATCAATTGCAACAAGAATATCTGAATTAAGAACTACAATGGAATTTCTCATATATCCAAGCCCAGTAACTATTGGTATGTCAACAAATTTATTTGAATCATTAAATGATTTCCCTGGTAATATTGCAATAACTAATCCGTTTTTAGATTTAGCACCTTTTGCTGATGCTTCCATAACACCTCTCATACCACCATTAACAAGGATATAACCATTTTGAGCAATTAGTCGCCCCATTTTTTCAGCATTCTTCAGGGATATTAAATCTGGAGAGTTACCTCCAATTATTCCAACTCTTTTTTTTTTGAAGGTTTCAATTAACATTGCTTTGGAAAAAAATTATATGGCTTTTTTTACTTTTCCAGATCTAATACAGGAAGTACAGACCCTCATTCTCACTGTTTTCCCATCTACATTTACTTTTATTTTTTGTAAATTAGGTAACCATCTTCTTTTTGATGCTTTATGAGAATGGCTGACATTATTACCAGTCATTGGCCTTTTTCCACATATATCACATACTTTTGACATTTTGAATCCCTCCTATATGAAATTAATATTTGATTATACTAAAATTATTAAATAAAATCAATTTTGATTTAAAGCCTGGTTAATGAAACTTGATTTTAACCTTTTTATGGGTTATATTATTCTTTCTTTAAGTATAAGTGAGAGAGCATGAATAGTGTGTATATGATTGATTGGGCAATTACAAACAGATGTAATCTAAACTGTTTGCATTGTAGAGGAATGGCCAAAGAAGAACTTGATAATAAAACCATTTTAAGAGTAGCTAATGAGATAGTTTCACTTAAGCCGGGGTGGGTGATTATAGAGGGTGGAGAACCACTACTATGTAATCAATTATTTGAGGTTATTGAGATATTTAGCAGGCATAAAATTAAAGTATATATTATAAGTAATGGTATGTTTTTTGATGAGAGGTTTGCAAAAAGATTTAAAGATCTGGATGTTAATCTTATGATAAGTATAGATGGAGCAGATAGAGAGAGTTATGAAAAGATAAGGAGAGGAGCAAATTTTGATAGATTAAAAGAGTCTGTTTCAATTGCAAATGAGTATGATATTCTTGATTCCTGTCCAATAACTATTGGGAAACAAAACTTTTTACAAATTGATAAATTGTTTAGGTTTGCAAAAGAGATAGGTTATAAAAAAGTTACTTTTTTAGGGTTAAAACCATGTAAGGATTATGAAAAGTATGTTTTGAGTGCAGAAGAGTATGAAAAATTTTTCTTTTCAGTTATTAGGTATCAAAAGGATTATAATATTGATGTATATGTTGATGAACCTTTTTTTAAACCTTTTTTAAAGAAACATAACTTTGATTATTCACCAAATCCTGAAAATGGTATCATTGTATCTGATGTTTCTCGCTGTATTTTTGGGGACTATATGTTTATTGAAACAAATGGAGATGTAAAACCATGCACATTTGCTCCTATTGTAATGGGAAATGTAAATGAGAGAAACCTTTGTGAAATATGGGCAAGTATGCAAGGTTCAGAATTTATAAAAAAGATAAAGGATTTTTCAACAAGAGAAGATCAATGTAAAGAATGTGAGTATTTATATGAATGTGGAGGATGCAGATCAAGAACGTTTGGTTTAACTAAAAGCTGGACGCTATCTGATCCTTGTTGTCCAATTCATTCTAAAAAACAAGAGATTCCAGTAATAGTTGAAAAATTTATATCTAACATAATATTAGGAAGGAAAGAATGAGAGTTATTGGAATAGATCCTGGTACATTTAGTTTTGATCTCTTTGGCATGGAACATAACAAAAAAATTATTATAGATGAGTCAATAAAATCTGAAGAAATTTTCAAAAATGACATATTAATTGAAAAACTTGAGGAATTAATGCCATTGGATATTATAATTGGCCCATCAGGATATGGTTTACCTATAAAGAAAATAGAAAATATTACAGAAAATGATATAGGAAGAATGATTCCATTGGATACACAAGTATCTGTAAATATAGGGATAAAAAAAATTCTTTTAAAGATGAAACATAAAGAAATGCCGGTTTACTTTACACCAGGTGTTATAAATATAAAAACTGTTCCTACTTATAGAAAGTGGAATAAGTTTGATATGGGCACTTCAGATAAGGTGTGTTGTGTAGCATTGGGAATAAGAGATCAATCAGATAGATTAGAGATTCCTGTAAAAAAAACATCCTTTGTGTATGTAGAAATTGGATATGGATTTACTGCTGTAATTGCTGTTGGAAATGGAAAAATTGTTGATGGAATAGGCGGGACAAATGGTAGTATAGGGTTTCTTGCGTGTGGCGGAATGGATGCTGAAAATGCAATCAGATTAAAACCGCCCTTAACACAAGATATTGTTTTCAAAGGCGGATTAAGAGATTTTGTAGGAAAAGAGATTGAGCCGGAAGATTTAATAAATTTTGATGAAGCTTTAATATTTTTAGCAGAGAGTATTGAGAAGGATGTTGCATCAGTACTTGTTTCCATACCTGATGCAAAGGAGATTATTTTATCTGGTAGGTTAATGGGATATGATTTTATAATAAGTGAACTTAAATATAGACTTAAAAAATATGCTCCTGTAAAAAGAGTGAGAAAATTATCAAACATAGCTAAAGAAGCTGCATGTGGCGCATATATTATTGGAGAAGGACTGCTTGGAGGAGAATATTCTAAACTTGTAGAAAATATGAAGATAGGTAATATTAGAGATATAAATTAGAGATTCTGTCAAAATTTAAAACAATCTATATTATGCTATTCAGAAAAATTTATTTTTTTATCTTTGGGAGAATGTTTTTAAGCATATCTTTGTGTACTGAGAAAGTTAACATCTTTAGCTTGATAAAATCTTCTCTATAAAAGAAATATCCCTTTTCTTTTCCTTTTCTTGCAGATCTTGAAGAATCTTTTATAATAAACCAATCTTTGCCTTTGATTCTTTCATAACCAACAAGATGAATTCCATGGTCATCACCTGTTGACCTATTGTAAATTCTATACTCTCTAGAATCTTGATTAATATATTTTATAGGAATATCGAAAGTCGGAATAAATGCAATGTCTTTTTTCCCTAATTTGCCAGGTTCTGATACATCTCCTCCAATAACCATCGTATACCCTGATTTTATTGATTTTTTAATAATTTTATACCATACTTTTAAAGGTAAATTGATATATTCCTTGTTGTGCCACCAGTTGTCTGGAACCTTAAACTCTTGCATTGTATAAAAAGGCTCACGGCTTGTAGAAATTAAACAATAGTAATCGTCTAAATTAAGGCCTGTTTCGTTATGAAGGAATTCAAGAGGGGTCATGGTTTTCCCATTAAATTCAAAAGTTTTTGGGGGTTTCCCCATATATTTGTTAAGTATTAAGGCAATATGTTTTAAGTTTTCCTCTTCATCCCAAAGGTTGTTTTGCTTTATAAAAGTAAGATAACTTTTTAGTTCTTTCATTAATGGAATATGGTCGTACTTATCACCTTTATTTATTAAGCCTGAGTAAGCTTCTGTTGGAACTGCACCATATTTCTTCCATATTCTTGTGACTGCATTAGATTCACTACCACCTGCAACATATGAGTTACCTCTTTCTTTTATAAATCTTCTCGATTTTTCTATTAATTCATAATAAACTGTCCACATTTCAGAAAGTTTTATTTTTTTCTTTGTAAGTCTGTAGATTTCGGATTCGAAAAAAGAGGTTGCTGAAAAACACCAGCATGTACCTGTATAGTATTGAGGTACCGGTGGAAAATGGAAGTATGATTTAAAGGATTCCTTTGACTTAGGTGGAAAAACACCATAGGTATCGGTTTTCAGGGTTTTTCTTTCCTTTCTCTTTAATTTTTTCTCCTTTTTTTGTTTTTCTTTGATTTTTTTTGTTATTTCATCTTTTTTCTTCTGAATTCCATCTCTTTTTTCTTTAATCTGTTTTAAAACAGCATCTTGCTTATACTTCTCATATCTGGCTTTGTTGTTTTTATCTGGGTTTGAAAAAAGAGTAAGACTCATAATAAAAACCAAAGAAGTAGTAAAAATAATTAATCTTTTCATAATTTCCTCCTAATTTTTAATTTAAAAACTAAAATATATTATAACAGTTTGTTTTATAAATTAAAGTCTTTTTAATATTTATTAATATTAATGAATAAATTTTAGGTAAATTTGTAAACACGCAAGTGCATAGAGTCCTGCAAGAACATCATCTAACATTATACCTAATCCACCATGCATTTTTTTATCTATTAATCCTATTGGAAATGGTTTAAAGATGTCAAAGATTCTAAATAGAAGAAATCCTGCAAAATAGTAAACTAATGTTAGAGGAATAAATAATAGAGCTATCATCTGTCCTGCAACTTCGTCTATTACAACTTCATGTGGATCATTTTTTTTAAAATATTTCTCACCAGCTGAAGATGCTGGAATACCTAAAAAGAATATAATAATGATTGCAATTATCTGTGTAAAACAAGAGGTGTGCAAAAGTATATTTACAAAATAAAATATTAGCATAGTTATAAAAGAGCAAAGAGTCCCTGGAGCAATTGGGAATTTGCCAATATTGAAAAAAGTACCAATGAAAACCAGTAATTTTTTTTGTCTCATATTTTTTCTCCTTTCAAGATCTCATTTTCATATCCGGATATTTTTATGTTGTAGATTTTGTATATGTCTTTAAATATTTCATTTACAACTGTTAAGCCATCTATTTCCGGAGCCTGGGATTTTATTCTCCCTATAGTTGATTTATTATTCCATGGGCATGGGCCAAGGGGTAAAAATTCCTGAATTGAATTGATAAGAGTTTTATTATAATTTTCAATATTCCTATCTGAAATATCCATTAAAGTTTCTATTCGATTTTTTATGATTTCAGGAGCAACTCTTTTTTTTAGTTTGAAGGCAGCAGTATTTTCTTCTTCGGAAAATTCAAATGCACCAATTCTTTCTATACGGGATTTTTTTGCAAATTCAATGAGCTCATTGAAGTCAGATTCTGTTTCTCCTGGAAAACCTATTATAAAAGTAGTTCTTATAATTGCATTTTTGAATCTTTTCCTGATATTTTTTATTAATTCAAGGTTTTTTTCCGTTCCACCTTTCCTGTTCATTTTTTTTAATATTTTTAAAGATATATGTTGAAAGGGTAAGTCAAAATAGGGGAGTATTGTGGGATTTGTAAAGGATTCGATTATCTCGCTATCTACTTCTTCCGGCATTAAATATAATACTCTTACCCATTTAAAACCTATTTTTGAGATCTCTTTTAATAATTCAGGGAGTTTTGATTTATCTCCTTTATCTTTCCCGAAATATGTTGAATTCTGGGAAATTAGATTTATTTCTTGAAACCCTATCTTTTTATAATTTTCTGCCTCTTTTATAATTGATTTGATCTCTCTTGATCTAAAGCTGCCTTTTATCTGAGGAATAATACAAAAACTGCACTTCATATTGCAGCCCTCTGATATTTTTATAAATGTTGTATTTGGAGGTGTAGTAATTATTCTATTATATGTGTCATTGTAAAGAAAAGGCTCTTTATCTTTATAATCCATTTTTTCTTTTTTTGAAATTAATTCTGCAAGTTTTTCTGGCTCATTAACACCCCATATGATATCTGCATTTTTAAAGTTGCTCTTTATATCATTATAATATCTCTGTGATAAACACCCAATAATTGCAACATATTTTACTTCTCCGTTTTCTTTTTTTTCAATAGCTTCTAAGATAGTATCAATACTTTCCTCTTTTGCGTCTCTTATGAATCCACATGTGTTCACTATCAGCCAGTCAGATCTTTCATATGAAGAGACTATTTCAACTCCTCTTTTCTCAAGTAACCCGCCAAGGACTTCTGTGTCTACAACATTTTTAAAACATCCAAGGCTAATAAATGATGCTGTTGTTTTTTCTGTTTTCATTTAAAGCTGATTGTATCAAACTCTTTGCTATTTTCCAAATTTATTGACAAAGTTTGTTGTTTAGAATAATATGCAATGTATGAAAGGTTATAAAGGAAATAAAAAGGTTGCTTTATTATTCTCCGGAGGTCCTGCACCTTCATCTAATGCTGTCATCTCATCTGTTGCTTTAAATTTTATAAATGCAAAGATCCCTATAATTGGATTTTTCTATGGTTTTGAGTTTCTTGAAAATTTTGATGTCCATAACTGGTATTCTCTTGTAGAAAATATACATTATGAGATTTTAGATTTTAATATTTCGAGGATAAGAAATAGGAGAGGTGTTTATTTAAAAACCTCAAGATCTAACCCAGGAAGAGAGATAAGAACAAAAGAGGATTTAAAAGATCCTAAAAAAAATAAAAAGTTAAAGAATATTTTAGAGGGGTTTAACAGCCTTGGGATAGGTTACCTGATAACAATAGGTGGAGATGACACATTAAAAACAGCAAATTATTTAAGTTTAATGGGGTTACCAGTTATTCATATTCCAAAAACAATAGATAACGATTATTTTGGTATTTCATGGACCTTTGGGTACTGGAGTGCAGTTCAATCGAGCAAAGAAGTTCTTCTTAATTTAAAAGCAGATGCTCAAAGTACGAATTCTTTTTTTGTTGCAGAGTTAATGGGAAGAAAAGCAGGCTGGATAACTTATGCTTCAGGTATTGCTGGTGAAGCAGTTATGATGCTCTCCTCAGAAGATGTGACAGATCCTGAAATTGATATTGAAAAATTGGCAAATGAAGTGGTGGATATGATTCTTTTGAGAGAAAAAAACAATAAATATTATGGTGTTGTTGCTGTAGCTGAGGGTTTGGCTGATAAACTACCAGAAAAATTCAAACCTACTCAAAAGGACAGACATGGAAATATAGTTTACGGAAGTATTGGAGTTGGTGGAATTTTGAGAGATAAGACAAAGGAAGTTTATAAAAAAAGAACTGGGAGAAGTAAGAAAATAACCTATAAACAAATAGGATATGAAACCAGGAACGCTCTACCTATTAGTTTTGATGTTGTTTTAGGAAGTATGCTTGGATATGGGGCTTTTAAATTATATAAACAGGAAAATTTTAATTCTATGGTTTCAGTTTCTGACAATTTTTCAATAATAGAGGTTCCATTTTCAAAATTGATAGATAGCAAAACATTGTTAACTAAGTTGAGAAAAGTTCCAAAAGGTAGTGATTTTTATGAATTAAAAGAGGCTCTATCATTTAAACTTATAGATTAGATTTTTATAAAATTAAAAATTAACACCAAGTCCAAGCCCTAATTTAAAACCTCCAGGTGTTATTAATATGTTGTTTATATCGTTTATTTCATTAAGTGCACACAAATATCCAATAGAAACTTTTGCAAAAAAGCTCTTTGATATATAATAAATTATATCTAAGTCGATTCTGAATCCAGATCCAGAATCTGTTGCTTTATTGTTTTGGATCTTACCATTATATAGAATGTAAAAAAAACCAAATCCTCCTTTGTAAGAGAATTTATCAGATGTTTCCCAATTGTAGCCGCCACCAAAAGAGAAAATAGAGTGTTTTGATTTGCTATGAATAGAAAAATTTTCTGTTTCTGTTTCTGTTTTATGAAAACCAAATGCTGAATATATAAAAAAATTTTTGTAAATTAGGTATTCTATTTTTAACTCAGGGAAGAATGCGCCATTTGCGTAAGTTTGTCTGAAATCTTTATCAAAAGAGAGTAATAAATTATCGACTAATGATATTGTAAATTTATCTTTTGGAAATGTTGGGGTTGATATAAGTAGACTTATTATTAATAAAAATATCACCTTTTTCATTTTATTTTCTCTTCCCATATCTATAGTGTATAAATTTAAGAATATTTTCAATTTATTAGTTATTATTAAATAAAATTTTTATATTGTTTTTATGGGCTCTTACAAGATATTGACATAAAGAGTAGTTTGTTTTATAGTAAATTGTAATTGTTTAAATTACTATTAAAATGAAAGTAACTGCCCGATTAAGATATGCAGTAAGGACATTATGTGAATTAGAATATTCACAAGGTAATCCCATGTCTCTGACCGAAATAGAAAAAAATCAGAAGATATCTAAAAAATTTTTAAAACAGATTCTTCAGCCACTTGAAAAAGATAATATTATTGGAAGTAAGAGAGGGAAATGCGGTGGATATTACCTTAAAATAAAACCTGGAAAGATTACAATATTAAAAATATTAAAGGCTCTTAATGAAGAAATTGTAATAGTTCCCTGTATAGTTGGAATCTGCTCCGTCGGAAATGAAAAGCACTGTAAAACGAAGAAGAAATGGAGCGAACTGCAGAAGATAATATATGAATTTTATAGAAAAACAACAATCAAGGATTTTATAGAAGGTAAATAAAGTAAAATTAGTAACAATGAAATGGAGTTCTATATACGTAGAAACAATAAATCCTCTGAAAATTGATTAATTTGAAAATTCCGTTTTTCTTTTTGCAACTATTTCATTTATATCTTTTCCATTCTTATCAAAGTATTCTATTATAATTTTTTCCCCAATGTTTTCAAGTTTTGGTTTTATTGCATTAACAACCATTTCTTTTGTAATGTTTTCTTTTACATTAAAAAAGTTTCTCTTCCAGTGAACAATATATCCTGAAAGACACATGGGCTGCGCTCTTTTATAAAAATCAGGATTAAAAACGTCGAAAATTGATTTTTTCTCTCTTCCCATACTGTTGAAATCTAT
>Ga0209121_10003812_pt1 | contig 14358 bp, 10 predicted proteins | sample Cruoilmetagenom3_FD_187292 | JGI IMG/M metagenome (GOLD analysis project Ga0209121, IMG submission 187292) | Oil polluted marine microbial communities from Coal Oil Point, Santa Barbara, California, USA - Sample 3 (SPAdes) (version 2) | ecosystem: Environmental > Aquatic > Marine > Oil seeps ...
CGTAACTATTATGACCGCTTGCAATCAGTAGGCAATCGCCCCCGATATGTTTGGAAACATCGTAATCATGAATCGTGTCTCCAATTAAAAGGACTTCCTGCGGATCTATTTTTAACCCGGCAATCCATTTTTTCCCTCGTTCGATTTTACTTTCCGCGTAGTGATTTTCCAACCCGATTATTTTACAAAAATACTTATCTATTCCGTAATATTTTATTTTTTCCAAAAGGACGTCTTCTTTCGAAGCAGATAAAATGGATTGAGATATTCCCATATCTCTAATCTTTTTTAACAATTCTTCTGTATGATTAAATAATTTACACTCATTAAATCTTCTATAATACTCGCCTATAAATTCGACCGTAAGCTTTTCAAATGGCTCCCTGGAAAAATCAAATCCAAGCTTTATATAATATTTGGTTACCGGGAAGTCAAATATTTCCTTATACTTTTTTGAATCAATCCCGGGAAGTTGACGCTTTTTTAACATCTTATTCATTATTTCTACTACTAACCAGACATCATCCACCAGGGTTCCGTTCCAATCCCAGATAATATGTTTATAATTATATATTTTTTTTATCATTTATTGCCTCGCTTAACAGATAGTAGAGATATTATAACCATCAAAATCCAAATAGGCAAATTTTAAGAATAAACAATAACAACAATAAAACTTTCTTTGGTTAATCTTTTAAGAATCTGAAAATTTTTCTACTTATCACATAGTTATCACAATCACTCTACATAATAATAAAAATACTACTTTATTGAAAAGAGGTTGATTGCTATGAAAAAGAATATTGTTACGCTTATTATTATCATGCTGCTTTGTACTACGTGTGTATCATTTGCTTATGAATCCCATTTCGGCCCTGCCGGTGTCGTCTATTACGATACAAATGAAGCATATGAGGGATATACGCTTTTTGCAACCCGGGGAAAAAGCTATCTCATTGATATGGAAGGAAATCTTGTCAACACATGGCCAATAGGAACAAATCCGCGTTTTTTAAGTAACGGAAATTTACTGGATGCCTCAAAAGACGACCCTTCAGGCTATGAAGGTTTTATAGAAATGGATTGGGAGGGAAATATTATTTGGAAATACCAGGAAGCCCGGGAAGGTTATTTCCCCCACCATGATTTTATCCGTATTTACAATAAAGCCTTAAATGAACCAACGACACTCTATATTGCAAACCGTGATTTGACACATAAACAATGTATTGAAGCCGGGTGTGACCCCAAAAACGGACCATATCATGATGCTCAAATGGATGCCATCATAGAAGTCGACATGCAAGGCAATATTGTATGGGAATGGTGGTTTTTCGATCATCTGATTCAGGATAGTGTTCCAGATAAAGATAATTACGTAGACAATAAAACGATTTCTGATTTTCCGGGGAAACTCAATATTAATCTTCCGGGCCGTCCGGTTAAAAAAGACTGGCTGCATATCAATTCACTGGATTACAATTCTAAAACAGGACATATTGTATTGAATAGCGTGCAGGGAGAAATTTATATCATCGACCATAACGGCACATTTGAAGCAAACTATCCCGAAAAAAGTTTTTCCATGGCAGCAGGAGATGCCGGTGATTTCCTCTATCGATTCGGAGACCCATCAAGATACGGACAAGGAGATTCCCCTACTATAATGGAAGACTGGACAAAATCAACGAGCGGACAGAAACAAATAGGAGGTAGTCATGATGTTCAATTTATTGATGAAGGACTCCCCGGAGCAGGTAATCTGCTTGTATTTAACAATGGCCAATATCTTTTTGAACGTACACCTCAATCTTATGTCATGGAAATCAATCCCTATCTAACCGAAAACGGCATGAACAACAAATATGTAAATCCACCCGATGCCGGATATGGAAAATTGACATTTAATAAAGATACCCATAAAGAGACACGTGATTTATCCAACCAGGTCACATGGATGTACTATTCCAAAAGCAATCAAAGTTTTTTCAGCCATATTGGTTCAGGTGCACAAAGATTGAAAAACGGAAATACATTGGTATGCGCCATGACCGAAGGCCATATTTTTGAAGTGAATTCAGAAGGAGATGTGGTATGGGAATTTATTAATCCCATAGGAGGGGAAGGGTCACGGAAAATGATTAAAGATGAACTGCCCATGACACGTGCTATGTTCCGCGCCTACCGATACAGTTCAGACCATCCGGCGCTGACAGGACAGAAACTTACCCCCATAGGATTATTAACAGAAATTGAAATTGACACCGGTAAAGCGAAAAAAAATGAAATCGAAAAGAGCATAAAACAATCATCTCTTCACCCTGAAGGTTTTGTTAATATATCTGCCGGAAGTTTTGAAATGGGAGACCATTTCGATTTGAGCCAGGGTGACCACGGAGACAAGGATTCAGATGAATTACCTCTGCATACCGTTAGGTTGAATTCATTTTCCATAAGTGCATATGAGATCAGTAATAATCAATTCTGTACTTTTTTAAATTCTACATTAAAAAAAGGTGCTATTACCGTAAAAAACGGAATAGTTTTTGATATAGATAGCGGCAAAAAGCTTTTCTTGACCAGCCAGGCCAGTGAGTACAGTTCTATTACCTTTAAGAATCAGGAATTTGCAGTCAATGATTTCAGAGGAGAACATCCGGTAGTCTGTGTCATTTGGGAAGGGGCGGCAACTTACTGTAATTATTTAAATGAACAAGCAGAATTACCACCACTGTATAATTTGAAAGACAGCACTTGTGATGTTGACCAAAACGGATTTCGCCTGCCTACAGAAGCAGAATGGGAATATGCAGCCTATGGTGGCGATAAACGTGGTTACAGGTTATTTCCCTGGGGAGATGACGATGACCCGCTTCGAGCCAACTGGCCTGATTCTCAAGACCCGTATGAAATCGGACAATTACCCTATACCACACCTATCGGTTTTTTCGATGGAAACTTAAAAAATAAAAATGATTATGATTGGCCTGCTTCAATGGAAACTTTTCAATCGCATGATGGTTCCAATGAATACGGATTGCATGATATGTCCGGAAATGTATGGGAATGGTGTCACGATTGGTACAACAGGGATTATTATAAAAACAGCCCATCAGAAAATCCGGCCGGACCCGAAACCGGCAGCCGTATGCCTGACGGAGAAAGCTGGCATACAGTGCGTGGTGGAAACTGGTATAACGGTGAATGGGGACATTCCCGGGCTTCCAATCGCAATCCCTCTTACTATCGAGGACCTCAGGATCCGAATCACCCCTATTATCATATAGGATTCCGTCCTGTATATATAGAAAATAATAATATGAAAAAAGTTGAAAAAGTTCAAGTAAACAAAAAGGAGCAAAAAAACGAACAGCCCCGTAAACAGGAAAAAAGAATGCCTCAAGGTAAAGATGAAAATCAACTGAAAAAGCAAGATAACAGACTATCCGAAGATGGGAAATCTGAAAAAATGCAGGGCAAAAAACAAAACCAGCCGATGAATCAGGAAAAAAGGAAAGGTCAAAAAAAGAATCAACCGGAACAAATAAAAAAACAAGGTAATCAGGAACGTAAAAAATCATCCTATTCCGTTCAATCTGAAACCGGACTTCTTCTGAATACTGACTCAGCAAGCCCGGGATACACCCTTTTTGCTCCCAAACATTTTACGGAAACATATCTTATGGATAATGAAGGATTTATTGTAAAAACATGGGAAAGCAATTATGAACCGGGGCAATCGGTTTATTTATTGGAAAACGGACACCTGCTCAGAGCATGTTTTGTCAAAGGCGGCAGCAAAGTCTTTGGAGGAGGCGGTGACGGAGGACGTGTAGAAGAATATGATGAAAAAGGTCAGCTGATTTGGGGATTTGATTATAATAATGAAGAACACTTCTCCCATCACGATATCAAGCCTTTACCCAATGGCAATATTTTAATGATAGTATGGGATTATATGAGTGAACAGGAAGCTTTAGAGGCAGGAAGAAAACCGGATATGTTGCTCGATAAAGCCTTATGGCCGGATAGCGTCATAGAAATAAAGCCGATATATCCCGATGGTGGTAAAATTGTCTGGGAATGGCATGTCCGCGACCATCTGATTCAGGATTATGATACTTCAAGAGATAACTATGGAAATGTAAAAACTCATCCCGAATTAATAGATATTAATTATTGGGCTGAAACAGGAAGTCCGGCACATGCCAACTGGAACCATATGAACTCCATCGATTATAATGAAGGACTAGACCAAATCATGCTTAGTGTACGCGGTTTTTCCGAATTGTGGGTGATTGACCATAGTACCACTACCAAAGAAGCTGCTACGGGAAGTGGCGGTCATTACGGAAAAGGCGGAGACTTGCTTTATCGATGGGGAAATCCGAATGCCTACCGAGCAGGTGACATTAATGATCAGCAATTATTTCAACAACATGATACCCAATGGATTGAAAATGGTCTTCCCGATGAAGGAAATATTTTGATATTCAATAATGGACCAAGCCGTCCCGATGGTAATTATTCAACCATAGAAGAAATTATGCCGGAAATGAATTCAGACGGCAGCTACAAAATATCAAATGGTATTTTTGGTCCTAAAGAAACGATGTGGTCCTATCAGGCAGAACCAAAGGAAAGTTTCTATTCCGGTGAAATATCCGGTGTCCAAAGACTTCCTAATGGCAACACGCTGATTTGCAGCGGAATAAACGGTATTTTCTTTGAAGTAAATACCGGCGGTAAAACGGTTTGGAAATATACAAATCCTGTTACCGACCAATTAGGGAAAGATATCACACTGGATGACCGGGGACACCCGATGAATGCCGTCTTTAAAGTACATCGCTACGAAAAGGATTACGCGGGAATTCATGCCCTGGAACTTGAATCCGGTTGGCAGCTCCCTGAAGCAACACCGGGAGCACAGGAAAGTACTGAAATAAAATCAAATAAAGAAAAAAATAAACGGGAACAAAAATCCGAACAGAATCGAAATGATAACCAAAAAAATCCTAAGCAGAATAAAAATGAATCCGGAGAAAATTTAAGACAGAATCCAAAAGACTCTGAAAGATATATCAGTCATGAAGACGGTACAATAACTGATACACAAACAGGATTGATGTGGCAGGAAAAAGAAGTGTATGATATAAGCCTGGAACAGGCAGAACAAGCAGCCGACAATCTATCGCTGGCAGGTTACAATGATTGGCGCATGCCGACAGTGACGGAACTTTTATCTGTTGTAGATGATCATTTGAATAAACCTCCTTTTATATAAATGGAAATACTATCCCTTTAACTCCAAAAGAATATGAACTTTTGAAATGCCTGGTCATTAACAAGGGTCTTGTTTTATCCCGGGATAAACTGTTGGATAAGGTTTGGAACTATGATTATTTCGGTGACCCCCGAACCGTCGATACACATATAAAAAGCTTACGGGCAAAACTCGGACCTGCAGGTTCTCGAATAACCACCCTCAGAAATAAAGGTTACTGTTATAGAGGAGTAAAAAATTGAAATCGATAAAATTAAAATTGATATCTGCAGTAACCATACTTTTGATTCTATTTATTGTCACCTTACTGCTTGCTAATTCTTTTTTTCTGGAAAGCTACTATATATATCAAACTCGCGGCTCTTTTGAAAAAACTTTCGAAACAGTATTAGAAGCAAAAAATGAACGTACTGAAGATTTGCTCACCCTTATCCGCGAACTTAATTCAGAGAATGGCTATAAATATCTATTAGTTAATCATGATTATCAGATTCGGCTTTCTTCCACTCCTGAATTTACCATGAATAATAAATCAGAATTACCTAAATTTCAAAGAGAATACCTGCATGAAAACAGGCAAGAACTGGATAAGGGAAACATTCTTTATGAAGCATTACATCATCCCATTAAAGAACAGAGTATAATTCAACTAATTGCTAAATTTAAAAAAAATCAATATCTGCTCATCACGCAGCCCCTTCAGCAATTGAGTGATAATGCTCAAATAGCCAATCACTTCTTCCTGATTATCGGAGGTATCCTGTTAATACTTTCCATACTTGCTGTCTTTTTTATATCGCGATCCATGGTACGCCCCATAATCAATATTACCGGTATTGCCAAAAAGATAGCTGACTTGGATTTTTCACATAAGTATACCGGAAAATCAAAAGATGAAGTGGGCATGCTCGGTGAAAGCATCAATTCGATCTCCGAAAAACTGGATTCCACGATTAATCATCTCAAAGAAACCAATGAACAGCTTCAAGAAGAAATGCAGCTGCAAAAGCGCTTTCTTGCCAGCGTTTCTCACGAATTTAAAACACCGGTGGGATTAATACGCGGCTACAGTGAATCATTAAATCTGGGAATGATTAAAACAGCCAAAGAACAAAGAGAAATTTCTGATATTATTATCAAAGAATCAGACCGCCTAAATCGTCTGGTCAATGATATTATCTTGCTTATGCGGATGGATTCCGGTGCCTTTCAAATAAACAGGCATCTTATTAATTTAGCACCTGTTCTAAAAGAAACTGTTGAATATTTTTCGCAATCTGCAAAAGAAAAACAGATAGCCATATTATCGGATATTCCTCCTTCTTTACCTGCCATGGGCGACAAAGAGAGAATCATGCAAATATTAGAAAATCTACTATCAAACAGTTTACATCATGCCAATGAAAATGGCGAAATTCATCTTAAGGCTATGAAAGAAAATGACACGATACGCATAGAAGTGATGAATACCGGACCTCAGATTCCGGACAGTCATATCGCGCATATCTTTGAACCTTTTTATCGAGCTGAAGATTCAAGGTCAAGAATGAAAGGTGGCAGCGGCCTTGGTCTTTCCATTGTTAAGGGAATCGCACTTGCCCACCAGGGGAAATATGGTGTGAAAAATACTGAAACCGGGGTGATGTTCTGGTTTTCTATTCCTTCAAGTAAAAAAAGCGAATGAATAGAAACCTGAGCCTTTGTAATTATTTATAGTAAATTTTTTAATAGGATTTTTGTTTTTAGTCGATAAATATTTCTGAAATTAAAATACTATAAAAATAACAAAACAGACTTAGGATGAGATGGATAAGAAAATTTCCAATCCATTCAAACAAAGTCTGTTTTTTTATAAGTTAAAGTAAAGTTGAATTCTGTTCATTTAATATAGAATAAAAATTGAGTAAAATTTTTCTTTTAAAATAATCATTTTTCTGCCATTAATTTAGATGTGCAATGTGGGCAGCGTGTGGCTTTAATTGGAATACTTGTAAGACAGTAGGGACAATCCTTGGTTGTTGGTTCAGCCGGAGGTGCTTCTTCTTTTTTCTTGAGTGCATTTATTTTACGGATTAGAAGAAATATGGCAAAGGCGACTATAATAAAGCTTATAATTGTATTTATAAACACACCATAATTAATCGTAACTGCTCCAGCTGCCTGGGCATCAGCAAGAGAAGCATAGGGACCAGCTGCTGTTGTGCCTTCTTTCAAGACTGTAAAAAGATTAGCAAAATCAACATTACCCAATAACAGACCAATAGGCGGCATAATGATATCAGAAACAAGTGATTTCACAATGGTACCGAATGCAGCACCAATGATGATGCCTACAGCCATGTCAACTACATTACCCCTCATTATAAATTCTTTGAATTCTTTGAACATGTCTTATACCTTCTTTTAATTATTTATCTCTATTTAATAACATTTACAGTAATCATAACTATTTAAAATACATTAGAAAATTTAATTGCAAGTAAAATATTAAATTTTTTTTGTGTGCAACAATTCTATCGTAAAAATAATTTTCGAAAAATTATATAATATACAAATTGTGATTAGATAAATCGATAATAAATTACATTTAATATACTTCTCTTCTAACTAATTGAATAATTATACCCAGTGAAATAAGAGCCATACCGGCAAGCGAAGCAACAATAATGCTTTGTATGGGCTCTACAGCTACCGAGCTTCTTTTAATCCATATACCGTAAAGTGCCCAGTCAACCACCAGTGCATAAAAAATATCCTTCCTGGAAAATATCATTATCAGTGTGATGGCAATGGCTACAATCATAACCGTAACTGTCCAAAAAGGTTCACCGAGTCCAAACCGATTCCAATTGATATTAACCAAAAGAGCGGTTATATTGGCGATGGTAGCAACCGTAATCCAGCCAAGATAGATACTAAAACAAAGATGGACCAAATATTTTTCAGTTCCGGAAGCATCTGATTTGCCTATTCCAAGCCGCAAATAAATAGTCATCAAAGATACAAGCAATATCAGCATCATGACAACCGAAAGGGATATTAATTCATAATGCCAGGCAAATATCCACCCCATATTCATCAGGGAAGATAAGATAAACAGTAAACCGATTTTTTCCAGAAAAGTCGTTCTTTGCTCCTTGGACCTGAATGCATAAACCAACTGGTAGATGGTAAAAATTGCCAGAAGTAAATAGATGACTCCCCAAATTGCGAAGGTTAGACTTGCAGGAACAAATAAATTCGGATATAAGTCAGATAACTCGCCGGTTGTTCGATTATTTAGAGGTAAAGTTGTAGCAAGTGAATTGACAAAAACTGTTCCAACAAAAAAGACCAGGTTAAAAACACTTGTTATTTTTCTTGATGCATATTTTTCCATGATTTTCTCCTTTTTACCGATAATATTTTTGTCAGTCAATTGAAAAAATTATTTCCCATATCCTGCTTATAGATGTGACTTTGCCTTCACAAAATACAGTACCATCAAGTTTTCTCTATTCCGGATATCTTACTACCGTGCAGATTCATCCGATTGCACAAGACCAAAGACATTTCCCTGGGGATCTGCAAAATAAGCCAACCAGCCCACTCCTGGTACTGCCATCTTGGGTACTGTTATTTTACCTCCATTCTTGGTCACTTTCTCAATACTATCATCAATATCTGTTGTATCAATGGTGTTAACCGTATTAGTTCCCATCTCGTCTCTCATTTTCAAGCCCCCATCAATACCCGGCCTCTTTTCATCTCCGGTCATGATCATCCAATATTGCATGGGGCCTTCCCATTTTTCAAATCTCCAATTAAAGGCTTTCTCGTAAAATGAAATAACTTCTTCAGGTTTTTCTGCACTAATTTCAAAATGTGTTACGCGGTTCATAATAACACCTCTTTTTTTTATTAAGATCTTTTTTAATGAAAAGGAAATTATTAAATATAAAATTAATAAGAAGGATAACATGAGACAATAATAAAAAATCAAAAAATAGTTTTATTTCTGATGTGATATGGAAAAATGTTTTACTAATACAATTGAGGCAATATTTCTTGAATATTTTTTTATAATTTAGCCAAGCAGTATTATAATTGGCAGATGAAGAAAATAATATGAAATAAAATGTTGAATCAATCATATTTTTATCTCCTTCTCATTTATACTTGATTTAGGGATAAAAAAAATGGATTTATTTTTCTAACAATTTTATTATATATTATATTATAATCATAGTAAAATATTTTAGATTTGTAAGCTACCAAGAAGAACTTTAAAAGCTTCACCCCACCCTCCTCATTCTCTATTTATTCAAATTAATAACAAAGATATAAAAAAACCTGCCAAAGAATAACAGTTCTCTGGCAGGTTTTTACACTACATATTATTTACAGCTCCTTCGATTCTCTTTAAACCTTCCTCGAGAACAGAACGGGGACAGGCAATATTCATTCTCATAAAGCCCTCTCCCTGGGTGCCAAACCAATATCCATCATCAAGGGCTACTCTGGCTTTATTGAGCATAAAACCATTTAAATCTTTTGTATTTAATCCTAATTGCCGGCAATCCAGCCAAATCAAATAAGTTCCTTCCGGCTTTATAATTTTTATTTTTGGAATTCTTTCTTCAAAATATTTCATCAGGAATCTTAGATTTTCATTTAGATAAGACAATAATTGCTCAAGCCATTCCTCTCCGTATCTATAGGCAGCTTCCAGGGCTACCAATCCAAAGACGCTGTTTCTGTCAAGATGTAAAGCATCTAAGGTATTATTATAGATTTTGTAGTATTTATTATTGGGGAAGATGATGGTAGAAGTCTTAAGTCCTGCTAAATTGAAAGTTTTACTCGGAGCAGTGCAGGTAATTGAATGATGAGCAAATGCCGGTGAAATTGAAGCAAAAGGTATATGTTTGACTCCTTCAAATAAAATATCAGCATGAATTTCATCAGAAACAATAATAACATTATGTCTTATACAAATCTCTCCCAACATGCTCAGCTCTTCTTTATGCCACTCCCTCCCCACCGGATTATGCGGATTGCATAATATCAATAACTTTACCCTGGGGTCATCCAATTTCCTTTCCAAATCATCGAAATCCATAAAATATCTTTCACCACTAAATTTTAAAGGGTTATTCACTATGTGACAGCCATTATTTTCTATTACCCGGAAAAAGGGATAATAAACCGGCGGCTGAATAATTATCTTATCACCCGGTTGAGTAAATGCCCTGATAATAATACCTAAGGCAGGAACGACTCCCGGAGCAAAAGCCAGCCAATCTTTTTTTACTTTCCAATCATATCTTTTCTCCATCCATTCAATAATTGCATGGTAATAGGAATCCGGCCTTGAGGTATATCCATAAATACCATGTTCGGCAGCTTTTTTAATAGCATCAATTACCGGTTTCGGTGACCTGAATTCCATATCAGCCACCCACATAGAAAGAATGTCTTCTGGTACTTCTCCAAACATCTCTTTCAATGAATCCCACTTAGCCGAATGGTAACCGGTTCGATCAATAACCTCATCAAAATTATATTTCATCATATTTCTCCTTTTGTATGGTCTAAGATTTTCCCAATGCCTCAAAGCCGGCAACAATATCCAGTAATTCTTCGGTAATGGCATTTTGCCGCTGACGGTTAAACTGGGCATTCAGGTCATCCAATTGTTCTTCCACATTTTGTTCGGCTTTCTGCATGGCTGTTAAACGGCTGGCATTTTCACTGGCCATCGACTCGATAAATGCCCTATACAGGGAAATATAAAAAAATTGCCGGATAAAGGAATTTAATAACCGGTCCCGGGAAACGGTATACAGGGGAAGACTCGTAGAAGGCCACTTTCTTGAGGCCAATCCCCTTAACCATTCCGGGTCCAGAGGGAATAGATGAAATTGAAAAGATTCAAATATAATTCCTCTTTTTGGCTTATTATAGAATAAATAGATATCATCAATCTTTTCCTTTAACCGCCATAAATCGATAAACACCAGCAATTCCTGAATGGCACTATTCAGATGATATCTGGATTCGGGAAAATCAATTCTTGCCGTCGTATGATATCCTACTTCTTTCAACTGTTCATCTGCTCTTTCGCCGATAACCGCTATCTTTAACTGCGCATAATCAAAGGCTTTCGCTTTTTCCCATTCCATAAAGGAATTGGCAACCATCACATTAAACTTACCTGCCATCCCCCTTTGAGAACCGAAGACAATCACCCCGATTTTACCTTTACTTCTTAAGCCCGGGTCTTTTAATATTTCCGGATTATCTTTCAACAGCGCCTGAAAACCCATCTCGATGGATTGGTGATAGGCTCCGATGGCCTCTACTGCCTTTTCATGATAATGAATATTCACCGCAGCCAATGCCTTCATCGTCTTTACCACAGAATATAAATCCTGCGCACTTTCAATTTTTCTTTGAATCGCTTCCAGCATCTGCATCCGGCTTGCTTTCCTCTCTTTCCAAAATGGTTGTCTCTACAAATTGTAGAATGGTTTCAACTTCCTCACTTTTCAGCTTTTTATTATCCATCACTTTTTCTTCCAGTTCGGGAAATTTGTCTTTTAAATATTTTTTTAATTCCTTAATTTTACCCATAATATCTTTAATTGAAACCTCATCCCATAATCCTTTATTAACCATCAGCAGGATGACAATCTGTTCCATCACGGAATAAGGAGCATATTGATTTTGTTTCAAGATTTCCCTGATTCTTCTGCCCCTCTCCAGAATCTTCCGGGTATTCTCATCCAGCTGGGTCCCAAAGCGGGCAAAGATTTCCAATTCCTGAAACTGTGAATAAGTCAAACGCAGACTGCCCACCACCGCTTGATAAGAAGCCAACTGCGTTTTTCCTCCCACCCGAGATACTGATTTCCCCACATCAACCGCCGGTAATAATCCGCCCTGAAATAATTGGGGAGATAAATAGATCTGACCATCAGTGATGGAAATCAAATTGGTAGGAATATAAGCAGATAAGTTTTGTGCCTGGGTCTCGATAATAGGTAAAGCAGTTAAAGAGCCGCCGCCTTTTTCTTTCTTTAAATGTGTCGCTCTTTCCAAAAGACGTGAATGGATATAAAAGATATCTCCGGGATAGGCTTCCCGGGCAGGCGGCCGCCTCAGCAACAATGACAACTCCCGATAAGACCTGGCATGATGGGTTAAATCATCATATATCACCAGCACATCTTTTCCTTTTTCCATAAAATACTCACCGATACTGGTTGCCGCATAAGGGGCAATATAATTCAAACCGGGCGTATCTTCTCCGGATGCCACCATGACAATACTGTAATCCATAGCCCCGGCTTTTTTCAACTGGGCAATGACCCTGGCCAAAGAAGACATCTTTTGGCCGATGGCACAATAGATACAGATGACCTCTTTATCTTTTTGATTAATGATGGTATCTACCGCAATCGCCGTTTTTCCGGTCTGCCGGTCACCGAGAATAAGTTCCCGCTGACCCCGGCCAATCGGCACCAGGGAATCAATGACCAATATTCCCGTCTGTAAAGGAACATAGACCGGTTCCCTGTCCATGACAGAAGGAGATTCACGCTCAATGGGATATCTCTCCATCGTCCGGATGGTTCCCAAATCATCCAGGGGACGGCTTGCCGGGTCAATCACTCTTCCCAGCAATGATTCACCGACCGGGACATCCATGACCTCCCGGGTTCTCTTCACTTCATCCCCGGCCTTAATCCCTTTCGCATCATCCAGCAGAATAACATCCACCTTGCCCGGTTCCAGGTTGAAGACCATGCCCCGTTTCCGGTCTTTAAAGATAACCACTTCCCCTGCCTTGACTTCCGGCAATCCTTTTGCAGTTACAATATCTTTGCCTACCGCAGACACAATCCCGATTTCCTCAATATATAAAGAGGCTTTCTGTTTCTTAATAACGCGGTTCATGCTGGAAAAAGTGGTTTTTAAATTATCTTCCAAAGATAAATTATTGATTTCTTTTATTGGATTATCCATTAATGCCCTCACATTACCTTTTAATCCCGGTCAATCTAATCGATTCAAGCCAGATTAAAATTAATCTTCTTTCTTTTCAGCATCCAATTCCTGAAAACTGAATTCGGTAAAGGTTTTCTTGAGCTGTTCCTCCAGCCCGTCCAAATAGTTTTCAATATTCCAGGAAATCTTTTTGCCTTCTGAGCGGGTTTCAATCCCGCAAATCAATTCAGGCAATACCTGAAAATCGATTTTCACTTTATCGCCTATCATCTCTTCCAAGGCTTTGCGGATTTCAGATTCTTTCTCCCGGGTCAGTTTAAAACTGCTATTCACCCAGAGTTTTCCCTTATCCTGATGAATAAACCGGACAAAATCATCTTTTTCCTTTTTGTCCAATCTTCCCAGCTGGATAAGGAAATTTTCAATCAGCTGATTTTCCAATTTTTCACCGGCCAAATCAGACAAGACCTTTCTGCTTATCCGGCAAACCTGCTCACAGGACAAATAACGAAGGTCCCTTAAAAAGGCAGTGCGCTGTTTCAGCATCGCCTCTCTCCAACTCTTCTGTTCTTCCTCGATTTTTTCTTTGGCATCCTTCACCATTGCTTCCCGCTTCTGCCGGGCATCCTTCTTGGCCTGGGCAAGCATCTCGTTCCATTTCTGCTCTAATTCTTTTCTTATCCTTTGCTGTTCTTCCAATTCTTTCCGGGCTTCTTCCTTAGCTGTTTCCGCATCTTTCATATGACCCGTGATCTGGTTTTCCCTGTCATCCATAATCTTGGTAATCTGGTTAAATAAAAATCTTTTCAATAGATATATCAGGATTAAAAAATTAACAATTTGGGCAATAACGGTAAACGTATCTATTAACATATTAACCTACCTGACTTAAAACGTAATTCCAGAAAGGATTGGCAAAAATAAGAATGACTGAAATGACCAGACAGTAAATCGCCGTCGATTCAACCATGGCCAAACCTACAAATAATGTTCTGGTAATGGTATTTGCCTCATCCGGCTGTTGAGCAATCGCTCCCAACGCCCGGGCTAAGGCCATCCCTTCTCCTATGGCTGGCCCA
>Ga0209121_10003813_pt1 | contig 14358 bp, 15 predicted proteins | sample Cruoilmetagenom3_FD_187292 | JGI IMG/M metagenome (GOLD analysis project Ga0209121, IMG submission 187292) | Oil polluted marine microbial communities from Coal Oil Point, Santa Barbara, California, USA - Sample 3 (SPAdes) (version 2) | ecosystem: Environmental > Aquatic > Marine > Oil seeps ...
GCTCAGGCTCCGGGCCTTCGTTATTGCGACCGACATGGGTTGTAGGGAAGGGATGTCACATAAGGCATCAAGCAAACTCAGCATCGCTCTCGCTCTTTTTTTGATGTCTTGTCTACCCCTATATCAACTCCTCCCCCAACCTGTAAATGCGCCCGTTCCCACCGTAGCGCTGCTAATTCTCTGAAATCAGTTTGAACTTACACTTTGTGAATCCAGAACCTTTGAACCCGTGAACGGTCACGTGACAGCTTAGATCCTCATACCCCTATTACACTTTTCTTGGACAATATCCGTTTCATGCGTTAAGTTTTTACTTCAGACTTTTTGCAGTGTAATCAGAACTGAAGAACTGCTTGAGCAGATTGAGAGGAAAGAGGTGTAAACTATCATGGCACTTACTTGTGAGGCCTCCGTATTCGTAAAAATCCCATGTTATTTTACCGGGAAACTGGTGCTTGATACGGACAGGGAAAGGATCAGACAGAAAATGGCTCCGTTCCTGATGGAGGAGCTTGGCTACAGGATTTCGGATTTCCAGGTTGATCGGGAAATCCTAATTGAAATAGACCGGCAGAAGGTACTCTGCCTGGCGGATTTAGTGGTGCATATTGACGGTCGCTTTCTTATGGTTATTAGAGGTGGACCAGGCTCTGTAGTTACCAGGGAATCGGGTACTATCGCAGTTGCCCGGCTCCTTGAGCCTGATTACATAATACCCTGGGCGGTCCAGGCCAGCCTTATTGAGGCTGCCCTGCTGGATGTTCGGGGAAAACGGGCAGTTGCCTATGGCTGGGATGCAATACCTTCCAGGTCCAAGCTCCTTGAAATGACCTCCGACTGGCCGCCCCCACAGCTTCCGGAAAAGCGCATGCCAGTGGAACGTCAGATTCTTTACTCCTATGATACACACGGGTGACAGAACCGGTTAAAGACGTCAGGTGACGTCTTAATATGCAAGTAGTTGAAAGCGATTAGTTAAAGGTGCCCTGGTTACTCGCCTCATTCTCAGGCCTCCTGTTGAGCGTCTGCTTTCCGCCTTTTTCATGTTTTCCCGCAGTTGCACTGGCCCTTGTGCCCTTGATAGAGGCCGTGTGGGGCAAGGGATGGCATTATGCCTGCAGGATGGGATTCCTGTCCGGTATTGTCCATTTCGGCACGCTCCTGTGGTGGATATCGCCTACTATTTCCCATTACGGGAATTTACCCGGTTGGGTTGCGTGGCCTGTATTCGGGTTACTGGTGTGCTATCTGGCTATTTATCCCGCTATCTGGTCCGGTCTTGTGGGGTATTGGACTGCCGGCAGGTCCTGCCTGCCTTCATCACTTGCCCTTGCCGGGACCTGGACTCTGCTTGAGTGGGCCAGGGGCCATGTGTTGAGCGGATTTCCATGGGGATATCTGGCCTACACCCTGGAACCTGTTCCATCCCTGATCCAGACAGCGGAGATATGGGGACCTTACGGCCTTACTTTTTTGATTGTTTTGCTGAATGTATTGATCTGGAAGTTTTTTAAGGGCTTTCTGAATACAGGCGCAAAGGATTCGGTTTTTTTACAGGGTAAGCGGGTAAGGCCGGTCCAACTGGGCCTGTTTCTGGTCTGCCTGGCGGGTCTATGGTTTTTTGGCGAATGGCGGATGGAAAAGATTGCTCATAATGATGACCTACTTCCTGAACTCAGAGTCGCTGCCATACAGGGTGCAGTCCCACAGGAGAGGAAGTGGGACCCGGCCTTTCAAGTTGCGACACTCGACACTTATGGTAAGCTTAGTTTAAAGGCCATTGAAGGACTCGATAACTCAGGGGCAGACCGGGATCATGGAGTAAAGGCACCTGACTGGCTGGTTGTCTGGCCGGAGACTGCTGCCCCTTTTTATTTTCAGGTCCCAGGTCCATTAGGTGAACAGGTCCGGTCCGTGGCAAGGGATCTTGATGTTGCCCTGTTGTTCGGGAGTCCGGCATATCGTAATAATAGCGCAGGGAAAGCGGAATATTTGAACAGCGTCTATCTCCTTGACCCTGATGGTGCTATTGAAGGAAGATATGACAAGAGGCACCTGGTCCCATTTGGGGAGTATCTGCCCTGGGGATGGGTGACTGCGTGGGCACAGGGTCTTATACCCGCAGTAGGCCAATTCAGTCCTGGAATCACATCCATGCCCCTTTCCCAACAGGATCTTTATATTGGCGTATTGATATGTTTTGAGAGCATATTCCCAACTCTCAGCAGAGAAACCGTGCTGGAAGGGGCCAACTTCCTGGCCGTTCTCACAAATGACGCCTGGTTTGGCCGTACAGGAGCGCCTTATCAGCATGAGATCATGGCGATATTCCGGGCTGTTGAGACCCGCAGGTGGGTGGTGCGAGCGGCCAATACAGGCGTCAGCTCACTGATCAGCCCATGTGGCGTGAGAATGGCAAAAACTTCGCTGTTTGAGCCATGTTATATAGAAGGGCGAATTCGCCTTCGCAAAGGTCATACTTTTTATGTAAAATACGGAGAAATATGGTTATTATTATTTTGTTTATTTTGGGCAGTAGTTCCATTTTGGAGAAAAGTCCAAAAGGAGGCATGAGATGAGTACGACTACGGATAAAACAACAATAAATATACAGGAAATTAAGGAGCACTTGCAGGATCTTAGCGGACGTTTAGAGCTCCTGAGGGGTTATCTTTGATCGGGAGACTTTGGATAAGCGTCTTGCTGAAATAGACAAGGAGATGCTCCGTCAGGATTTCTGGGAAGACCCTACATCCAAGGAGTTGCTAAAAGAACGATCTTTACTGATAGAGCAAAAAGAGGATTTAGACCACCTTTCCGAGCAGTATGAAGAGCTTGAATTACTGCTTGAAATGGCAGAAGAAGAAGAAGATTTATCAGCCCTTAAAGATGTAAGTAGTGGGCTGAAGGAACTTGATGAAAAGATACACGGGATTGAACTCTCAAGACTTCTTTCAGGTTCGCACGATCGCAATAATGCTATTGTAACAATTCATGCCGGGGCAGGAGGGACCGAGGCCCAGGACTGGGCCGAGATGTTGCTGAGAATGTATCTCCGCTGGTGTGACAGGCGGGGGGTTGAGGTCAAAATGCTGGATCTTATGCCCGGAGATGAGGCCGGTACAAAGAGTGCGACATTTCTGGCTGAGGGACTCTATACCTATGGCTATCTGAAGTCTGAGGCCGGTGTGCACCGTCTGGTGCGTATTTCGCCCTTTGATGCTTCGGGGAGGCGGCATACCTCCTTTGCCTCTGTATTTGTGGCTCCAGAGCTGGATGAGACCATTCAAATTGATATTAATGAAAAAGATTTACGTGTAGATACATACCGGGCCAGTGGAGCTGGTGGACAACATGTTAACAAGACAAGTTCGGCTGTCCGCATCACTCACTTACCAACAGGGATAGTTGTTCAGTGTCAGAATCAGAGGTCTCAGCATAAAAACCGGGCTATTGCCATGAAGATCCTACAGGCCAGGCTCTTCGAACGAGAGAAGGCAAAGAAGGATGCGGAGAGGCACCAGGCCCATGAGAAGAAGAAGGAGATAGCCTGGGGAAGCCAGATCAGGTCCTATGTGCTCCAGCCCTATCAACTAATCAAGGATCATCGCACAGGCGTAGAGATTGGCAATGTGAGTGAAGTGCTGAACGGAAATCTGGATCCCTTTATCGAGGCATATTTGCAGGATCAGGCTTCAGTGTAACCTAATTTGAGCGATTAGCTGTTAGCCATTAGCGTTTAGCTTTTAGGTGTTAGTAACCTATTTGGAAAACAGCAGCAAATTAACCGCTAACAGCTAATACCTAAGTTTGTAATAGTAAAACATTCTGTAATCATTAAACTAATAGCTAACCGCTAAAGGCTAATCGCTCAATTTAGGTGTAACGAATTTCCCCTGAATTAACTTCAGCCTTCAGCCTTCTACCTTTAACCTTCTATCTAATAACGAATTTCCCCGGAATTAACCCTGACCTCTTCACCATTATCCAGGGTCAGCATGAGGCTTCCGTCAGGCGCAATCCCTTGAGCCAAGGCTTCAAACTCTGGATTGAGTTCAGCATTCAGACCATAGATCACCCTACGCCCCGAGGTGTCGCTCAGGAGATTCCAGTCCCTTATTACAGGATTTTGGGGCAGGTATCCAGGTTCAGTATTCAGACAGTCGGATTCCCATTGGTGAATAAGCCCGAAGGTCCAGCCGATCCGTGCCAGGATTTGGGCTGCAAGCTCTTTTGTGTACCAGTGTTTACCTGTAGTTATGGAAAGAGATGTGGCAAATGCGAGATCTTCAGGAAAGGTTTCCATGTTTGCGTTGATCCCTATGCCAAAGAGGAGATATGTCTGCCCGGAATTGGGTGCCCTGACTGCTTCTGTGAGGATGCCGGCCATCTTGCGTCCCTTTATTAATACGTCATTAATCCAGCGGATCTTTGTCGAGACTCCTTCTTCCCTCAAGACTTGGGCAATAGCCACTCCTACTCCCAGATTGTAAAAAGACCAGTTCTCAGTAAAAAGTGATGGATACAGGGCCAGACATAAATATAGCCCCCCTTTGGGGGCCCACCAGCTTCGTCCTATTCTGCCCCGGGCCTGGCCAAGAGAGCCTGCCCACCAGACGCAGCCGGATGGCAGATCGGTTCCATTGCTGTCGGCTTGGAGTATAGCCTGTCTGGCAAGGGGCATAAGCCTGTCGGCCTTTCTGTAATAATAGACTTCGTGGCCGACGACCCTTGCCCTTCTCAGGATTTTTTCTCTTGTTTCTGCATCCAGGTCGGTATTTTTGACAGAGTCCCGGATCTGGTAATGCGTGATGAGCCTTTTCAGCTCCTCGGCCTGCATAGTGTTTTTTGACACCGATTTAGTCACAACTCGTAGTTAATTAACTGAAGTTTTACTGAAATTATGTGATCTATGCGGTTAAGAAACTATTTAAAATCAATCACGAAAACACGAAGGTACGAAAACACGAAACAAGACATAGAAATTAAATAGAAATTCCTATACTATCAAGTTAACACCCTTTGGGCGAATTTAAAAAAAATCTCTGACACGGATTTCACTGATTATACTGCCTAATCCGTGGCCATCCGAGTAATCCGTGTCTAAAATGGAAATTACTATACTATCAAGTTGCTGATATACTGTTCGTGTTTTCGACATTTCGTGCTTTTGTGACAATTCTTTTCTTTTTCGTGTGTTGCACAATCTAACGTGTAACCGCACAGGTCAAAATTTTTGGGGTATTTTGTTTTTGACCAATAAAGCGTCGAACTGTGCATTTAGGGCGGCGGGAATCTTTCTCATTGTGTTTATCCGCATACGTCTATCTTTATTTATTTAGTGTTAAGCGGCTATATAAAAACATAAGTAATTATATTTTTCTTGTTAACATTTTTTATTTTTGGTATTTAAACGCAAGATAACCGTAAAATCATATAATCACTTGGAGTAAAGAAACTATAGAGGTCCGAGACAAATGCGATCTACGGCGGAAGCCAAGCCCATTTTGACCGAGGCGGCAACTATTGCAGCAGCGCCGGCGTTGTGCTACGGGATGGTTTTCCTCTACGAATGGGGCTATTGCCGGGAATTTGGGATACCATCGGGAGCAATCGCAGTCTCGTTTGGAAGTGTTTTCGTAGTCCTGGCAACTGTTATTTCCTCCATATTGCTCGTCCTGGCTCTATGGAATATGGCGTTCATTTTGCTCTATCCGGAAGCAAAAAGGACGCGAGTAGGCAGACAAGTAATATTTACAGTCCAATATGCTTTAGTGGTTCTGGGCTACCAACTTTTATCTAAGTCGACTTTTCTGGATTTATTTCCAATTTGGGTTGCCCTTGCCGCAGCGACGGTATTTAACTTTGCGTTTCATATCCTGGCGCACAGGAGAAGGCGGACGTACGAGGAGAAATTACGTGCGCAGGCGGAGACTGAAGCCGGAGCGGTGCGGCACCTCGGACTGGACGAGTACTTGATCTCGTTTTTGCGACCAATCGAGTGGTCTAATCGCAAAAAGCGATTTCCTATCAGCTCAGATATAGTTCCCTATGGAGGTTGTCCAAGATGAGATTTGGGAAAATTAATATCACCACCATTGGCCCGATTGCCCTCTTGGTTTTCGCTTTAGTTATATCCCTGTATGCCAGCGGTGTCGTCACCATTTTGGGAAACTCTTCCGGCCATAAGAAAGGCGGGGTATTAATAGGCGCGGGCGGCTCGTTTGACATTGGACTGAAGTACTTCTGGTTACAGGAAGGCTGGCAAATCTATGTTGATTATGAAGTGGAAGCCAAGGCGGGGTCTTTGGAATTGGGTCTGAGTGAGTATTTCCCGACGTCCAGAAAGATTGTATGGATGAGAGAGTACATATCCGGCAACAAAAAAGGCCGAGTCACCTTCACTGCCCCCAAGTCAACTTTTTATAAATTCTATTATGAGGGTAGCATGCTCCATGGCTTGGCCGGGAAAGGATTTAGTTATGACATAGATTATAGCATTACCTGGGGCTTATCATGAGGAGAGACAATAGGTTTGGCCCTGCCCGATCCACACCCCTTACTTACCCCTTACTTACCCCTTGCCTACCCAAGAGTGGGATCCGCTTTTGGCCCTAATCATTGAAAAACTTGGTAAATGAGGAGGGACTTATTATGTCAATTAATAAACTTTTTGAGGCTATTGAGGAAAGCGATCTTCAGGCCTTGGTAGATAATAATGTACCAGAAGGCAAGACCCTTGAATATAAGGAATCATTGCATAGCGATCATCCTACAGAGAAAAAAGAGTTTTTAGCCGATGTATCATCTTTTGCAAACGCCGCTGGTGGAGATTTGATCCATGGTATTAGATTAGACAAGATTATGGTGAGCCAGTGGAGGTTTGTGGTTTGTCGATTAACAATCCTGATGCTGAGATCTTGCGTCTGGAAATTTGGGGGACGGGACGCTCGGCGCTCCGCGCCTCACAACCAGCGGCTGCACAGCTGACTGCGCGCGCGGCTGATCCGCGGCGATTGTGCCTCGTAGCCATTAACAATATCAACAATTAAAATGGTAAGAATAATGAATCTTTCACCTTCGCTAATATGGTTTCTTGTGGGCGTTGTATTTTTAATCGCAGAGTTATTAATTCCTGGGTTCATCTTAATTTTTTTTACAGCCGGATGCTGGATAGCTGGATTAATTGTTTGGCTGACAGATATTGAATTAACGATCCAAATATTAATTTTCACTGTTTCCTCTCTGGTTCTTCTTTTTTCTTTACGCAAATACAGCATAAAAACATTTAAGGGAATCACCCGTGATGATATCGATGACCGCTATGCAGACTCAAAAATTGGAAAAACAGCTATAGTGACAAAAACAATAACACCAAGCATGCCTGGAGAGATAAAAGTCATGGGGAGTTTTTGGAGGGCTATTTCAGATGTAAAAATTGAAGAAGGACAATCAGTTTTAATAGGAAGCCAAGAGTCAGAGGATGGGCTCACTTTCAAAGTTAAACCTTTATAAGGAGGGAAAAATGAGCGAATCATTAATTGTAGTTGGTGTACTTGCAGTAATCATAATAATTTTATTATTTAAAACAGCTGTCATTGTTCCTCAACGGTCAGAGTATATTATTGAACGACTTGGTAAGTATAGTAAGTCGTTCAGTGCAGGCTTCCATATCCTTGTGCCTTTCATTGAGAATATTGCCTACAAACGTTCCCTGAAAGAAGAAGTAATGGACATCCCATCACAAGATTGCATAACTAACGACAATGTATCCGTATCAGTAGATGGTATTTTATACATCCAAGTTATAGATAGTAAGCTTTCCGCCTACGGTATTGATAATTATAGGTTTGCGGCGAGCCAACTTGCTCAAACTTCTCTCAGGTCAGTACTTGGCAGAATTGAATTAGATAGGACTTTTGAAGAACGTGAAATCTTGAACCAACAAGTAGTTTCTGCAATAGATGAGGCAGCACAAAATTGGGGCATTAAAGTATTGCGCTATGAAATAAAAGATATCAGACCTCCCCAAACTGTTATGGACGCAATGGAAAAACAAATGAAAGCGGAGCGAGAAAAACGTGCCTCTATAGCAACATCTGAAGGAGACAGGCAGTCTCGAATAAACCGTGCAGAAGGTTTAAAAAAAGAAGCTATTGAAGTGTCCGAAGGTGAGAAACAAAAACGTATAAATGAGGCTGAAGGTCAAGCAAAAGAAATTGAATTGGTTGCACAGGCCACAGCTGAAGGGATCAAGAAAGTTGCTGAATCTTTAAATCTGGCCGGAGGAGAAACAGCCGCAAATTTAAGAGTGGCAGAAAAGTATATCGCAGAATTTGGAAATTTGGCCAAAGAGAATAACACCATGATTATCCCTGCTAATATGGGAGATGTTTCATCAATGGTTGCAACAGTTATGTCCGTCTTGGGGCACACCAAAAAGACACCCCCAATTCAAAGTTCTTGATATAAATAATTTATGGCACACAAGGCGCTCCACCGGACTGGCAGGCCCGCGCGGTTTTTCGAGATTTTTCCACCACTTGTACTCCGCGCGAAGTTTTTCCCAAGCTGCTCGGCCAGCCGGCTCGCCGCTTCGCGCCTCACAACCGGCGAATTCAGCAGACTCAGCCTGCCCCAAACTGCGTTTGGCGCAGGCTTCGCTCCTGCTTCGCGGCGATTATGTGAGGAAATGACATATGAAATTGATGGAAGACGCGTTTCTGACACATTCGATAGAGATTAGAACAACACCAGAAAAGATATTTGATTACACTGCAAAAAGTCTCCGTCAATCTAAAAACATAACGAAAACTTATTCGTAATATATATGTTACGTATTCGTAACTTATATAGCTATTTTGGGATGGGGGCTCAAAAAGGACTTTTTTCAGCGTAATCAGGAAATAATATAATAGATGATGTCTTCAGACTTGGAGGATATTAAACCATGGTACGCCAACCCGCTGTAGCTGACCAGTTTTATGATGGAAATCCCACACGGCTTCACTACGAGCTTGGTAAGTTAATAGGTCCTATCAAGGAAGCAAGATCGGCAAAGGCAATAGTTGCGCCTCATGCGGGTTATATGTATTCAGGGGCCGTGGCCGGAGCAGCCTATGCCCAGGTCGAAGTGCCTGAAACCGTTATTATTTTAGGTCCGAGCCATACAGGAGTTGGGTCTCCGGCAGCAGTAATGACCGCGGGGGCATGGTCCATGCCTATGGGTACTGTCCCCATCTCAGAGGACCTTGCAGCCCTGATGGTCGAACTCTCTGATTATCTTGAAGATGATGCACTGGCACATACATACGAGCATTCCTTGGAGGTCCAGATACCATTTTTGCAATACCGCCAGCCCAGTTTGAGTATTGTACCTGTTTGCCTAAAAGACCTATCCTTTTCCGTATGTAAAGAGATAGGTTCTGCAATAGCAGAGGCGGTAAAACAGACAGGAAAACCTGTATTGTTAGTTGCCAGCACCGACATGACCCATTATGAGTCCCAGGAGCAGGCCCAGTCCAAAGACCGCCTGGCTATTGATAAGGTCCTCGCCTTAGACCCCCAGGGTCTTTTGGAAACCGTGAGAGGACATAATATATCAATGTGTGGGGTAATACCGACTACTGTGACTTTGGTGGCGTCTCTGGCCTTAGGAGCAGATTCCGCTAAACTGATTCGATATGCTACGTCAGGCGACGTGACAGGAGACTATGTACAGGTCGTTGGATATGCGAGTTTTATTGTTGAATAATGATTATGGATATTGACTTATAATCCTAAAATTTTTATATATCACATTTAGGGCCGGGTAAAAAATAAATTGGTAGAGTTTGCGCCCGGATTTGCCATAGATTTAATCGATCTGATTGAGTAAAATCGCAGGCAGAGCAGTGTTATGTTGAGGATTTTGCGATTGAGGATCGATTAAAGATGTGGTGAAGATGGGATGCGAAAATGCCAAGTTATTTTTTTCCCGGCCCTTAAACTGCTCTACTGGGGGATCGTCTAATGGCAGGACTGCAGGCTCTGAATCTGTCTATCTAGGTTCGAATCCTAGTCCCCCAGCCATTCTTCACATTTCGTCTTTTCTATATCACCTAAATTGAGCGATTAGCCTTTAGCGGTTAGCTATTAGTTTAATGATTACAGGATGTTTTGCTATTACAAACTTTCACCCTGTTGAATCCCCAAAGGGGGCAGCGAAGCTGCATTCAACAGGGTGAACCCGTTGGGTGTTATTTCTAATTAACGTAATGCCTTAATTTTTCAAAGCTAAACGCTAATGGCTAACAGCTAATCGCTTAATTTAAGTTGTATCAACAGAGGAATTGGTTGCCTCAGGTATAGCGAATGTTTTACTGTCTGGAAGACCATGGCCTTGAACTTGATTCGAATTTGCCAAGGTATACTCCCTCTCTAACATATGAGCTAATTCCTTCAGGCGTTTTTCCAGAATTCGCAGTCCGGATTTTGCCTCTTGGCAGTCCGGATTTATTTTAAGGGCTTCAACAAAGGCCATCCGAGCTTCTGCGTACCAACTGCCTTCCAGGTAATTTTCCCCTGCCATGCAGTAGGCCTCGTCAATGCCTGAAGGGAACATGGCACCAAGCGTCTGATTCAGTCCACCGCTTTTCTGCCAGAGTTTATTTATGTCTGACTTATGTTCGATCATAAATCGTACGAGCAAAGAGTTGTCTCGTTCAGCAAGGATCAGTGATTTCAGATGTTCAGCAGCACATACGAAAAGGTTTTCGAGCCTGTTTATTCCTCGCTGTATGTCTTCCAGCGTCTCTTCAAAGAAATGTTGGCAGTTTTCCTGCCAATCGTAAGCGGTGGCCGTGGTCGAGGCAACCTGATAGGCAGGGTGATAACGATCTGCCATGTAGGCGTTTTCCTTTAGCTTCATTGCCTCATGGAATATGGCCCCAACCATCCAGTCGAAAAAAAATGGTTCTGGTTGACTGTCCGGGTCGATATCTTTCCAGAGGCGGTGGCAGTTATCCTTTAATACCCATAGTGTCCCCCTGTCTGTTTGTGTCCCTACCCAATTGTCCAGACCTTCATAGGTGATGCCCGTGTTCCTGTATTTTTTTTCGATTTTTAGGAAAAAAGAGTATGAATAAATGAAGTCTCTCAATACGTTTTTTACAAAGAGGTCTTTCCGTTCCTCCAGCCAAGACTGTTTATCTTTGTTTTTCATTGTTAACCTGCCAAAACTATGAGTCCCACACCCAGCACCATTAGACTTGCTCCGGCTAAGCGTTGGGTGATCTCTTTTTCTTTGAATATAAGTTTTCCGTAAATGACGCTGAAGATCAGGCTGGTCCTTTTTACTGCAATCATATAAGCCGCTGTGACCAGATGAATTGCCCACATGTGACTGAGTACCATTATTGTCTGGGCAAGACCAATTGCCCACCAGGCGCCCCATGGATTTCGTCCGGTTTTTTTAAAGGACCATAGGGTTGATTGCTTATTCTGTGAACCAAATCCATTGGTTATCCAACTGAGTGCCCCGAGGCTCAACGGAGTGACTATTCCCAGTAACATAAAATAAAAACAGGCAAAGAATATCGGATCAGAGTGTTGAATCGCTTTTTTCCCCAGTACGGAAGTAAGGCCATATATTCCGGCGACTGCCAGCATAAGCCTCGATCCTTGCTCTTTGGCAATGGCCTTTATTGGTTCAAAAAGCCCTTTCCTGCTGCCTTTGATATGGAGGACATAGGCCCCTGTTACAATGCACAGTATGCCCAGGAGTCCCGCAATGGTGACCTTTTCATCCAGAACCAGCCAGCCGGTCAGTACAATGAATACAGGAGTGAAGGCGAGGAAGGGTATGCTGAGCGATAGAGGAGATACCCTGAGTGCCTGCATATATAGTAGCAAGGCAAGGATCTCAAAAGGGACCAGAAAGCCTACTGTCTGCCAAAAAACCAGGTCGGTTTCCGGCCAGGATATCACAAGGAGCAAGGGCAGCAAGAAGGGCATCGGGGCAGTGGATTTTACTATAGCCATACTGCCTGGAGAAAGATGGCTAAACCGGGCCTTCAGGATAGTATCCCCTGTGGCAGTGGCCAAAGCAGTCAAGATGGCTGCGGGAAACCAGTTCACCCACTATTTTCCATATTCTCTATACCCCTTCCTGACGTCCGGCCATGGAGCGAAGCCTGCGTATACGTTCCTGGATGGGAGGGTGAGTGCTGAACAGCTTTGCAACTGACGTGGCTGTGAGAGGGTTAACTATGTACATTTGCGCAGTTGCAGGGTTTACCTTCATGGGCACACGGTGATTCCATTCATCCATTTTTTTAAGGGCGCTGGCCAGGGACATCGGATGGTTACATATTTTGGCCCCTGTGGCATCAGCCTGATACTCCCTGCTCCTGGATATGGCCATCTGAATAAGGGCGGCAGCTATGGGAGCTATGATCATCATGATCAGTCCTCCTATCAGACCGCCTGCACCTTCATCGTCATCAGAGCCGCCAAAACCCCCGAACAGCATGGCCCACTGGGCCATAGTGGCAATGTAGCTTATGGCGCCTGCTATAACAGCAGCTACGGAGCTTATCAGTATATCCCTGTTGCGGATATGTGCGAATTCGTGTGCAAGGACTCCTTCCAACTCCTCGCGGTTGAGGAGCCGCAGGATACCCTCTGTGACCGCAACCGCAGCGTGATCCGGGTTCCGCCCGGTGGCAAAGGCATTAGGGGTCTGCTGGGCTATGAGGTAAACCTTCGGCTTAGGTATCCCGGCCTTCTGCGCAAGTCCTGCTACTATAGAATGGAGCTGTGGGGTCTCTGCTTCAGAGACTTCCCTGGCCCCGCTCATCTTCAGGGCAAGCTTGTCGCTGTACCAGTAAGCAAAGAAGTTCATTGCGCCGGCCATCACCAAGGCTACGGTCATGCCTGTGCGGCCACCCAGTGCCCCTCCAACGAAGAGAAAGAGAGCCGTGAGGGCGGCTAAAAACATGAATGTTTTAAACATATTGTACATACTTTCTGATAGTCCTCCAGAGCCTCTTGCAAAACCCAGTCTTTGGTCCGATGGCTGCGTTGCTCGTCGTCAAAAATGCTCACGTACCTGACTAAGTACGCTCCGCGTTTTTTCCTCCTCGCGCCTTGCCCTCGAACAAAATCCATGAGTTATGCAAGAGGCTTTTCGTATAAATTAATTTTAGATCAATGGCTTCTTAGGGAATATGTTTATCCCCCAATATGATCATTTTCCCATCTCAAGGCAAGGGGGCAGGTATTTTGCGAGCAGCGTCTAATCTTTGCCCTGCATGATGTTGGTAGCCTTTTCCACATCCAGTTTGCTGCCCATGAAGACCGGCACCCTCTCGTGGAGGGCTGAGGGCTTTATATCCAAAATATTCTGTTCACCATCTGTGGCAGCCCCGCCTGCCTGTTCCAAAACATAGGCCATAGGAGCAACCTCGCACAAAAGGCGCAGCTTGCCCTTTGGCTTTGCAGGATCTTTCTTGTCAGCCGGGTACATGAATATGCCGCCATATAGGAGGTTTCTGTGGAAGTCAGCTACAAAAGAACCAATATACCTGGCTGCATATGGCTTTCCCGTCTCATTTTCCGGGCTCTTGAAGTAATCCACCACCTTTTTTGTTCTCGCGTCCCAGTAACAGGTATAGGCCTCGTTGACAGAGTAGATCCTTCCCCTTTCAGGGATCGTAATATTCCGGTGAGAGAGGAGAAATTCCCCTACTGACGGGTCAAGGGTAAAGCCGTTCACACCCTTGCCTGTGGTATAGACCAGTATTGTGCTGGGACCGTAAATGAAGTAGCCGGCCGCCACTTGTTTCGACCCGCGGCGGAGGAAGTCGTCAAGGGTGATATAAGGCCTGTCACTCACCTTTCGATGGATTGAGAATATCGTGCCGATGTTGACATTTGCGTCGATGTTGGATGATCCATCCAGGGGATCAAAGATCAGGATGTAGTCTTCCTGAGGCATGTCTTCCGGGACCGGTATGATGTCGGCGTTTTCTTCAGAGGCCATAGCACAGACCACACCGGCCCGCTCCATCCTATAGATGAGCACGTAGTTTGCAAAATCGTCAAGTTTGCGTACTCGTTCTCCCTGCACATTGATCTCACCCGTAAGCCCCAGGATATCCACAAGCCCTGCCTTATTGACCTCACGAGATATGATTTTTGCCGCGAAGATAAGCTCTTGCAGAAGCCTTGTCAGCCGCCCTGTGGCTGCGGGAGATTCTTTTTGGTGAATCAACAGATGTTCAGTGACAGTAATGCCTAACCCCTCCATTTCTTTACTCCTTTCCGGATAAATTTGTCCCAGTTTCTATAGTAGTGCATATAATAAATATTAGTTTA
>Ga0209121_10003816_pt1 | contig 14351 bp, 16 predicted proteins | sample Cruoilmetagenom3_FD_187292 | JGI IMG/M metagenome (GOLD analysis project Ga0209121, IMG submission 187292) | Oil polluted marine microbial communities from Coal Oil Point, Santa Barbara, California, USA - Sample 3 (SPAdes) (version 2) | ecosystem: Environmental > Aquatic > Marine > Oil seeps ...
TGACCTAACCCGCACAGCCCACACATAGGGGCACGCTGGGGTCATGCTTGAGCCTAGCTTCGGCAATGTCTTCGCCGCATTTTAGGCAATAGCCCCACTCGCCTGCCTCCAACCGCTGAAGGGCTGATGCGATCCGGGCGCCTTCTGCATCGCGGCGGCGCTCTGTCGCCTGGGCCATCGCTTGCTGTTGGATCGCATCCATGCGCGACAATCGCCCAACGCTGTCCTGCTGCAATTCAACCGTATTGCGCGAATCGGAATTGGCGGTGTTCTCAGCTTCCAAAGCCGCCTGCCGGGCTTTCAAAGCGGAGCGTGCCTCATCCTGCGTCATGCCGACCAATCCACCGCGTCCAAGCCTTGTTGGGCCAGAAAGTCATTGGTTTGGCTGAACGGTTTGGAACCATAGAAGCCAGTGTAGGCTGACAAGGGGCTGGGGTGCGGGCTGGTCAGCACCAATTGATCATCGCGCCGGCCCAAGCCCGAAACGCGGCCAGCTTTCTTGCGGGCATGGCTGCCCCACAGAATGAAAACGCATGGGGATGCGCGATCCACCACCGCCTGCACACAGGCATCGGTCACCGCGTCCCATCCCCGGCCTGCATGGCTGCCCGCCTTGCCTGCCTCTACCGTCAAAGTGTTGTTGAGCAGCAGCACACCCTGCCGTGCCCACCCATCAAGATTGCCGCCATCGCGGCGTGGAATACCCAGGTCGCTTTCCAGTTCTTTGTAAATATTCACCAGCGACGGCGGGGTTTTGACGCCATCAGCAACCGAAAAGCAAAGTCCATGTGCCTGGCCCGGTCCATGATATGGATCTTGCCCCAATATCACGACCTTCACCGCATCGAGCGGGGTGAGTGCAAGCGCATTTAACCGTTGTCCGCGCGGGGGATAGATCGCTTTTCCCCCATTCTCTTCAGCGCGCAACCACCCGCCCAGCTTGCGCGCCTCATCCGTCGCCAAAGCAGGCTCCAACGCTGCGCGCCAACTGTCGGGAATGGGGTCTTGCGTCATGCCGCCATGCTACGCTGGCATAGGCTGTTCTGTCACCACCCCCTTTCCCTCTTTCCTCAATCAGCCTAAGGCGCTGTTCTTATGACAGTGCATTTTCATGAAGAAGACCTGCCCGCAGGCGTTCTGGCGGATGGCCCGGTGGCCATCGATACTGAAACCATGGGCCTGGTGACCCGGCGCGACCGACTGTGTGTCGTGCAGATCAGCGATGGCGGACCGGACGAACATCTGGTCCGTTTCAATCCTGGCAGCGCCTATGACGCTCCCAATCTGAAAGCCGTTCTGGCCGACCCCAACCGGATCAAATTGTATCATTTCGCCCGGTTTGATCTGGCAGCGATCGAATATTATCTGGGCGTGATGGCAGCGCCTGTATTCTGCACCAAAATCGCCAGCAAGCTGGTGCGCACCTATACTGACCGGCATGGTCTGAAAAATTTGGTCGACGAGCTGCTGAATGAAAGCATCTCCAAACAGCAGCAATCGTCTGATTGGGGTGGGCCTGTGCTCAGTGAAGCACAGCGCGATTACGCCGCCAGCGATGTACGCTTTTTGCACCGAATGCGTGAGGAATTGATCCTGCGGCTGGAACGCGAAGGCCGGATGGATATGGCGCAAGCTTGCTTTGATTTCCTCCCCACCCGATCACGGCTGGATATCGCTGGTTGGGAAGATCGCGATATATTCAGCCACGAATAAGGCGCTTGTGCGTTAGTAACAAACCATGGTGATCAAAAGACGCATCGAAACCGAAGAGGCAAAGAGGCTGCGTGGTAGGCGGCAACACTTTGCAGCGCCCGGTGGATCGCATGACAAATTGATCGGTTGGTTGGGCCGCCTTCTGCCGATGGGCATAGGCGTCGTGGCCGCCTTGATGGTGGTAACCCCGCTCAGCCCGCGCGGCGAGGTCAGCTTTCTGCTCGACCGCAACAAGGTCGCGATGATTGATGAGCGGCAGAGCGTTGATAATGCGATGTATCGCGGCGAGGACGATCATGGTCGACCCTTCACTTTGACCGCCGGAGAAGCCGTCCAGCAATCGAGCGAAGAAGGCATAGTCCGCATGACCGATTTGGTCGCCAGCATAGTCTTGTCAGAGGGTTTGGCGCGGATTGAGGCCCAGGGCGGCACATTCGATATCGAGCAGGATCTGGTCTCAATCATCGGGCCGTTACGCATGACCGCGGCAGATGGGTATTCTATGGTCGCGCGCGATGTCTCGGTCGATCTGGAACAGCGGGTGATGTATGGAACCGGCGGTGTTGACGGCCAAGTGCCAGCCGGCGAATTTTCAGCCGATGAATTGCGCGCCGATCTCAGCGCGCGTACCATTACTTTGGATGGCAATGCGAAGATGCGCATGACGCCGGGAAAGCTTAGGATGCCATGACTCATTCCATTCAACCTCAATCATCCGCCAAGGGCCTAACCCGCACAGCGGTGCGTTCTGCCTTGGGTGCGTTTTGCATCACCGCTGCGGCGATGGCCGGCATTCAGCTTAACGCGCAGGCGCTGGGCTCGCACAATTCCAATGCTCCGGTTGATTATGCCGCGGACCGGATTGAGTTGCAGGACCGCCAGAACCGCGTGGTCCTGACCGGCAATGTTGCGATCCGGCAGGCCGGATTGCAAGTGCGCGCAGCCCGCACCTTGGTCAATTTCAGCGATTCTGGAGAGCTGAGCATTCAGCGCATTACAGCCACGGGCGGCGTGCGCGTCACGCGCGGCAATGAAGCGGCATCCGGCGATGTAGCGGTGTATGATTTCAACCGCCGTATCATCACGATGGCGGGCAATGTCCACCTCCAGCGTGGCGGCGATACGCTGAGCGGTGGCCGCTTGGTGATCGATTTGCAAAGCGGCGTGTCCAGCGTTGATGGGCAATCAAGCGGGGGATCAAGCTCTGATGGCAGCGATGGCCGCGTAACCGGCAGCTTCAGTGTGCCGCAATCCAGTTCCGATTAGGGGCCGATACCGATTAAGGGCGCTCAATAAGCCCGAAATTAGTAGGCATTATCATGGCGCAGCACCAACAGCGTCCTCCAGGTAATCACAATGTCGCGCAGCAGCGACCAGCCCTGGATATATTCAAGATCGGACTGCAGACGCTGGGTTAGGTCTTCTTCCCGATCCGTAGCCCCGCGAAAACCGCGCACTTGTGCCAAGCCCGTCATGCCGGGCCGCAACGAATGGCGCTGCCAATACTGGCTGTCCACTTCCCAGAACAATTTGTCATTCGCTTTGGAGCCGATCGCATGCGGGCGCGGACCTACAATCGACATGTCTCCGCGCAGCACGTTCCACAGCTGCGGCAATTCATCCATGCTGTTGGCCCGCAGACGGCGCCCAATGCGGGTAACCCGGCGATCATCGCGGCCAGTTGACAGCCCCCCGTCGCCATCACTGGCGGAGGCTGACATCGTGCGGAACTTCAGCATCTTGAAAAAGCGATTGCCGCGTCCCAACCGCCTCTGCACGAACAGAACCGGGCCGCCATCCCCCAGCTTGATCCGTGCCGCAGCCATGGCGAATACGGGCGCAAGAGCCACCAAAGCCGCTGACGCAACGGCAATGTCGAACCCACGCTTGATCGCGCGCGATTGGAGCGACAGCGGGCCATTGGACACAACCAATGCGGTGCAGCGCTGATCCTCATATCGGATCACGCCCGTTGCGCCCATCGCATGCACAGGCTCGCTGATGATTTCGCCGCGCACACCAAATGATTTCAGCATGAAGGCCCATTGCGCCCGGCACCCCTTTTGACACAATACGACCACGCGATCCTGATTGAGCAGCAATTGGCCCAGCCGGTCGAACATGTGCGGGTCATCAGCAATTGGCGAGAGACCGTTGCTCTTGGTGCAAATCCGCACCGCACCGTGCAAGGCAAAGCTGGGCCCGCCATCATCCAGGATCAGTTGATTGCTAACCTGGCCACCCCAGAAGCGCGCGACCAGCCGCGTTCCCAGCCACCGTGAAGCGCCCAGGGCCACCAGGCAAAACGCCAGCCCCAAGGTAAAGCTTCCGCGTGAAAATTCTGCGTTGGACTTGGTGTAGAAGGCCACGAAGTTGAGCAAGAGCGCAGCAACCACCAAGGCGGTCCAAGTTTTGCGAATAGCTAGACGCCAATCGGTCAAAACCTTGGACGAATACGCCCGACTATAAAGGGCGATGGTGAAGAATATCGGCAATAACAGCTGGCCCTGTACCGCAGCGCGAGTGTTCCACCATGACCCTTCATAAAGCAGTCCGGCAAGGGTGAAGCAGAACAGGATTGCGGCGAAATCGCCCCACAGCATCACGATGTAAAAACGCAGCCTGCGCCGTTCCAGCGAAAACACGGGCGGAAGCGCGATCGCTTCTGCCTGTATCATCTCGCTTGGAGGCCCAAAGGGCTTGTTCATATTAATTGCGCGTCCCGATTTTTATATTCATGTAGTCGCGAATTCGAGCAAGTTTAATCGCACCAGAATTCTATGCACAATTAAAGGACTGTTACGCGGCGCAGTCGGCGGCGGTCAGCGGCGTGCGGCAAACCGAGCAATTTCGACAAGGCCTTGGGACAAAAGCAGTTCTGCTGACTGACTGTTGGTCAAAAGCGCCCGATGCAAACCGATCAATTTGACCGCCAATAGTTCCAATTTGCGGCGCGGCCAGCGCGCCAATTGGTTGCGGATTTCCCTTTCCTCTCGAAAAAAGATGCCCAAGGAGGCCTTTTCGCCTCGGTTAAGCGTGTCGAGCGACGCTCCCGAACCCAGACGCGCGGTAATCTGGCTCAGCTGCGCAGCGCGCCGTTCAATCGCCAGCAACAGGCCAACCGGGTTCATAGAATGCTCTCGCATCCGCCGCAGCTCGCGATCAATCCGCTTCACCTCGCCCGACAGCACCACATTGACCATTGGCATAAAGCCATCTTCCTCGCTCGCTGCGCCAATCGCCTCTAGATCATCGACGGTCACTTCTTGCGGAGATTGCGGCGACGCATCACAATAGAGCGACAGCTTGGTCACTTCGGATTGGGCCAAGCGAACATCCAGATTGGCCGCGCGGGCAATCCGTTCGGCCAAGTCGCCATTCAGCTTAAGCCCAGCGGCATCGGCCATGCCCCGAACCGACACAGTGACCGATGACAGATCGGGCGGCCAGAACATCGCCACCAGCGCATCCTTGCGTTTTTCCAGCAATTTGGCGGTGCGTGACTTGTCCGTCGCCGAAGTCGCCACCACCAATACCGGAGCCGCTTCGCCCGCGCCTGCTTCGCCAGTGTCGATCAAAGCCTTGATAGCATCATGCGCTTCATCGCCCACTGCGCGCACAAAGATATGCCGTTTATCCCCAAACAAGGATGTGGAGCGAGCTTCGTCCCCCAGACTTGCCGGATCCTTGCGCAAATCCGCGCCCGACATCTCCATCTTCTCGCCCGCATCGTCATACTGTTCGATAACGCGGGTTGCAGCAGCCGAAGCGCCGGCCTCGTCAGGTCCGCAAAAGAAGAAGATGGAGCATTGTTGCGCAGCCCGAGGAGCAACCGAGGCAAAGTCGCGTTGGGTCGCCTTCACGGCTGGACTTGCCCATCTGCGTTGTCTGACGCTTCCTTGGGGCCTGCCTCACGCAATGTCAGCGAGATCTGCGTGACCATCCGATCCGCAATGTTCAGCGCCAGATTTTCCAGCGCCCGTTGTTCCGCGGCAATGGTGGCATATTCACTCGACACAACATCAATGCCCGCATCCGAACCGGTGCTGGCGTCCAGCAAAATGGTGCCGGTGGTGGTGTCAGTAAGTTGATAGCGCGCGCGCAAAACGCGCCGTTCGCGGGTGATGGTGTCATCGTTGAGAACGCCAAGGCCCTGCAGCGAATCGTCCAATTGAACCTCGAGCTTGTACCGAGCCGCCGCAACTCCTGCGGCGCTCAGTCTGTCGGTCAATGCGTTGCGCACCAACCACCCTGCACGTCCGGGAATAGGGGCCACATCCACACTGGCCAAACCTTGCGCGACAGACGCATTGCCTGTGCCGCCATAAAGCGGCTGCATTCCGCCACAGCTCGCTGCTCCCAGACAAAGCGCCATCACGGCAACAAGGCGAGCGGCTGCGTGCATCAGGTGACGATGTTCACCAATCTATCCGGCACTACGATCACTTTGCGAACCTCTGCTCCATCAATCGAACGCTGAACCTTCTCGCTCGCAAGTGCAAGCGCCTCCAGATCCTCTTTCGCAGCGTCTTTGGGCACAGTGATCGTATCGCGCAGCTTGCCTTTGTGCTGGATGGCGATGGTCACTTCATCTTCAACCAGCAGGGCCTCGTCCACTTGGGGCCAGGCCGCATCCGCAATCAAGCCGTCATTGGCATTGTCAGACTTGGCCCATGCTTCCTCGGCCAAATGCGGCATCATCGGCGACACCAGCAGCAAAATGGTGCGGATGGCAAAATTGCGCGAGGCCGAAGGGGCTGCCTTTTCAGCAGCGCCGGTCAGTTCGTAAATGCGCGCCACCGCCTTGTTAAAGGACAATGCTTCGATATCGTCAGCCACCGCTGCGATGGTCTGGTGGGATTTGCGGTCAAGCGCCTTGTCTTCGCCCTGCTGGTCTGCATCCACGCTTTCAAACAGACGCCACAGGCGCTGAACAAACCGCGCGCAGCCTTCGATGCCGCTTTCAGACCATGGCAAATCGCGTTCTGGCGGGCTGTCTGACAGCATGAACCAGCGCGCCGCATCTGCGCCATAGGTGTCGATGATATTGTCCGGGTCGACGATATTCTTCTTCGACTTGGACATTTTGATCACGCGGCCGATATCAACCGCTTGGCCATCAGCTTTCAGTGACGCGCTTTCGCCGCCCCGATCGACATCGGCTGGGGTGAAATAGACCTGCCGGCCATTTTCCTGCCGCGAATATGTCTCATGCGTGACCATGCCTTGGGTGAACAGGCTGGCGAAGGGTTCTGCAAAATTGAGCAAGCCAATATGCTGCAAGGCGCGGGTCCAGAACCGTGCATAGAGAAGGTGCAAAATGGCGTGTTCAATCCCGCCAATATATTGGTCCACCGGCAGCCATTTCGCGACCTCTTCGGGGTCGAACGGCCTGTCTTCAGGTTGGCTGGCAAAGCGCAGAAAATACCATGATGAATTGGTGAAAGTGTCCAGCGTATCGGTTTCGCGCCTCGCCTTGCCGCCGCATTCGGGGCAGGTCACATGCTTCCAGCTTGGGTGACGTTCCAGCGGATTGCCCGGCGTCTGGAAATCAACATCTTCGGGCAAAGTAACCGGTAGCTGGTCCTTGGGCACGGGCACCACACCGCAGGCATCGCAATGGATGAACGGGATCGGCGTGCCCCAATAACGCTGGCGCGAAATGCCCCAATCGCGCAGCCGCCAAACGGTGGTGCCTTGGCCCCATCCTCCCGCTTCTGCGCGGGCAATCACATCAGCCTTTGCGTCTTCTACGCTTTTGCCATCGAGGAAATCGGAATTGACGATGACGCCGTCGCCCGGCTCTGCCTCCCCGCCCATCGGCGCATCAGCTTGGGCCGCATCGCTGGCCACCACTCGGCCAATCGGCAGGCCATATTTGGTCGCAAAGTCAAAGTCGCGCTGGTCATGGCCCGGAACGCCCATCACCGCGCCCGTGCCGTAATCCATCAGCACAAAGTTGGCGATGAACACCGGCAGCGCATCACCATTGAACGGGTGCTTGGCCGTAACGCCGGTATCGAAACCCAGCTTGTCTGCCGTTTCCAGCTCTGCAGCTGTGGTTCCGCCGCGCTTGCATTCTTCGATAAATTCTACCGCCGCTGGATCATGGGCAGCAATGGATTGCGCCAAGGGATGGTCGGCCGCAATTGCGCAGAAGCTTGCGCCAAAGATTGTATCGGGACGGGTCGTATACACCGGCAGTTTGTCGCCATTGGAAAGATCAAAAGAGAATTCCAGACCGGACGATTTACCAATCCAGTTTTCCTGCATCAGCCGGACTTTTTCCGGCCAATCATTCAGATTACCCAGCCCCTCAAGCAGATCTTCGGCAAAGTCGGTGATCTTGAGGAACCACTGGTCCAGCTTGCGCTTTTCAACCTCGGCACCAGAACGCCAACCCTTGCCATCGATGACCTGTTCATTGGCCAGCACGGTCATGTCGACCGGGTCCCAATTTACTTCGCTGGATCGGCGATAGACCAAGCCAGATTGGTACATATCCAGAAACAGCGCTTGTTCATGCCCGTAATATTCCGGGTCGCAGGTCGCAAATTCGCGTTTCCAGTCCAACGCAAAACCAATGCGTTTGAGCTGGGCCTTCATCGTCTCGATATTTTGCCGGGTCCAGCCGCCGGGATGCACACCCTTTTCCATCGCCGCATTTTCAGCCGGCATGCCAAAGGCGTCCCAGCCCATCGGGTGGAGCACTTCGAAACCGCGCATGCGTTTATACCGGGCGAGCACATCGCCCATGGTGTAATTGCGGACATGGCCCATGTGGATGCGTCCCGATGGATAGGGAAACATCTCCAGCACATAGCTTTTGGGTTTGTCCGAATTGCTGTCAGCGTTGAACGTGCCAGCCTGGTCCCAGGCCAATTGCCAGCGGCCGTCGGATTGGGACGGATCGAAACGCGTATCGGTCATTTGATCCCCGCTAGGGAAGAAGGGTTAACTGGCGACCGCTTTACGGCGCAAATCGCGCGCCTTGGTCAGGATGATATCTTCGAGCTTTTGCACGGTCGCGGCCTGAACCGGAGCATCGACCCAGCCGCCGCCTTGGGCGACTTGTCGGCTGGCTGCGACGCGCAACGCGTCAGCCCGCAAGTCTTGATCCAGGATCACCACGGTGATCTTGACCCGCTCGCTCGGATTGCTGGGGTTCGAATACCAATCGGTTACGATCACGCCGCCAGCGCTGTCTGCCTGCAACAAAGGAGCAAAGCTGACCGCTTCGAGCGACGCGCGCCATAGGTAAGAATTCACGCCGATCGTGGAAACCTGCGAGGCGGCCAAGTCAGCCTTGGGGCGCTCGCCTCCGCCACATGCCGTCAAAGCAGCAAGCGCCGCGCCAGCAAAGACAGTGCGAGCCATAGCCGTAAAGGTTGGGCGGCGGATAATTGATTGGTGGGCGATCATGAATCCTCGAAATCCTAAATGGTGTTCTCAATGCTCTATAGCCGCCCCATCGTGCGCGGCAAGCAGAGAGAGAAGACCGTACACCGATGCGTTTGAGTAAGGCTTGTCGAATGCCTCGGATTGGCCTCTTCGCTTGCTGGTCAATGGCTTGAGACCCGGCGCGCTTTACCGCGGCTGAACGTTACTGCGAATCGATCCCGATTTTAGCGCCAACAATAGCGCCAACAATATAGTGCGAATCGCATCGCAATTGCCGCTTTGATACGCCCCAACCCCCGATTCTGTGTGCCTGATGCAACACGCAGGCTGTGTAATGCATTCAAACCATCGAAAAATTTGCCTCGGGGTTCTGCATAACCTTATGGTAAGCATTATCCAACCGATTCGCAGGGCGCGTACTATGGCTTTTAGTCATTCACAGTTCAGGCGCTTTGGAATAGAGGTAAGGCAGTTTGATAAAGGCGTTCGTTTGATGTCCACGACAACCAACAGCAAAGCAAAGAGAGGCTATACAATGCCTCTTGTGCTGGCTGCTGCTGGTTTGGCATTGGCTGTTCCTTCTGCTGGCCTCGCGTTGGGCGCATTTTCTGATGGCGCCGTATCGGCTACCGGTCAGGGCTTTGGCATTTTCACACCAGCATCGGTTGATCCTCAACTTGCTCAGCGAGTTGCCGATCAGGCACGCGCCAAAGGCATGCGGTTTACGCCTGCTGGTTCTGGCGTTGCCAAAGAACGCACAGTGACTGTAGCGGTGCGCGTGGACGATGATACCGCCCGCGCCATTTCGTTCCGCTCAGCCATCGACGCCACACCTGGTGCTGGACAGGGTATCGCAGCGATTGCCACTTCGCGTTACGATTTGGGCATCTCGCGCGATTATCAAAGTTTTGCTCGTCCGATTGCTTTGCCGGAAAAAGTCCGTAATCTGAGCATGCCTGACCTTGCGAATTTCGCACCGTCAGAAGCAACCGCCTCGGACAAGCCTAGCCGGTTCCAACCGCGCATTGCCTTGGAAGACAATGACAAGGCGGGCCGTGCGGCTGACACATTGGAAGGTCTTGGTTCGCAAACAGTTGATGTTGGCGGCGCCTATCGCCTGTCACGCAATCTGGATGTGACCGCTGGTGTGCGCCTGTCGCAACAACGCGATCGCCTGAGCCCGCTGGCTGATCCAACACAAGACAGCCAAGCCGTTTACGTTGGAACGCAATTCCGCTTCTGATCGGAATGGCTAAGCGCAGCGCGCGCTTCTCTCAATAAATCCGGCCCCAAGAAATTCGCCCTGTCAATTTGCATGCACTGCCCGGCTTTGGCAGGGTTTTGTACCTATGACCCTATGGCCCTGCCAGTTACCAGCCAGAACCCTTCGCTTGTTTGGAGAAATATCATGTCACGTGTTGCTGTCGTTACCGGAGGAACCCGCGGGATTGGCCGCGCCATTTGCGAACAATTGCAAGCTGATGGCTTCACCGTTGCGGCCAATTATGCAGGCAATGATGCTGCCGCCGATCAACTGAAGGCAGACACGGACATTCCATCATTCAAATTTGATGTGGGCGACCATGAAGCCGCCATCGAAGGTTGCGCCCGAATTGCCGAAACGCTCGGCCCGATTGATGTGGTGGTAAACAATGCAGGCATCACCCGAGACGGTACGCTTCACAAGATGAGCTATGATGATTGGCACGAAGTAATGCGGATCAATCTGGGCGGATGTTTTAACATGGCCAAGGCGTGTTTCCCCAGTATGCGTGAACGCAAGTGGGGCCGGATCGTTAACATCGGATCGATCAATGGTCAGGCGGGCCAATATGGGCAGGTCAATTATGCCGCCGCCAAATCGGGCATCCACGGCTTTACCAAGGCGCTGGCTCAGGAAGGCGCAAAGTTTGGCGTGACGGTCAACGCCATCGCGCCGGGCTATATCGACACCGATATGGTTGCCGCTGTACCAGAACCTGTGCTGGAAAAGATCGTCGCCAAAATCCCCGTGGGCCGCTTGGGCGAAGCGCAAGAAATCGCGCGCGGCGTGGCATTTCTGTGTGCGGAAAACGGCGGCTTTGTCACCGGATCCACCATGAGCATCAATGGCGGCCAGCACATGTATTGAGGTAAGTATTGGGGTAAGCGTAAAACATCGGGATTATTGCCCCCCAATTTGGTGGCGGTAATCAGCGGCTGGCTTTGCCTTTACGATAGGCCACCAAAATATCCGATGGGAAACGAGCCAGCCCAATCAGCATAAGTGCCCGGCAAAGCAGCCGCGCGCGCCAATCACTATAGACCGCCGCGCCCAATTCCCATGAGGCAACCAGAAGCTCGCCCTTCACGCTGGTGTCATAGCCTGTGCGGATATGGTGGCCATCATGCAGGGCCACAATTTCCCGACGCCAGCGCCAATTGGGTAATGGCATTTCGAACGACCCAAGCTTGGCCATCCAAACCGTCTTGGATTCTTCGTCTGCGGCCAACCCATTGCGCCGCCTGAAGGCCTCAATCCGATAGTCTGGGATATGCGAAACCGGTTCATCCACACTTGGCCGATCAGCCATCAATTCCGTCCCTCGAAATCTGCTGTTGCCCGGGGGCTGCGATGGACATTGCCCGCTGAGTCACCGGAGATATTCCGGGCCGAGGCGGAAGGTTTGCAGGCAGTTTAATATCCCACGCCAGGCCCATCTTCTCCAGCAATCGGATGAATTGAAATCCCAAATCTATTTGGCCGGGATAGAGTCCATGGGCTGCCGAGCGTGGAAATGCGTGGTGGTTGCAATGCCAGCTTTCCCCCATCGTAGGAATCGCCAACACAGGCACATTATGCGCCTGCAAGGCTGCATCATCCAAATGCCAGTCCTGCGGTCCGCGCGTGTGCGCAATGTAAGAGATATACCAATGCATGGTGATGCAAGCGGCCACTCTAACGATGACACCCCACACCACCCAGCTCCATCCGCCAAGGGCATAAAGCACCAGCGCCAGCGGAATTTGGTGGAGCATCCACGTCGCTTGCAGGAATTGATAGAACCGGTCCTTGGTGATCGCATCACCGGGATCAAAGCCAGGCGGATGGTCCAGTATCAGCTTCAGATTGAGATAGGTAAAGCCCTCGATCCACATTGGTTTGCCATGCCGCAGGAACCAATGGCATTCTTCCTCTCGTTGAGCCCAATCGCGGCTGTCGTGCAGACCGATGGTCCATATCGGCCCGCCCATACCCACCAGGGTGCCGCAATAGACCATCGCCCGTTCCAGCCATTTGGGGCATTCAAAGCTGCGGTGGATCAATCGGCGGTGGAACCCAACCGAATGGCCCGCACATAAGGTAATGGCAGACAGCACCAAGAAGGAAGCAAACCCTCCCCAACTGAAATACAGTGGCCCCAGGATAAGCGCGCCAAGGATAAATCCCATATTCCATAACGACCGGGCCGGATCCCACACAACGCGCCCTTTGCCGGGGTCGGCCTGGTCCAGACCGGTCAACGAATTGACCTTGAACGCGGCGCTTCCGATTTGCAGGCTATGCCCCATGGAACGTCCCCTCATCCACCTCTTCAACGGGGTGGCGCATGATAATATCGGTCAGGAATTGCTTGGCACTTTGGCGCGCGGCGACATGCTGCATTGGGCCAAAATACCAGGCCGGATCTAGGCTCCGTTCATAGCGCACCGTCAACGCAACGCGGGTTTTGCCATTGGGCAAAGGGGTAAAGCGGACATCGGTCCCGTCGATGCGCATGTAATTGGCCAGATAGGAATCGTTGCGGGTAATCTCGGTGCGGATGTGATCGGCGCTCACCTTGGCGATTTTGACATGCATCTCGCCCTTATGTTCATTGGTGAAAATCCACCGATTATATGTGAAGTGCAATTTGTGAACATCGCCCTGTTTCAACGAACCGGCGAAAACCTGGTCGGGCAGCGGAAACAGTTTCAAGAACCAATGGCGATCTTCACCAAAAGCGATCGGCTTGGCCATATTGGCTTGAAGTTGCTCAATCGATTGGTCGCTTTCTGCGACATAAGTGGCCGTTCCGTTTCGCTCCACCGTCGTCATCGGGGTCAAGCCTTCTGTCACCAACATCAGAACAATCACCGGCAAAGCGTAAGCTTTGAACGTGTTGTTCAGATCATTGGCGGACTGCTTGTCTTTTGGCGGTTCAAACAACGCGCTGGCTGCAAAACCAACCGATACAAAAGAGTAATAGATCGGCATGAACATTACCACGCAGATGAAACCTTCGAACAGAATTACCGAGGTTGCTAGAAAAACAATCGTGCTCATCCGAAGATGATTTGCATAACGCGCGCCTAAGGAAACGCTTTCGCTATTCTTGGTCAAAAATGCCAAAGCCACTGAAATCAGAAACGGAACAGCGATATAAACCAGCGTTGTTGTTGCAAATGCACTGTCCAGCAAAAACCTTAGCGCCAACGTAGAAACGCCGACAACCAAAAGAATGATTTTCCAAGAAATGTTCATGATTTCATAGACTACGCCAATGTTACTGGCGGAGCAATCATTAGGGCCACCGGCCGCTCGCGCTTTCCTACAGCACCGCATTTTGCCAAGGATGGCGCTGCTCTTTCACATGGTCGAGACAGGAAAATGCCTCAAAACGGACATCAGATGATGCGGCCCGAAGTTGGAAAAGTGTCAAAATTGAAATTCGACCTTAAGCATCTATAATATCTAATGAAATTGATATTTTTGCGCGAAAGACAGTGTCAAAAGTGTCAAAATTGAAATCTGGGCTTTGCAGGCAATGTTTGTATGCAACCGGCCGGCGATGCCGACCGCACTTGTGCTGGGGCCAAACCGGCTTAACACTGCGCCCCGCTATGACAGATGTGCCCTTCCACCCTCCGGTTAAACGCTCGGTCCAGATTGCCGGACACAAGACCTCTATCAGTCTGGAGCCGGTGTTTTGGGACATGTTGGTGAGCGCAGCCGAGGAAGAAGGCGTGCCGATCAATGCAGTTGTTGCCCGGATTGACGAGGCGCGCATCAAGGCAGAAACGCCGCCCGGCCTCGCCAGTGCAATCAGAGTGTGGTTGGTTTCCAGACCAAACGCTTAATCGTCCAAACGCTCAATATCGGCGCCAACCAGCTGGAGCTTTTCCTCCAGCCGTTCATAGCCGCGATCAAGGTGATAGATCCTGCGCACGGTCGTCTCGCCTTGCGCTGCCAGTGCCGCAATAATCAGGCTCATCGA
>Ga0209121_10003817_pt1 | contig 14350 bp, 9 predicted proteins | sample Cruoilmetagenom3_FD_187292 | JGI IMG/M metagenome (GOLD analysis project Ga0209121, IMG submission 187292) | Oil polluted marine microbial communities from Coal Oil Point, Santa Barbara, California, USA - Sample 3 (SPAdes) (version 2) | ecosystem: Environmental > Aquatic > Marine > Oil seeps ...
CAAACAATACCTTCCTGGCAAGAGAAAGACCATTACTGTGAATACCACTGGAAGCTAACCCGATGATCTGATCTCCGACTCTGATCTCCGAACCATCGATCAATCTGTCTCTCTCGACAACTCCGATACAGAAACCGGCAAGATCATACTCATCATTTTTATAAAACCCGGGCATCTCGGCGGTTTCTCCGCCGATAAGAGCGCAACCGGATTGATTGCATCCCTCCGCGATGCCCTCGACGACTTTTACGCTTGCCTCAAGGTCTATTTTTCCTGTAGCTAAATAATCGAGAAAGAAAAGAGGCTCAGCTCCCTGGACAATCAAATCATTTGTACTCATAGCAACAAGATCAATCCCGATTGTATCATGTTTGCCCATCATCTGAGCTACTTGAAGCTTCGTACCCACTCCGTCGGTGCATGACACAAGAAGAGGGTTTTTATACTTTGCTGTGTCCAGATGAAACAAACCTCCATAACCACCAATATCGCTAAAGACTTCCTTGCGTGATGTAGACTTAATAAATGGTTTTATCTTTTCTACAAAGTTGCCGGCCTTCTCGATATCGACGCCGGCATCCTTGTACGACACCGATTTCTTCTTTGCCATATAATACCTCTCAACCCGGATTTTATGTAGGGGCCGATGCCCCCATCGGCCTTAAACATGCTTTGAAACGTTTGCATAACTACGTCTTTGGTCATTGCGAGGAGCAAAGCGACGCGGCAATCTATTATGATTACATGGAGTTATAGATTGCTTCGCTTCGCTCGCAATGACAATATAGGTATTATGCAAATCTCTCGCTTTGTAAAAGTTACTTTCCATTATAATGCCGCTAAACGGCATAGTAGAACTTTTTACGAACCTGTCATTAATTCGATTAACTAAAGATAACTAACTCAACTCATGTGAAAAGTCAAATTCTTTCCTTGTAAAAAACAGGTATATCTGTTAGTTAAATTAACGCTTTATATGCGAAATCACTTCGCAATCAGGGTAATATATAATGGAAAATCTCAAGGAAATTATAAATAAAATAGAGTCTCCCCTGATCTTTCTATCGAAAGATGCGTACAAAAACCTGCATCTCGTTAAAGATTTTGAAACCAGCATGTCAGGGCTTATTGACAGATTAAAGACGATTGAAGCCTCGTTAAGTCATGAAGATGTATCAAAAAATGAATTTGACAATATCATCTCTGGTCTCGAGGAAACTTTTTTTAATTTTGATGACCTCTCGCTTGCCGACAAGAAGGAACGTGTTGCCGGGGCGCTGCGACTGGTAAAGGAGATGCGGCACCTCTCCCGTGACATAAAAATTGAAAAATCACCGGACACATCCGACGGAAAAGGAGAATTGACGGTCTGTTTTGAAAAGTTGTTTCTTCCTGTTCAATACGTAAAAGGTGTAGGTCCCCGGATTGCTCAATTGCTCGGCAAAAAGAAACTGAAAACCGTAGAGGATATGCTCTACTTTCTGCCGAGGAGATATGAGGACAGGCGCTCTGTTAAAAAGATATCACAGGCACAAATCGGCAGCAGGGAAACTGTAATCGGAGAAGTCATCAATGCCCAGGTACAACAGTACAGGAGAAAGAGGGTATTTGAAGTAACCATTGATGACGGAAGTGGCCGGCTCACGGCTAAATGGTTTAAGGGAAATACTGCCTATCTGCGGAAGACATTTAAAAAGGGTGCACGGGTAATATTTACAGGGGAAGTGAGGGAGTTCATCTTCGCCAAGGATATCATTCACCCGGACTTCGAAATCCTCGACGGGGAGGATGAAAACACAGATGATCTTCTCCATTTCAAGAGGATTGTCCCCATCTATTCGGAAACAGAAGGACTGCGTCAAAGATATATAAGAAAGATAATGATGGAGGTGGTTGAAAGTTACTCGCAATACATTTCAAGTCCCATTCCGAAGGAAATATGTGAAAGACAACGCCTTGCCGACATCAATTATTCCATGAGGAACGTACACTTCCCGGAACTCGATCAGGATATGGAGCTATTCAACGACATGAAATCGCCTGTACACAAAAGGCTGGTATTTGATGAATTCTTCTTCTTCGAACTGGGAATGGCCCTCAAGAAAAAGGGATATGTCCTGGAAAAGGGGATCTCCTTCAAGACGGAAGGCAAGCTTCATGAGAAATTCTGCCGGATACTTCCGTTCGAAATGACCGATGCGCAGAAGAGGGTAATAGAAGAGATTAAGGCGGATATGAGCAGTGTTTACCCCATGAACAGGCTCCTCCAGGGTGATGTCGGATGTGGAAAGACGGCCGTTTCGATGGCGGCTATGGCCTGCGCGTGTGAAAACGGTTATCAGGCAGCCATCATGGCTCCGACAGAGATACTGGCCGGACAACACTATTCCAATATAAAAGAGTGGGCCGCAATGCTCGGCCTTAAGGTCGTAATACTCACGGGGAGCAAAAAAACACAGGAGCGGAGGGATATTTCTCAAAAGATCGAATCAGGCGAGGCAGACATTATCATAGGTACCCACGCGCTGATTCAGGAGGGTGTTGAGTTTAAAAAGCTTGGATTCGTTGTGATAGATGAGCAGCATCGCTTCGGGGTGGTCCAGAGGGCAACCCTTCGGTCAAAGGGGATAAACCCGGATGTCCTGGTTATGACGGCCACTCCGATTCCCAGGAGTCTCGCAATGACAGTTTATGGAGATCTCGATATTTCTGTCATCGACGAAATGCCCCCGGCCAAAAAACCGATTCGCACAAAGGTATTCTACGAAAAGTCGCGTGACAAGGTTTACGAAATATTACGCAAGGAACTGAAAAAGGGAAACCAGGCTTTCGTCGTTTATCCACTGGTGGAAGAATCGGAAACTCTGGATTTAAAGGACGCTACCCGGATGGCTGAACACCTTCAAAAAGATATATTCCCGGAATACCGGGTGAGACTGATACACGGAAGGATGAAAGGCGCCGAAAAGGAAAAAATCATGGCGGATTTTTCAGAGGGAAGAGCCGATATACTTGTTTCAACCACGGTGATAGAGGTGGGTATAGATATTCCCCAGGCATCCCTTATGGTCATAGAGCACGCGGAAAGATTCGGCCTTTCACAACTGCACCAGTTGAGGGGCAGGGTAGGGAGAAGTGACATTCCATCCTACTGTATCCTGCTTGCCAGCTACGCCAGGTCAGATACATCAAGAAAAAGACTTCGCGTAATGGAAGAGACAAACGATGGTTTCAGGATAGCGGAAGAAGACCTGGTCATAAGAGGCCCCGGCGAATTTATGGGAACCAGGCAATCGGGGCTTCCCGACTTCAGGGTAGCAAATATACTGCGTGACGGAAGAATATTGAACGAAGCCAGAAAAGAAGCCTTTTCACTTGTCGAAAACGATCCCTCCCTGGAAAAGCCGGAGCACGCACTCCTGAAAGAAGTACTACTGAAGATATGGGAAGGAAGACTCGACCTGGCAAAAACCGGATAAAAATACATAGCAAACACACTCCTCCAAAATCTTATCAAAACATGTAGGGCCCGTTCACCGAACGGGCCGTATAAATTTGGATAAATTCGTAAGATGTATATACACATATACACTTGACATAGGTAGTAATTCCCTATACGCTAATCTAAACAAACACAAAAACCGGAAAGAGGCTTTCTTATGAAGACAGTCAATGCGCTTAAGATAAGGAATAATTTAGGAGAGGTGTTAGCCCTGCTCGAAAAGACGGGTGAACCCATTTTGATAAGCAAGGGAAGAAAGATAAGAGCCGCACTGATTACACCGGAGCAATTCAAAAAGAGATTTCTGGACTACCAGGCGGAGGAAGAAAAGAGACAGCTACTCGAAACTATCGAAAGCTTGAAAGACAATCGTCCTGGAACGAAAGAAAGTATCGAAATCCTTCGCGAATTACGAGGTTATGAAAAATGATCTGGATTGTCGATGCGTCCGTAGCTGTTCGATGGTTCTTAAAGAATGAAAGTCATCCAAATGCCGATGCTATCCTTCGCAGGTTGATTGACCATCCTGAATCATTTGCTGTTCCTGAATTATTTTCTTTCGAGGTATATGCGGTATTATGCCGCACACATCCATCAGGTCACGATGTTTTTGTAAAGGGAATGATGCCAATTTTAAACAGTGGGATTTACAGGCAGCCGATGACAGAAAAGCTGGCGCAACAGGCAACCCGTTTTGTAAAAAAAGGGCTAACCGGATATGATGCCTGCTATGCCGCCCTCGCATATGAAATGAAGGGCTCATGGCTCACCTTCGATGAAAAGGCCCACAGGTGTCTGGTCAAAGATCACATTTCGTATAACCTGGCAGAGAGCTTGCCAAAAAGATAGGAGGCTGTCTGGGAATAAGGTTCGTCGCGAGGGCGAGCGAAAATTTCTCGTGCAAGGCGGCGAGACCAAAAGCACCGGAAGCGTAGCTGTGCCTACGGTGAGGAGATTTTGGTCTTGCTAACGTAGCACGTGGAATTTGCAGCCGACCGTAGCAGAAGAGTATTCTCGGACAGCCTCCTATCTGTAAATAACAAAATTCCCTGTATCCTTGTAATGAAAAAAATCATACGAATTTTCGCGATAGTACTCATCATCACCATACTTGCAGTCATTCTCGTATTGGTGCGTGAAGACAGATTGAACATCACACTCTATCCCGGGACCGTGGAAGGGGAGGGGAAAACGCTCGTCGTCTTATTGCCCACGGTTGCCGGGAATGGCAAGCTTTACGAGCAGCAGGGACTCATCGACATAATCAGAAAACATGGGGCCGTCGTCGATATCATGTCCATTGACGTACAGCCGACGCTTTACGTGAAGAAACGAATCGTGAAAAAACTGAAAACCCGTGTCATCGATCCGGCGAAAGCGAGGGGTTATGAACACATTTACCTTCTCGGTACCTCGCTGGGCGGGCATGCTGCACTTCTCTATGCGATGGAATACCCGCGGGACATCGAGGGGTTATTTCTCTTTTCCCCGTACATCAGCGACCCCTACGTGACGAAAATAATCACAAAGGAGGGAGGACTGCAAACATGGGATGTATGCCCTCCGTATGCATGGGAGTATTCGTGTAAACTCTGGAAGTCGATTCGAACATATGTGTCGGACCCCGAAAGGCGGGCGTCCGTGTTTCTCGGATATGGAACAGAGGACAGGTTTGTCGAGTCATGCCACCTGCTCGCAAAAGTATTGCCGCCGGAAAACGTCTTTACCACATCAGGCGGGCACTCATGGAAAACATGGCACAAACTCTGGGAAAAAATGCTGAATCATCTGAAAATCACCAAACCCCCTTTTTCCCACCGCTAATTCAAAATTCAAAATTGTATTTATATCCTTGAACCTTTATCCTTTTTCCTTTATGCTTTTTTTATCCTTTCTCCGTGAACCTTGTTCTTTTGCTGACGACAACAATATTCCGACATCAAGCATAATCTATAGTTCCAACCAGAAGGAGGCACATTATGAAGTACAGGATAGTTATTCTTATAGTAAGTCTCATACTACTCCTGCCGGGAAGTTCATGGAGCGTTGATGAGGTTATACCTCAGACTGGTGGAGTGACTTTTACTCAAACTGATCACTACCTGCCGACGCCTCTCGGCCCAGTCCCTGTTGAGAGAAGTTATTACGAAAGCAAGAAGGGCGGGATCCTGGGACCTCACTGGTCAATAGATATCGTGTCTTCACTCGAAAGTCTGGAAGATAAACGTATCATTCTCCGTCAGGGATACCGAAAAAGTATCCTGGTAGAAAGTGACGATAAAAAGTATTACACAGGGGTCGGCGGCATTGCGGCGCAAGCCGATGGCGATCGCTGGATAGTCACCTCGCCGGCAAATATAACCAGTATATACAATGGGAATGGTCAGGAAGTTTCTCGAAGTGATGCCAACGGAAATGCCGTTTCGTTTAAATATGATGCGAAGGGACGTCTTACCGAAATTCAGGCCGTAAAGAATCATTCACTTCATCTCATCTATCATCAGAACGGATTGCTTGCCGCACTGCAAGGATCATCGGGGCGAAAGAGCGCGTATTTTTACACCGGAAACGGATATCTGGAAAAAGTGAAAGACCCTGATAATCGGGAGACAACATACACGTATACAAAAGACGGACAACTCTCCGGGATTCATTATCCATCAGGGGAAAAAGTGAATTATACATACGATGAAAACGGAAAAATTATAGAACGTACCTCCTCCACCGGCCTGCTTTTGAAGTATACTTACGGGCCGTCAACGAAAGTGACACGGCACGACGGTTACTGGCGTGAGACAGAGTTCGATGAGAGGGGATTGCCATTAACATACCGTGACAGTCTGAAGCGTGAGCAGGCATGGTCATGGAACAGCCGTGGACTTATTCAAAAAAGAACATTCCTTGATGGAAGTATCTCAACATATTCGTACGACGAACTGGACCGCCTTACCAGGCAGGAATCCGATCGCGGGGATTACCTCACGCTCCTATACGAGAGAACAAGTGACCGCCCACTTAAGACGGATTTAAACGGCGCTATCTATCAATTCACCTATGATAAAAGGGGAAATCTGCTTTCTGCCGTCAGTCCTGCAGGAAGGAAGGTGTCTTATCGTTACGATAATCAGGGGCGCATATCGGTGGGGATTGATGGTGAAGGAAGGACTACCAAATACGAATATGATGTGCGGGGGAATCTGATCAAGCAATACAACCCGGACGGAGGTATTACAACCTGGGAATACGATCAGAATGGCCGTGTAACGGCGGAACGTGATCCGCTGGGGAACGCAACCGGCTATGCCTACCATTCAAACGGTCTCCTTGCGTCAATAACACGCCCTGGAGGCGCACGCATAGCATATGAGTACGATAATCACGGTAGAATGAGTCAAGAAACCTACGGAACACTCAGCATCCGGTATATCTATGATACAAAGGGCATGCTTTCCCGCGTCGAATACCCCGGCAAAACCTCTGAACAGTTCAGCTATGATTCACTGGGCAATCTGGTTAAGCACATTAATACGGCCGGCCGGGTTACACAGCGGAAATTCGACCATGCCGGTCGATTGCTTCAAATCGAACTGCCATCGGGACTCTCAGTCGGTCAGTCCTACGGCAAATCAGGAATTCCGGAACAGTTGACTATTGGTCAAAGCAAATTCACGTTTTCTCAAGACAAAGAAGACAACATAGTAGTCCTTACAGATCCGGCAAAAGTTGAAACCCGTCTCAAACGTGACAGCAGAGGATTGATCACTCTGAAGGTTTTACCAGGCGGTGGTAAGGAGCAACGGTGGTATGATGCCGATGGTTTCCTCGAAGCTATGGTTCTTCCTATGGGTGATGTCTGGCGTTTCAGTCACAGCGGCGCCGGCCAGATTAAGACGATCACGTACCCATTCTATCCTGAGGGGAAACAACTCACGTTCTCATACGATCCCGCAGGAAGACTGGCTTCAATAAAAGACCCTTCAGGCCAGCTCGCCTCGTATCGCTATAACATAGCGGGAATGCTGATCGAATCGACCAATGCCCGGGGGAAAAGAATCAGCTATGAATACAACCAGGATGGTAATATGACGCGCCGGCGAACACCCGAAGCAGACTGGCGATATACATATGATGCGATCGGCAATCTGACCCAGGCAAGCAATGGAAGCTATTCTGCTCGCTATTCATATGACAGTATGGGACGACTCACAAAAGTTGAATATCCGGAATGGAAGAAAAGTGTCAGGTATTCCTACGACACTCTTGGACGGCTTGCGGCACGCACCGATCCCGATGGCAACCAGGTTCGAATTACCTATGATGAACCTGGCAGGGTATCAAAAATAGCAGGGACGGATGGCAAATCCTTTGTATTTTCCTATGACAAGGCAGACCGCCTGGTTCAGAGAAAAGCTCCCAACGGAACCACCACGAAATTCGTATATGATGATATTGATCGCATTATGTCAATCGCCCACACCAATGCCGGCGGTACGCTATTGACCTCATGTACGTATCGATACGATGCGGTGGGAAACGTTATTGCAGTTACCGACATGAAGGGGTCTGAGAAAACCTATCGGTATGACCGCGAACAGCGTCTGATAGAAGAGACGGGATCTTCGGGAACGATAAAGTATGTTTATGGTCCCGGGGGAAATCGGTTTCTCGTCGATAAGGATTCGGGCCTCATCAAATACCAGTATAATGAATCGGGAAGGCTTGTCAGGGCTGGAAAAGACTTATTTGTCTATGATGCCGATGGAAATCTTGTAAAACAGAAAACGAAGGGTGGTACGACCCGGTATCGGTATGACGCAGGGAATAACCTTGCCGAGGTGAAACTGCCCGATGGCACTACAGTTAAATATGGCTATGGTCCATTTGGTGAGCGAATCTGGCGCGAGAAAAACGGAAAGCGTCAAAACTATCTCTTTGATGGAGACAACGTGCTCCAGGAATTAACAGAAACCTATCAAGCTTCGCGTACCTATCTCTTTGCAGGACTTGACCGGCCGCTGATGATTCTTGGCCCGGACGGTATGACTGTCTTCCATGAGGACGCCCTGGGAAGCATTATCGCCCTCTCCAACGACGATGGAAGAATATCGGCACATTATACATACGATGCATTCGGGAAAGTTATTCAGCGTGATGGTTCCGCAGCCAGTCAGACATTTCTCTTTACCAGCCGCCCCGTTGATCCGGCATTACAATTGTATAACCTGCGGGCACGCTTCTATGATCCCACGATCGGGCGGTTTATCTCCCGTGATCCTGTTATCGGCGACATCGATGATCCCGTTACTCTCGCCCCGTATCTCTATGCCCGAAATAATCCCCTCAGTTATGTCGATCATACGGGTGAAAAACCACAAAAGGCAAATCCGAGCCGTTCGGACAAAGTCGGGAATGCCATAAAGAAATATGGTCCCTCTGTCAGCTCGGGCATTGCATTCGTGCCCAAGGCTCCACCAGCAGTACCATTAAGACCCGATTTTCTGGGTACAAGAAGCGGTGTATCAATACCGGCAGGTACTCCTGTTTTTTATGGCAGACCATCCGGAGGGTTATCGGCGTCGTATACCAAAGGGATGGTTCGCAAAACGATTGGAGCTTTCAGGACATACCGAACGCACGTTAATTTAAATCCCACTAGGACACTCGGCAAATACAGTACCTATCAAACGGCGTTTGATGTTTTCGGAGAACTTACCGTGCCGGTCGTTAATGTCGTTATCGGTGAGGAACCCGAGGGAACCCGGGCCGTGGAAAAGACATTGAAAAATGTTGTGGTAAAGGGAGCACCGATCGCCGGGGTTGCGGTAGTCGGCAAAGGGTTGGCCATGGCATTTCCAAAAGCTGCGGCAGCACTGGCACCTGCTGCGCCTGTTGCGATCGGGGCTGCAATCGTCATCGGCACAGCGGACAGGACTGTAGCGGCAGTCGATGAGGGGATTAAGTGGCGACAGGCTGAAAAACAATTCCAGACAAACCTTCAAGTAATGAAACAACAGCAAGCAGGCCTGAAATCGCACATGTCAGTGGCACGTAGTGCCCTCGGGCAGATGGTGGAAACTATTAAAGCGATTAAAAAACGAATGCTCGAATTGATAAAAGAACGAGCGTGGATCGAACAACAGCTCAAGGATCAGGGTTCAAAAAAGCAGGAAATGGTTAAAGGGAGTTTTAAGAAAACCCTGGACCCGATCCAAAAGCGTCTCCCGCAAATGGAAGCACAGTTAAAAAAACAGGATATGGTATTTCCCGTTGTGGAACCGTTTGCTGAAGTTATTGAAAAAATTGCTGACGATGGATGCGAAGCGTTGAGGAAACGAGGAGACCGGGGCATTGAGTTCGCGAATAAAAAGGCACTGGAAGCAGAAACAGAGGCCGAAAAGCTTAAGAAAAAGATCACGCCGGATTCACAATACGACAGTACGATTCAGACAATCGATGACCTTATCACTGAAGCAACCAGTAAAGAGAGTGAAGCAAATACAATGATTGATAATGCTAAGGGAGAAATAGAGTGGATCGAATCGAGAGTCGATAGAATATGGAAGAATTATGAAGAATTCCAGGGATTAAGGACTGATGTTCAAAAAAAGCAGGGCGACCTTATGCGACATATCAAATTACTTGAAACACAGCTGAAGACGATTAAAGGAGACGACGGCCGGGCGATATACTCAGCAGAAGATCGTGCCGCCCTCGAATCGTTTAAAAGAGCGGTCAAGACACCGCTCGATGATATGGGTGCGCCTTTAAACGCGAACGAGTATATGTCCGGAATGGATATTGAAACTGCTACCGCAGTGCTGGAAAAAATCACTGCTTTTAAATCAAAAGCTTCTGATTTAAAGGCAAAAATCGAAAAACAGAAAGATTTCGACAGACAACTCAAAGAAAGAATAAATGCGGCTGTTGCTCGTGCCAAGACATGTGCCAGCCGGGAAGATCCGTTTGCCGGAACATGGAACGGCACGTTCACGATTACAAAACATTCCATGGGAGCGGAAATCGGCATGTCGGGGCAAGGTGTATTTACGATAAAAAAATCAGGCACTGTCTATTCAGTCGAAGGCCTCGGACTGACGAAAGTGAACCTGGTGACGGTTTCGGGAAACATATTGAAGATAGAAGGTATGACACGTACACCCGTGCAGGTAGATACTCCCAAGGGGACCGTGACTTATGAAGTTGTAACGAAAGACACCATACGGCTACGGCCGGGCGCGGACAACCGGACCCTGACGGGAACATGGCATACCGACTTTATTAAAGAAGGAAGAGTAGATGAATGGCATGAACAATCGGTTTGGGCCACGAGACAGTGAAAACTATCTCGAGGAATGGGAAAGGTATCAGGAGATTCATATTCTACGGAAGATTTCAGCGGTTTTCGATTTCATCTGTTCTGAGAAGAATTTCCTTTTTCATAAACGCCCTTGTGTGTCAATGGTATGGGGCGCTGACCAGAGCCACTCGGTTGCAGCGAATGCAATAATTCAGGATACGAAGGCAGAATAGCCATTCATGAAGTTCTTGTTGCAACAGACAGCATCAAAAGATTGATTCAGAAACACGCAATGGTTGAAAAAATACGTGACACAGCCCTCTCCGAAGATATGACTGCCCTTCTTCAGGATGGAATACTTAAAACCATTGATGGTTTTACAGACTTTAAACAGGTATACAGAGTGTGTATGAGGTGATTACTTCACGGATTTCAAGAAAGACTTAACGCTTCGCACACCTTCTACACTTTTAGCATGGTTGATAATTTTATGTATTTCCCCCTTGGAGCTGGAAATACCCAGAAGCACTACGTTACATTGAACCGATTTTACTTTGATGTTTGTCGACCAGATTTCCTTGTCTTTGATTAGCTTTGCTTTAACTTTTGCGATGATTGCGAGATTGTCAGATGTTCCGCAGAGATCACCCTTTTTCTTTGGAAGCAGATAAGTGGTTACAGATTTGACGCCCTCTACGCCCCTGGCAATTTTCACAGCCCTGTTCTTCTGCTTTCCGGTTTCATATTGACCAACCAGGTACACATAACCGCTATAGCAGTCTGCGGAAATATCAAGAATTTTAACTGTTTCATCATCACAAAACCTTTTTGAAACAGTTACTGCAATTTTATCATCGCTGGCAATAGTACGCACGTTGCGTTCATCCACAACTGCCTTATAAACAGTAGTGCATCCGCAAACAATTGCCAGCATAACGAAACATGATATCATCATAAGGTACTTTTTCATAATACTGCCTCCACATTTAATTTGGGTAACGAATGAAACCAATTGAACTTAACCGATAAAACTATTTTTTCCCTAAGACATGATCCTCATCATCCATAAAGAAGCTTAACTGCCCTTTTTTGTCTTTCCCGGGGGCTATTTCAGGCATTCCTACCTCATCCAGCTCTCCCTTTTTCAGATTCTCAAGGACTTCTCCTGTTGATAAGAACTTCCTTTTTCGTGAAGGGAGTATAAGAAAAACGCCCTTGTGTGTCAATGAAATAATGACCACAACTTATGGTATGGGGCGCTGACCAGAGCCACTCGCCAAATTCGACCACCCGTTTTTGATGGCATGACGGACAGAAGTGATCCATCCATAATCTTCACTCTTTATCGTACATTGAGGGTAAGGATTTGCAGGCGTACTATTGCCTCATACGTCTTATCTTTCCCTGATCTTTAAATAAGGGTACTGTAGAAATTCCTCCTGTATAAATATGCTAAGGTGTTGTTGATAATCAATTCCCCGGGACAGTATGCTTAATTTGACAATTGACATTCTAAAATAATATCCGTATGATGGCAACATGGTTCAACCTTAGATATCATGATGTCATTGCATACAAGAGGTGTTAAATGACAATTGATAAAGAGACATCTAATCTAAATTCATCAGCAACGGCGTCGCGTTTCGGGTGGTTGAAAGTACTTGGGATTGTAGTGATCGCGACCATCATCGCAACAGTGATCACGGTGTGGGCTGTTACATATTATATCTTTCCCAACGAATTAAAGCCGGTGACTCTTAGCGCCAAGGAAGAGCAAATCCTTAATGCGAAGATAGAGCGATTGAATTCCGTTCAAAAGACACGGGTTACACGCAACCGGCAGTCGCGATCGACCGGGGAAATACCCCTGGCCCCTGAGCGCTATAGTGAAGAAGCGTCAAGCCGGGAGATTGTCCTAAGCGAAAAGGAACTCAACGCCCTTCTGGCGAAGAATGCTGACCTTGCAAAGAAGCTGGCGATCGATCTTTCTGATGATCTGGCCAGCGCGAAGCTGCTCCTTCCCCTGGATAAGGATTTTCCATTTTTAGGTGGCAAAACACTTAAAGTGACCGCAGGCTTGGAACTTGCCTATGCCGATGGGAAGCCAATCGTGGCGTTAAAAGGGGTTAGTATCTGGGGGGTTCCCCTCCCCAATGCCTGGTTAGGGAACCTTAAGAATGTGGACCTGGTAAAAGAATTTGGTGGTAATGAAGGATTTTGGAATGCCTTCGCGGCCGGTGTCGACGATGTCAAGATAAAAGAAGGAAGTCTGCGGGTTAAGCTTAAGGAATGATTGCTCAGGGCAGCAGCTGATATAGAATCTTTGTCATTAAAAACTTAATTGGCCTAACAAGAAAATCCACCCCCAATTCGTCCAATTCGTCGCAATGGCTTTCAAAATGCCCATTAACTGTAAAAAAGGTGTAAAATTGACGGAATTCTTTACATTTTTTGAAATGGTATCAAACTTATTGAAAATATTGACTATTAGCTCTATGCTTCCGCTGTCAGCCCCAAAATGCGTCAGTATACTTTACAATTTTAATTCACATATTTGTCATTTAGAAATAATGTGCCTCGATTGTTTTAAGCGATAAGAAAAATATTGTCTAATTTAATCGAGTAGTTGCCTCAAGAAAAGCAAAGTGTTATTCTTCTTTTTTGAAGATGGCACTGTGTTTGCATGATATTAAACAAAAAAGTGAATCTATGTATACGGGAGGTATTATGAAAAAAATTAAGATATTAATAACAATATTGTGTGTAACGTTTATGGCCCTTGGCGTGGTGTCCAGTGCAGGCGCATACTTCATATACCCGGATAGTGGTATACTAGATACATCACGGTGGGAGTCGGCTGATGATGACGGTATAGTTGACAATCCTACATGTCCATCCATCCCTAATATAGTTGGATTATCGGAAACTTGGACACAAGATGATAATCTGCTGTGGCACTGGGAAGAGGGAACAGAAAACACTTACTTTGACGTGGATCTTGCGGGCGGATCCATCAGTGCAGATAATCTGTATCTTGTGGTTAAGGATGGTAAACAATTACAGCCCTACTGGTACATCTTTGATTTAAATGCTGTGCTTGGAGATTATGAAACTGCGGTCTGGAATGGTTCCGATACTCTCCAATTAAGGAATTTCTGGCCACTTCAGGGTGCCATCTCTCATGTGTCCATTTGCGGCTCGGGCAATGTAAGTGTCCCCGAACCCGCAACCCTCTTACTCCTCGGCTTCGGTCTGATCGGTCTGGCAGGGTTCAGGAGAAGGTAGTTGAGAAAATATTAGCCAAAACAGACTTTAAGGCAGGGTCAAAAATGACCCTGCCTTTTCTCTTTCATGTATGATATATTAAAATAATATATCGGTTGTTAGGTTGGGTTGATCCTGCGAAACCCAGCATAATCGTTGATGATTTGTGTCATTTAACGATGAGAAGTTGAGGGGAGGTAAACAAAATGAAAACATTAAAATACGTACTTTTCAGTATCCTGTCTCTTTCTATACTGATATTTCTTGCCTGTGGCGGTGGTGGCGGT
>Ga0209121_10003818_pt1 | contig 14349 bp, 10 predicted proteins | sample Cruoilmetagenom3_FD_187292 | JGI IMG/M metagenome (GOLD analysis project Ga0209121, IMG submission 187292) | Oil polluted marine microbial communities from Coal Oil Point, Santa Barbara, California, USA - Sample 3 (SPAdes) (version 2) | ecosystem: Environmental > Aquatic > Marine > Oil seeps ...
CTTGCACTGTAAGTACATCAAACATAAATCAATTTATTAACTGGAACATGCCTATGCAAAATCGACTCGGTTTCCACTATTTCCCAGATACCCTCCACTACCAAACCAAAGATCTTCAGCTCTGGCTACCTGAACTGATTCAAATGAATGTGGGTTGGCTGGTTTTACAAAGCCCGACAAATTATGCGATACCAGAAGAATTCATCAAATCGCTCATACAAAACAATATCCAGCCTGTCATTCACTTCGATATTAATATTAATACCCCAGTAAAGCCTGATGATCTTAAAGTCATTCTTCAAGCTTATGCGAGGTGGGGTGTTCAATACATTGTATTTTTTAACAGCCCTAACCTGAAAACCTCCTGGGCTCAGGGAACCTGGTCGCACGAAGACCTAGTAGAGCGCTTTCTTGACCGCTATCTGCCGTTTGCAAGAACCGCAGAGCAAGTCGGGTTGATCCCGATCTTTCCTCCTTTACAACCCGGAGGAGATTACTGGGACACTTCCTTCCTCAAAAAGATGCTGGCTTCTATTCAAAAAAGGAAGAGCATTGAGTCTGTTACGAACCTTCATATTGCGGTTAGCGCTCAGACCTTTAGCAAACCTCTTGATTGGGGACATGGCGCATCTACGCAATGGCAAAGTCCTTTACCGTATATGGACATTGAAAATTCCCAGGATCATATTGGGTTCAGAACTTATGAGTGGTATACAGAGATCATCCAGAAAACATTAAACATTACACCAAAAATCATGTTATTTTGGTATGGCTCTCCCAGTCATCTCAATTTCGATAGTTTGCAAGATGATTCCTTGTTACATGAATTGGTTGAGCTTATACAGGCTGCCTCTCCATCGTCTGATGAACCAAATAGTCCAGCTCCTTTGGGTGAAAATGTCATCGCATGTAATTTCTGGCTTCTGAGCTCATCCAAGAAAACGAGCGAATCAAAATCCGCCTGGTTCAGTGAGGATGCCAAACCAAAAGTTACTGCTGTTGAGGAAGTGAAAATTTCAAAGCCAATAAGAGAAAGTGGTACTCAGATGTTTGATGATTTAACAGCAAAGCAAGTTGCCAAATGGATGTATCCGATTGATCATTACTTATTATTACCAACCTATGATTGGGGTATTCCTGAACATATTCTTGAAAGAGTCCGCCCCCTTATCCGGGAGGACCAGCCTACGATAGGTTTCTCGCTTTCTGAGGCTGCGCTGGCGCACAGAGTGACAATTTGGAATGAAAATAATGCATTCACAGAGGACGACCTCTGCTATTTACGTGAATCTGGTTGTCAAATTGAAGAACATATCGCTCGTGGCATAAATATTGCTACAAGCTAACTACAACTTATGGAACTCTAAATAGAGGTATTATGAATAACACATTTGTCTCAAATACTTTAAAATCAACCCCTATCGAAGCCCAAAACCCGAAAATCGTCGTTCTCGGCTTGGGCGGTGGTGGTTCAATCGCGATTAACCGCATGATTGAGCACGGTATGAGCGGTGTCACTTTCGCTGCAGCAAACACAGACTGTCAGGCACTTCAGACCAACCTTGCACCCACCAAGATACAGCTTGGACCCAAATCCACGTGCGGGTTAGGTGCAGGTGGCCTTCCATCTGTGGGAGAAGCTGCAGCTGAAGAAAGTTATCGTGAGTTAGCAGCCGTTATGGAAGGCGCTGACATGGTTTTTCTGGCAGCTGGTATGGGCGGCGGGACTGGAACAGGCTCGATACCGATCGCTGCTAGGGTAGCCAAATCAGTTGGCGCTGTAACAATCGCCGTTGTGACGACACCCTTCTCATTCGAACTAGGCCGCAGACAGCGGAACGCCGATGATGGCATACGTAAGCTGCGCCAATATACCGATACGCTCATTGTTATCCCCAATGATCGCCTGGTCGAGGTCGCGCCCCAAGATCTCCCCCTGGAAATGGCATTTGCACTTGCTGATGATGTGTTAAGGCAAGGTGTTCAGGGTATTGCGGAATTGATCACTGAAGCAGGTCTTATCAATGTTGATTTTGCACATATTCGTCACGTGATGCAATTAGGTGGTAATGCGTTAATGGCTATTGGCACAGGCGAAGGACCTGATAAGGTTTCTCAAGCTATTCAACAAGCCTTACATCATCCGCTGCTTGAGGATATGTCACTATCAACAGCCTCGGGTATCATTGCTAATTTCAGCGGTGGAAGCGATTTGACTTTCACCGAAGTTGCAGAAGCCCTAGAAAGACTGCAGGAAGAAACCGGCAATCAGGCTGAGATCATCCCCGGTGTGATCAATGACCCACGAATGGAAAATCGAACACAAGTAATTTTAATTATCACAGGAATTGGCGGAATTAAGCTAGAAGACGCTTTCGTTGGTGCAGAAGATATGTACATGAAAGAGACAAACCCTCACTATGCAGACTCATCAACCCAACCAGTTCAAAATTATGCTGTCGCAAAGATGATTCAACCTGAATTTGAACCTACCCAGTACCAACCCACACTCAACATGAGCACCAACCTTGATATTCCCGCATTTATGAGAAAGCGAATTCACCAGCGAGGCAGATAGACCAGGAGTAGATAATCATGAAATCTGATGCAATCTCGAAGGTATGCAAGACTGTATACAAACGATTTCCCGAAGTCGCTGGATCAAAGCCAAAAGTTACACTTCAGTCCGCGGGAAAATATCTTTTGCTATTTTCCTCAAAAGGTCGGACAGCCACGGGTAAGGAGATCTCTCATACTTTACGAGTTGTCAGTGATGAACAAGGTGCAATTGAGAAAATTTCGTCTTCACGTGGATAATTGAAGGTTAATCAAATGAAGCAATTCATTCAATCACTTGAAGTAAGCTTTTGGAATATCATCATCCCAATTGAAAAGAAAGACTCACCGAAGCTAAAGTTTCTCAGTAAGTCTCTCAACAATGGACGCTTACAAACAATTATCTTTATTATCTGCTGGTGCTCATTTGGATTTGTAATTGGCTTGATCATCGCTCCATTTCTGTGACCAGAGCGAAAGTTAAATCTATTTATGCAGTTTTTTACAGATATGATCAAATAATTTTGGGGAGTATATCTTTGATCACATCTTTATCATTCTGTGGAACAGGTACATCCTTATACAGTTTCCACTCCTCATGATGCTCTATAGCTCCACCTGGCTCAACATTTTGCAATGGACCAAGTGTTTCTAGTTCCAATATTTCCCCATCTGTGTAAACTTCAAGATTACAGCCCAAGTCAGGGTAGCTTGCATTTTCTTGATAGCTCATTTTCTTAGTAAACAGGTGATCAGCTCTAGCATATGCCAGCCACCCATCGGGTGCTAACAAACCAAGTTTTTGTGGCGTAGATTTATGTTTATCTTGTGTCAATAATATATATTTTTTGCCAAAATTCCAGCGAGGATCAGAAAAATCCGTATATGGCCAAATAGATAGTCGACTTGTTGGTAAAAAGTTTTCAGAATGTGGTCTACGCGCAGGCAAAGGTAGTACTGCAGTTCCTCCAGGTGCCATTACAGAGAGTGCCCAAACAGCAGTATTTACTGGCCATAAATTGTTGTTGATCAACTTGTGGTTTAACAATACTTTAGCTGAACCAGTATCTATGCGTAACTCGATAACCTTTTGAAGACCAGTCGTTGGTTCTGTATCCTGAATTACTCGCAAGCCATTCTTAATTTCTTTAACTTTGACCCTTTGATTATCGGGATAGTAAGTCCTTGTCATATCTTCTGGTGCATGCCAAAGTCGATGTCCGCCATAGATTAGCCATGTATCATCTCCAGTTCTACCTAGCTGTTCCGAAAATTGCTTAAATTCATTTTCTGCACCGATAAAACCAAAACGTATGACCCGCGGTCCAACATCAGCTGTGATGATCAATTCAATTTGTTTATTAGCTAAACGGTAGCAGTTCTTCCAACCCGCGTATTCAATACGTTCCATCTGCAATCTCCTTACTGAAGCATGCAACTCGATGCTTGCTTTACACTTATCGAACCTCATATCTTTGATTAATTTCACTATTAATGAAATGCATTATAATTCATTCTGGTAAACTAAGACCTTATACCTATCAAGCTTTCGGGAGGATAATGATGAGTACCAAGAAAAAACGTCCAATAACATCACAAGATTTATACCGATTTAATATCATCACTGATCTGGAGTTATCTCCTAACGGTGAAAATGTTGTTTTTTCAGTTCAAAAGGTTGAGCGAGAATCAGAGAAAAAGTATACCCACCTTTGGATCGCACCCGTCGATGGCGAAAAGCCTTACCAGTTCACCTTCGGTAAGCATGTTGACAGTAAACCTCATTGGTCCCCGGATGGCAAAATTATTGCTTTTCTCTCAAATCGTCAGGATGAAAAACAGGCCCAAATCTACCTGCTTCCATTCTCTGGGGGTGAGGCTCGTTCATTAACAACTTTGAAGGGTGAATTTAAAAGTATATCGTGGTCACCAAATGGGAAGACAATTCTTTGCGAATTTAGAAAAAAAGATCGGGAAGCTATCGATAGAGAAAGTGATGAAAAAAAGAAGGAACTGGGTATCGTAAGTAGACGCATCAACAGAGTATTCTTCAAACTCGATGCTTATGGCTATTTACCACAGGAGCGCTGGCATCTCTGGACAATTAACACGGCTACAGGTAAAGCAATCCAGCTAACTAACTCCAAAGTATTTGATGATCTTCACCCAAGCTGGTCTCCGGATGGGAAAGAAATAGTTTTTGTCTCAAACCATTCTGATTCCCCCGATCTTAATCCTGACGCCGATGATCTCTTCATTCTAAATACAAATACTAAACAAGTTCATAAACTTGAAACACCGTTTGGCCCTAAAAGTCTCCCTACTTTTTCGCCGGATGGTAAATTAATCGCTTATTTTGGACATGAAGGTAAAGGGGAAGATTGGAAAAACACCCTGGTATGGGTCATGCCAGCTGATTCTTCTAAACCAGCGAGAGAATTGTCAAGCACTTACGATTTACATGCAGCCGGTTGGACAATTAACGATATTGGGACGGCACAGGTCATTGCACCAGGTTGGTCTACTGATGGCAAAAAAGTTATATTCCAGGCTGTTCAACACGGCGATACAAGTTTATGGTCAATAGATCTCAATGGGAAGAACTTAACTCCAATCATCAAAAAGACCGGTGTTGTTGGTAGCTATAATTTCGATAAGGATTTTCAGAAAATCGGTTACTTCTTCGCCACCATTAAAGACCCTGGTCAGATTTGGTTGCTGGATTTAGAGAACAATCAAGATAAAGCCCTTACCCATCTCAATCACAAATGGATGAGATTGATCGATTTTGGTAACGTAGAAGAGATTTGGTTTAAAGGTTCAGATAATAATGACCTTCAAGGATGGATTATCAAACCACCAAATTTTGATCCAAAAAAGAAATACCCTTCAATATTGGAGATCCATGGCGGTCCCATGGTCCAATACGGAAATTTCTTTATGCATGAATTTTATTTTCTTGCTGCGCATGGTTACGTGGTGTACTTTACCAATCCAAGGGGTGGTCGTGGTTATGGAGAAGAGCATACAAAAGCCATTCATAATGGCAAATGGGGTACTGTTGATTATGATGACCTGATGCGCTGGACTGATTTTATGCAGAAACAGCCCTATATTGATAATGCACATATGGGTGTCACCGGTGGAAGTTATGGCGGGTATATGACCGCATGGATCATCGGGCATACGCAGCGGTTCAAAGCCGCGGTTGCACAGCGTGTTGTAAGCAATTTGCTCAGCATGTGGGGCTCCAGCGACTTCAACTGGTCCTTCCAAAAGATATTTGGAAATAAAGCCCCCTATGAAGATATCAAACAGCTTTGGCAATGCTCTCCGATGAAACACCTGAAAGGTACGAAGACCCCCACCCTGGTAATTCACAGTCAGAATGATCTGCGCTGCCCCATCGAACAAGGGGAGCAATTATATATCGGGTTAAAAAACCTCGGTGTTGAAACGGAGTTTCTGGTATTCCCAGATTCCCCCCACGGTGTCTCCCGCACTGGGCGAACAGACCGTCGAATTGCACGCCTCAATGGGATTGTGGACTGGTTTGAAAGATATTTAAAATAATATCAAGGTTCTTTGGTCGTGAAAAGGAATACAAGATCATTAAGATTGGTGCCAGTGGCACCAATCTTAATCTGGTCCCCTAAACGGTGAAAGAAGTTATAAGAATCATTATTGCTAATAAATTCATTTATGTTCAAACCTAGACTCCTCGCCTTTTCTGCGCTTCCACCTGTAACAACAGCACCGGCTGCATCAGTAGGCCCATCCTCACCATCAGTTGCCAAAGTAATCAAAACGCATGATTCCAATCCATCCAAAAGCGGAACAGCATTTAGCGCTAGGTCTTGATTTCGTCCACCCAGACCTTTCCCCAACACTTTAACGGTTGATTCACCTCCCGCAATCATACAGCCCGGTTTGGTAACAGGTTTCTCTTTTCGAACCATTTCACCCAAGATACTTGAATATTCTTTAGCTAAAGCTCTAGTCTCTCCCTGAAATGAGGTAGTTATTATTCCGGCATTAAAACCCTTCTCTTCCGCTACGGTTTTGGCGGCATCCACCGCATCTGCCACGCTACCAATCAGGTAGTTAGAGACGCGCGCTAGCTCCGGGTCACCGTTTTTCACAGTTTCCTTTATTTCACCCTGGAGGCCCCTTCTTATACAAGAAAGAATACTTTCAGACGTTTCCTTTAATAAACGATACTTTTCCAATATGTTAATTGCATCATTGAAAGTAGTTGGGTCAGCAACTGTGGGTCCTGACGCAATCGCATCTAACTCATTCCCAACCACATCAGATAAGATCAATGTCACCAACTTGGCTGGATATACAAGTTGAGCTAAGCGGCCTCCTTTTACGTCGTCGATGTGTTTGCGGATTGTGTTAATCTCATGGATATTTGCTCCTGAAGCTAATAATGCTGTAGTTAACTTTTGGATATCAGCAAGTTCAATCCCATTCATAGGATGCGTAAATAAGGCTGACCCCCCTCCAGAAATGAGACAAATTACCAAACTTTGCCTATCTATTCCAAGCAAAGATTCAGTTAAGCGCTTTGTGGCATTGATGCTTGTCTGATTTGGAACCGGGTGGGAACCAAACATGATCACAAAACCCTGATTGGAATATTTCGGAGCCAAGTATTTTTGATCTTTAGTAATTAAAACACCACCCTGGAAATATTCAGCTAAGATCTCTTTCATAGCAAAACCCATGCTAACACAGGCTTTGCCTATACCAATGACCTTTATTTGGTTGTAGTCTTCTAGATCAATCTCGTCTACACCAATAAGAAGTTCATTTTTCCGTCGTCTGACATACCTGGAAACGGCTTTAGCTGGGTCAGAAGCATTGATTGCTGAGTTTAATACTGCTGTGACCTTGTCAGCGTCAGGAAAAGTTATTAAACTGCTTGTTAAGAAATTCGAATTATCCATTTTAAAGTTCATTCTGATAAAACTATAGGCAATTTCCACATATTTGATAGATTTTTGTTATATCGTGATTTAGTACACAAATTATAAGGTAAAATAAACAACTGTTAGATCATCACTATAAACAAAAAAATATTCTTTCCTAGGAGGAAAATGTGGATCAAGTTCTAACCGGGCTTCTCAAACCCAAAAGTGTAGCTATCATCGGTGCCTCAGCAACACCAGGGAAAATCGGACATACTGTCGTAAAAAATTTAGTTGATAGTGGCTATAAGGGTAACATCTATCCTGTCAACCCGCATACTGATGAAATTCTCGGATTTAAATCGTATCATTCTGTTTTGGATATACCTGAGGCTGTTGATGCAGCTGCAATTACAGTCCCCGCAAAATTCGTCTTAGATGTAACTGAACAATGCGGTAAGAAAGGTGTTAAGGGACTGCTCATCATTTCATCAGGATTTGGCGAAGTTGGCAACATGCAACTTGAAAAAGATATCGTAAAAACCGCTCATAAATATGGGATGCGCGTGCTCGGACCAAATATAGTAGGAACGCTTTCTAACACTGACTGTTTGAATGCTTCCTTTGCACCCTTTCTGCCCTTACCAGGTAAAGCATCTCTGGTGTCACAAAGTGGTGCTTTGTTGATCGCTATGGATGCCGCTACTTATACACGCCGTGTAGGTTTTGACAAAATGATTTCTATCGGCAATATGTCAGATGTCAACTTTGCAGATCTGATTTCGTATTTAAATGAAGATGATGAAACTACATGTATTTCACTATACATAGAAGGCTTACATGAGGGACGTTGTTTTATAAACGAAGCCCGTAAAGCAAAAAAACCGATAGTAGTTCTTAAGGCAGGTGTATCCGAGCATGGCGCAGCAGCAGCAGCCTCTCATACAGGATCCCTAGCAGGTGCAGCTAAAATATATGGGGCAGCATTCCAACAGGCAGGTGCAAGCCAAGCCAACGATCTAAATGATCTTTTTGATCGTACGCTAGCACTTTCACTTCAGCCACCCATGCAAGGTGAAAACCTATTAATCCTCACCAATGGTGGTGGTGTAGGGGTACTCGCAACTGACTCCGCCGAGCGTGCAGGCGTGCCATTACATTTTGCACCCGAAGATGTTCAGGCTGAATTAAAGAAACATATGCCTTCTTTCGGATCAGCAATAAATCCTGTCGACATGACCGGCATGGCAGGCAATGAGTGGTATCACGATACCGTCAAGTTTTCATTCTCCCATCCTTGGGTAGATGGCTTGGTTGTTCTTTATTGTGAAACAGCGATGACTAACCCTAAAGAAATTGCCAAAGGGATATTTGATGCAATAAATGAATCGGGCATCAAGAATAAACCAGTGACTGTCTCATTTGTCGGTGGTGAAAAATCTGATAAAGCTATGGAATGGCTTGTTGAAAATGGCATCCCAGCTTATGGCGCACCTGATCTAGCCGTGAATGCCATGGGTGCCTTGCGTGAATATGCCAGAATGCATCAAATAAATGGCTCGCAGCCTTATCAGCCGAAGAATCACAATCCTCAAGAAGCAAAAAATATCATTAATAAAGCACGCGCTGATGGACGGCTTGCGTTGACCGAAATTGAAGCAAAGGGAATATTTCAAGCCTATGGCCTCCCAGTAACTCGCACAGAACTTGCGAGGAATGAAGAAGAAGCCATAAAGCTAGCCAGTGAAATTGGTTTCCCGATCGTTATGAAAATCGTTTCTCCCGAAATTCTTCATAAATCCGATGCTGGCGGCGTGAAAGTAAACATTAAAGATGAAGCGGGTGTACGGGAAGCTTTCCAGACCATCCTCAGGAATGCGAAAGCTTATAAACCGGATGCCAATATTCACGGCATTGTAATTCAGGAAATGGCACCCTGGGCAACAGAAGTCATTGTAGGCTCCGTGAATGACGCTACGTTTGGACCAACTGTTATGTTTGGTTTAGGTGGAATTTTTGTGGAAGTCCTAAAAGACGTTACTTTCCGCGTTGCACCTATCTCGTTGACTGAGGCAAAACATATGCTGGAAGATATTCAAAGTGCCCCGATTCTTTCAGGCGTAAGGGGTGAAGCGCCGCGTGATAAAGATGCCTTAGCAGAAGTACTGGCTGGTTATGCATACATGGTTAACGACCTTAAGGATGAGGTTTCGGAATCCGATGCCAATCCAGTTATCGTTTACGAAGAAGGAAAAGGCGTACAGGTTGTAGACGCCAGGATAATTTTGAAAGACAAGTAATCCTTCATATGACATTCAAAGCCATTGTTGTTCATTTGTAAAAATAACAATGGCTTTTTAATTATGATATACAATGACTGTGCGCATCTTTTCAGTTACGGTTTATTGTTACTTTCCAAATCTATACGGTGTACTTTAATATCCTCTGCATAAGCAGAATTACTAACAATGAGTGAGGCATTAATAATGGCTGGGAAAAAAAAACATTATTTCATTGATATGGACGGGGTTCTAGTTCATGGCGCTAGGCTTATATCTGGTGCAGATAATTTTATTAACCAGCTGCGTGAGCAAAAGCGAAAATTTCTAATTTTAACAAATAACCCTGTTTATACGACTCGCGATCTTGCGCATCGTCTGCAAGTTATTGGACTTGATATTCCTCAAAAACAAATTTTCACCTCTGCCATGGCAACTGCACTTTTTCTGCAGAAACAACGCCCTGATGGAAAAGCCTTTGTCCTTGGTGAGAGTGGACTCACAGAGGCGATCCATTCAATCGGTTACATCATTACAGACACAGAGCCTGATTATGTCGTCCTAGGTGAAACGCTATCCTACAATGTCGAACAGATTACAAAAGCTATTCGCTTGATTCACAATGGCGCTCGGTTCATAGCAACAAACCCAGATCCTTCTGGCCCCAGCGAAACAGGACTTGTTCCAGCCTGTGGTGCAATGGCAGCTTTGATCAAGGAAGCGAGCGGTGTTTCACCATTTTTTGTTGGCAAACCTAACTCATTAATGATGCGCATGGCATTAAATTACTTGGGTGCACATTCTGAGAATACGATCATGGTCGGTGATCGAATGGATACGGATATCGTCTCCGGTATCACAAGCGGCATGGATACAATTCTAGTATTCAGCGGTGTGACCAAACCTGAAGACCTTCACAAATACCCATACCTCCCGACCCACGTCTACGATTCCGTTGCTGACATCATCATCACAGCTCTTGAATAACTTATAGGTTTTTGATGGAATTTATTATTATGACTAATAAGAACTTTGATCGCAGAGATTTCTTGAAACTAAGTGCACTTAGTATGGGTGCACTTGCGATGACTCCCTTACCTCAATCTATTATCGGTAAAAGCGGACCTAAATATGTCATGGTTGGGAATAAGAAAGGCGTCAGCATCCACAAAGAAGCTACTGATAAGAGCATGATTTTATATCAGCGCTATCTTGACGATATCATAAATGTCTATTATGAGGTCACTGGAGAAGACGGTCCTGAGTACAACCCACTTTGGTACCGTGTGTGGGGTGGATACGTCCACAGCGCCAACCTGGTCACGGTTCAATACATCCTCAACCCAGTTGAAACATCCGTAAAGGAGGCTGGGCAGCTTGTAGAGGTGACCGTCCCTTATACACGCTCACTGCTTTATTCGAAAACATATGGCTGGGAACAGGCTTATCGTTTTTACTATGGTTCAGTACATTGGGTAGTTGATATCATCACCGGCCCAGATGATAAGCCCTGGTACAAAATCAAAGACGAATTACTCAAAACCGAGTTGGCAGCACCCGCCGAGCATTTTCGCTACATCTCAGATGAAGAACTATCGCCCATCTCCCCGGATGTCCCAGAAGGTAAAAAATGGATTGAGATCTCCGTTTATCATCAAACATTGAAAGCCTATGAGGATACCCGTATGGTACTGGATACCAAGATCTCTTCTGGCACAGCCTATATTGAGGAAAGAAAAACACCTATTGGTAAGTTTCATATCCAGACTAAGATGCCCTCAAAACACATGGGTGATGGCCTGCTTACATCGAATATCTATGCCTACGAATTAGTGGGAGTTCCCTGGAATTGTTTCTTTAACAAAGGGATTGCTACACATGGCACTTTTTGGCACAGCAACTTCGGCAGCCAAATGAGCCACGGTTGTGTTAATATGCGGACTGAGGACGCGAAATGGCTGTACCGCTGGACCACGCCAGTTGCCTCGCCGGATGATTGGACAAAAAATGGTTATGGAACTGTGGTGATCGTCAACTAAGTCTAGTTTCCCACAAAACGCATAAATACCTGATTACCTAATAATCGTCCTTTTTTTGTCAGTCTTAAGCGTTGATCATTGCCTTCACTCACCCACTCCACCAAGCCCAATGCAGCCACTTCCAAGATCTCATTATTAAAAACATCGCTAATATCTTTACCAAATCGGTTTTGAAATGCTGCATTTGAAACACCAAGCTCCACCAATCTAAGACCCACCATCATCGTTTCCTGCATTTCCACATATTGATCGATGAAAATGCGTTCAATATTGGCCGGTGAGTTTGGGAAGATATTTTTCACGTTTGAGGCTTCGTTTATAGCTTGAATATACGGATTGATTGTCTGTATGTTTTCGGTTCTGTAATGTCCCATACTACTATGCGCACCTGCTCCAAATCCCAGATAAGGTAAATTTAACCAATATTGAAGATTATGCCTTGCTTCATACTGTCCACCTTTTGCCCAATTTGAGATTTCATAATGCTGATAACCGGCGTTTTCCAAGCGTTCCATGGCATATATATACATATCCGCTGCCAGATCATCATCCTGATTCGGGAAAAGACCTTTTCCTATCCAATAGGCTAAACGAGTTTCAGGTTCTATTGTAAGGCAATATAAAGACAGGTGCTCTGGGTTTAAGACTATCGCTTGTTCTAAGGTGTTCTTCCAAGCATCCAGACTTTGCCAGGGCAAGCCAAAGATCAGATCCAGGTTAACATTATGGATTCCAACTTGATGTGCAATACGTATAGATGAAAGCACATCATAAACGTCATGTATTCGTCCTAGTTTAACCAAATCAGAAGAATTCAATGACTGAACCCCCAGGCTCAGCCTATTAACACCAAGATTAACCAATTTAGACAGCTCAGATTTTATAACTGTTCCTGGATTAGCTTCAATTGATATTTCTGGGTTTTCTAAGAACTCAAAGTTCATTCTTAAGGCTTCAAATATAATCTTATATCCATCCGCAGGAAGTAAAGATGGTGTACCACCCCCAAAAAATATTGTGCCAACCCTCATTTTCCAATCATTGCTCTTCCCAACAATTGATATCTCACTTGCAACAGCCTTGGCATATTCCATTAAATATTTATCCATCCCTACATAAGTGATAAAATCACAGTATGCACAACGCTTAACGCAGAAAGGAATATGTATATATACACTGATCATCACGCTTGATTGTACCCAATTATCAGCTTAAACGGAATCCCTGGAGGACTTGCATAATTACCCATCCATAGGTATACTAAGCAAGAATTATTATGAGTACAGAAACTAATACCTCAAAAACTAAAATATGTCCCGTTTGTGGCACGCGATTAAGCGATACCGCCACGCGCTGTCTTGTATGCGGCAGTGAATTAGAAGCAAAAGCAGAGTCCAAGTCAACTTCGAAGGTTAATTCAAAACGTCTACCGGAGATAACACTCAGTCTGCCGCTTGCCTTAGGCTTACTGGCACTCTTTATCACATTGGGAGCTGTTGTCGTATTTTTTGCACTTCGATCAAACAAACCCGTCCCCGAAACTGCACAAGGTGAAATCACCTCAACGCTAACGCCTACTGAGACACTAACCCCAACAATCACATCAACCCCGACACTACAGCCAACCCTAACTCCACTGCCACCTCTTGAATACACGGTCGTTGAAGGTGATGTATGCTCTTCAATTGCAGCGATCTTTGGCGTTTCAATTCAAAGCATCATTCTTGAGAACAATCTAAGTGCAAATTGTGAGATTTACCCAGGTAAGGTATTATTAATCCCACAACCGACACCCACAGCATCCCCTGAACCTTCTGCAACTCTCGACGAAGTCCAATCGACAGATGCAGCCTGTGAAAAAATACAGTATCAAGTGAAAGAGAACGATACACTCAGCTCAATATCGCAAACTTATAATGTGTCGATGGCTGCAATAAAAGAATATAATGGACTGGTCAGCGATATCGTATTTGAAGATCAATACCTGACAATTCCACTTTGTGAACGTCAACCAACACCTGGCCCGACACCCACACCGACACCCCCTCCACCATATCCTGCTCCCAACCTACTATTACCACTCGATGGTGCTCCATTTTCCCTTAGCAATGATGCAATCAGTCTTCAATGGGCAGCAGTTGGTGAATTACGCGATAATGAAGCTTACGCCATTACAATTGAAGATGTAACCTCACAAGAAGAAAAGCGTACGGTTGAATATACTACTGATACAAAGTTCATTTTACCTGTCGACTTCCGACCGACTGATAACGTTCCACACATTATGCGCTGGTGGGTTTCGGTTGTCCGTCAAATTGGATCAACTGAAAATGGCGATCCCATCTGGGAACAGGCAGGACTAATCAGTGAAAAACGCGTCTTCAGTTGGATAGGTACAATAATTCAACCCACCCCCGTACCATAATAAAACAAAGCACATAAAAACAGGCTGGCAATCACCAGCCTGTTTTATCATTTTAATCTTCAAGCGATTCAATAAAATGAACTGCCTGGATTGCAGCTGCCGCGCCCATGCCGGCAGATGTGATAACTTGTCTA